>MTLE01001351.1_pt1 | contig 44261 bp, 41 predicted proteins | sample 1982461 | NCBI WGS metagenome assembly MTLE01 (sample SAMN05712605, study PRJNA340218) | biofilm metagenome | isolation source: sample SPL anode biofilm adapted to -200 mV | place: USA | collected 2012-02-03
ATAATATCCGCTTTTCGTCCATGCAAAAAATAATCCGTTGCACCACGCCGGAAACTTTTTTCAGGATTTGGTTCAAAAAAAAAGGTTGTTTTTCCTGAAGAAGCTCGTTCGTACTTTTCACTTCCTTCAATGATTTCATCCAGTTTCTTCCGATAATAAGCCGTGATATTTTTCACATAATCTTCATCTTTCAAACGACCTTCAATTTTAAATGAAGTTATACCGGCATCCATCATTTCTTCCAACGAATCCGATAAATCCAAATCCTTCAACGAAAGTAAATGTTTATTCTTTATCAATATATTACCTTCTGCATCAAGCAATTGATACGGCAAACGACAGTACTGGGCACACTGACCACGGTTAGCACTTCGTCCGCAATTTGCCTCACTCATATAACACTGTCCGCTGAAACTCACACACAAAGCACCATGGACAAATGCCTCCAGTTCTACTTCAGTCTGACCGGAAATTTCTTCAATTTGCTTCAATGTCAGTTCACGCGCCAGAACCACCCTTGAAAATCCTGCATCCTCTAAAAATTTCACTTTTCCCGGAGTTCTGTTATCCGTCTGCGTACTGGCATGAATAACAATGGGCGGTAATTTCAGTTTCAGAATTCCCATATCCTGAATGATAAGAGCATCAGCACCGGCATTATAAATTTCCCAGATAAGTTTTTCTGCAACATGCAATTGGTCATCAGTAAGGACAGTATTTAAAGCAACGAAAACCTTCACTCTGAATTGTTGTGCATACTGAACCAGCCGGGCTATATCTTCTACCGAATTCCCTGCCGCAGCACGCGCACCAAACTGAGAAGCACCGATATAAACAGCATCAGCCCCATGATTAATGGCAGCAATGCCACATTCTATATTTTTTGCAGGTGAAAGAAGTTCTATTTTTCGCATTGGAAATTTAAAAAAGAGTAAAAAGCAGATGAATCAATTTTAAAAACTGACTTTTTAATTCAGAAGCTATCTCAAAGGGTGGGCAGCGTTATCATTTTGAAAATGCAGATCCATTTGAGGGAAAGGTATAGTGATATTATTTTCATTAAACCGTTGATTTATAATAACGCGGATTTCACTTTTCACCTTTTCGATTCTGAAAATATTTTCGCTGTAAAACAGCAACTGAAAATCGAGTGACGAATTTCCAAAATCCACCAAGCGGACGTTTACAGCGTTTTTATCAGAAACCTCCGGATGTTCGATAGCACTCTCCTTCAATAGTTTCATTACCAGATTTACATCACTCCCGTATGCCACTCCGACATTAATTTTAAAACGTGTTTGCTTTGATTGATGACTCCAGTTAATAACTTTATTTGTTGTAATCAGTGAGTTAGGTATAATTACTGAAATTTCGTCCCGATTAAGCCCAACCGATGTTCTCAGTCCTATTTCCTGAATTCGGATTACATCTCCATCGATTTCCAGAATATCATCTATTTTAATTGACCTTTCCGAAAGTAAAATTATTCCGGAAACAATATCATTAAATGTTTGCTGTAATCCCAAACCAACTCCCACGAGCAGGGCTGCTGAACCTGCTAAAAAAACAGTAACCTTTACTCCGATAGTTTCAAGCGAAATCCCTATGGCAATAACCCAAACCACATATTTTATTATCTGAAACAAGGAATATCTGCTTCCGGTATCCAGACTGTTACGAGATTGATGTGCACGAAAAAGAGCTTTTTTAATCAGCCACAATAATACTTTTGTCGCCAAAAGAATCAGGAATATAACTACGAGTGCATGAACCTGGATTTCATATTTCCCGATTTTCAACAAATCAAGCTCCATAAAATTACTGATTACTTCCATAGTTGAATTCTTCATTTTACTAATTTTAAATAGAAAAATTAATGAATATTTTCCAGATCGTAAGGCGTTTCCTGATAAACAAAATAATTTAACCAATTAGTAAACAGAAGATTAGCATGACTTCTCCATCGTACAATTGGTTCATTATTAGGATCATCATTCAGATAATAATTCTGAGGTTTATTTATAGGCAAGCCTTTAGCCAAATCACGTTTATATTCCGTATCAAGTGTTAGTGGTGAATACTCCGAATGTCCGGTTATAAAAAACTCACGCCCGTTACGTGCCATCACCATATAAACACCCGATTCGGGAGATTCTGAAAGCAGAGTTAATTCGGGATTTTTAAGAATATCTTCGGCTCTGACTTCGGTATGACGACTGTGAGGCACGTAAAAAATATCATCAAAACCACGGAAAATCGGATTTTGCGGATTGTAAGTCCTGTGTTCGAAAACTCCAAACATTTTTGAGTCAAGCGGATACTTTGGAATGCCATAATAATAATGCAATCCGGCCTGAGCAGCCCAGCAAATAAAAAATGACGAAGTTACATGTGATTTTGCCCAATCAAATATCTTTGTTAATTCCGGCCAGTAATTTACTTCCTCAAAATCAAGCTGTTCCACAGGAGCTCCCGTAATTATCATTCCATCATAATTACTTTGCTTAATTTCATCAAATGTTTTATAGAATGTCATTAAATGCTCCACCGGCGTATTTTTTGAAGTATGACTTTCCATATGAAGAAAATCAATTTCAATTTGCAAAGGAGAATTTGAAAGTAACCTGATCAGATCTGTTTCGGTAGCTATTTTTACCGGCATCAAATTCAAAATCACAATTTTAAGCGGACGTATTTCCTGTGTTGAAGCACGTTCGGAGTCCATCACAAAGATATTCTCCTTAAGAAGATTATCAACTGCCGGCAATGTGTTTGGAATATTTAATGGCATAATTTTTTATTTAAAATGCCTGATATTTAATCTGTTATTCAGGCAAATGAGTTTAATAATATTTCTGGTACAATTCCCAGTAAGCTGTACTTCCGACATAATCGGATAAAAATGAATTCAGCCTTTCAAGCAATAATGGTGATTTAGAGTGAACAACCCAGGCTTGTTGTTGTTCAAACCCAATTTGCAGGGAAATATCAATATCAGGATAAATGGTTTGAAGTTTTTTTGCCAATTGTTCGTCACATATCGTGTATTTCATTTTCCCACGCGCAACAAAGCGAACCAGTTGCTCCGCTGTTACATTCTTTACTTCAACAACATGAATTGGTTCAGCAATCTCGTCCGACAAATGCCTTATTCTCATTCTATAAGGCGAATGCGATGGCAGATAAATAGTATCATTCGCCAGATCAACATGACTTTTTATCAAGGGCTTATGTAATGAATCCGGACTCAAACGCTGTACAAGCACTTGTCTAGAATTAAAAAAAGGAATTGTAAACAACACCTTGTTTTTCCATTCAGTAGTTACCGGTACAAAGCTGGCAATTATATCATAATCACCACTTTCAATATCTTCCATACAGGATTTTAAATCGCTTTGTTCTGTAATAACAAGCTCAAGACCAAGACTATCGGCAAATGCTTTTACAATTTCGTACTGAAATCCGAAAACACTATCACCTTTAACTGAAAATCCGGTTTCGCTACTGTCAAGCAAAACCGATAAACGACCTGATTTCATAATACTTGGCAAGTCATGAACCCTGCTGCGAACATCCCTAATCCACAAAACCATGACCAGCAACAACACGACTGTTCCGATTATAAATCCTATCTGAATTTTTTTACGCATCTGTTTTTTGCGATAATATTAATTTAAAACTTTTCTGCATCAGTTATAAAAATTCCATGAAACTCCAGCTTTCAGAATAGCCGGATCCAAAGGATAGTCAGGCATTGACAGATAAGCCGCTTTCATAAATTTTTGACTCAAATTATAATATTCAATATAGAAGCGGGTTCGTTTTAAATGAAAATTCAGGTACACATTCACCAGAGGATAGTTACCTATCTTTGTTACAGACTGCGAATAGAACTGACCTGTTGCAGGCATGTATGCCGGTGCATAATAAGAAGTATGATAATGCACATTTGCACCAACCTGAACAGATAATACCTTAAACCACAAATCGTTATAATACAAATTATGATAAAGAGACAACATGGGTAATGGCAGAACACTCTGCTGAGAACTCAATTGATATACAACATTGTTCTCAAGGCCAAACTTGCCCACATGAAAATCCTGTTTCAGATTGGCTGCCAAAACCTGAATATTGCCGTTAAATTGTGCAGGTAAAGCTTCCTGATTGAAATATATATACTGAGTTATATTCTCAATTGCCATGTTGAACGAAAACGAACGCGTGGGAATTGCCAGAGTTCCGCCAACGTGCGTTCTGTAAGTATTTGAGAAATTATTATCCCATCGAAAATGATTTGACTGATAATACTGTAAATAATAAGATGGCTTGTCGCTTCTCACAAAACCATTGGCAATCAACGATAAACTATCCTTCCCAATTTTAAAATATCCTCCCATATGACCATCAAGCAAAAAATTACCGGCTTTGTAACCCAGAAAACTAACTTCTCCAAGCACATTATATTTGAAAATCCGGCCTCTTTGTTTGGATAAAATCCCTCCCACTTTCGTAGATGATCTGAATTTCATATTCATCAGATTATAATCCTGAAATGTGTACCGCTGTATTTCATTTTCAATAAATGCGGTCAGTCCGAAATTCATCCATTTATTAAACTCTTCTTCCATGCTGACAGAGAAATTATTTGTCAGAGTTTGCAATGATGATGTGTCATTCGTTTGGGAGCCTGCACCGTAAGTGTTTGCATAAAACCCAGTTACCACACTATTTTCATAATATCTCTTTCTAACATCTTCAAACTTAAAAGTATGAGCAAAAGCAGTTACCGGAACGTAATCCATGCGCACCGAGTCCTCATTAATCCTCACCGGACGTTCGAATCCGATTGTATAACGCTGATTATAAAACAATACATTCTGTTTGTAATTGGCAAAACCCACAATATTAGTAGGAATATCCTTTGTTGCAAATAAACCTTTCAGCAAATCTTCCAGTCTTTTTATACCACCATTTTCATAATTACTCAGATTATTCGTTGCCGCCATCCCGGTTGCGCTGTAATGAACCCCGTCATAACTTCCGAAAAGCGACCCTGCAAACCGTTTAACAGCCTGATTATTATATTCTCCACGGGCATAAATATAATCAAGTGTGGTTCCAAAGTTCAGTTTCTTATTGGCATTGGCGGTAAACAAAAACTTTATATTATCTTCCTCACGGTAAGTCGTTCCACCGGTTGTGTAATTCAGATTGCTGTAAGGAGTTTTGGTATTATAAAACGTGGCATGTTTCACGTTCATCATGTAAGGAAAATAAGCATTCGAAAAAATAAAATCCTCATTATCCGGACGATTAAAATACAATTTCGATTGAATAGGCGAACCCAGATTTCCGTTATAGGAATTTGCAATACTAAACCGGTCAATAGGGTCAGCATCAGGAAAATTCAAAGGGACAGTATCAACAGGTATTGAATCAACAACACCCAGTTTTTCGGAAATGTGCCAGGTCTTTACAAACCTGTTTACTTCTGGAACTTGCGCGGAAACGAGTGGTATAATAGCTGAAAGCAGAATACAAAATACAATCTTTTTCACTTAGAAAAGTATTAATACATAAACAATTAGTAAATTTATAATCATTTCAATCCACCCTTTATTCCTCAAAACTGCAAAGATACAAAAATTTATTGTCCTTCCCGAACCCATTCGTTATAAAAACTAAAACCTTACTGTGCTGTATGATTGCACGATACTCAGGTTTAAATTGGAATTTCATATAATTGAGAAATAAAACAAAGTTTTACGGCTAAAAGCATGTTAAACATTACATTGAGAATTTTCTGCTTACAAATTGAAAGTAAAATTGCACATTTCAAATAAAATACTTACATTTATAGAGAAAAACAGGATTTATTTGAATTATTCAATAGTCTATAAATGTGATGTTTAGCAGCAATATTGAAGGACAAAAAATTATTTTCAATTTTAATACAAAAAATAAGCAAAAATGTTTGACAATAAGAAATAAAAAGCCTAAACTTGCACCGAAAATCAAAACGACATCAATTTAAGAGTTTAATAAGTTAATATTGGAATTATTTTCTTAAAACAACTAAACATGATGAATTTTTACTTTCATATTGTAACTAATCAGAGATATTTCGTAAATCCCGAATTGAGATTTACAGTTTATATATTTAAATATTTTTATTTATACTTATTTCACAAAATCCATATTGTATGATTATCGAGAAATTAATGCAATCGCTTGAAGCAAAGCATCCGGGCGAAAATGAGTATTTACAGGCTGTTCGTGAAGTGTTGATGACCATCGAAGAAGAATACAACAACCATCCAGAATTTGAAAAAGCAAAAATTGCAGAAAGACTCGTTGAGCCTGATCGAATTTTCACTTTTAAAGTACCCTGGGTAGACGATCGTGGCGAAGTTCAGGTTAATCTTGGCTACAGAGTTCAGTTTAACAACGCGATTGGACCTTACAAAGGCGGTTTACGTTTTCACCCATCAGTCAATCTTTCTATTTTAAAATTCTTAGGTTTTGAACAGATATTTAAAAACGCGCTGACAACTTTACCAATGGGTGGAGCAAAAGGAGGATCGGATTTCAATCCGAAAGGCAAATCCGATGCCGAAGTGATGCGTTTTTGTCAGTCATTCATGTTGGAACTCTGGAAATATATTGGTCCTGAAACCGACGTTCCTGCCGGCGACATAGGAGTTGGCGGAAGAGAAATCGGTTATTTATACGGCATGTACCGCAAGCTCGCACGTGAAAATACAGGTGTACTTACCGGAAAAAATCTTGAATTCGGAGGTTCGTTAATTCGTCCTGAAGCAACCGGATTCGGCGGATTGTATTTTGTTCATCAAATGCTCGAAACCGCGGGATTAAGTATCGAAGGGAAAACCATTGCCATTTCTGGTTTCGGAAATGTAGCCTGGGGTGCCGCTCTGAAAGCAACCGAACTCGGAGCAAAAGTGGTTTCCATTTCAGGTCCGGATGGTTACATTTACGATGAAAATGGAATTTCAGGAGAAAAAATTGATTATTTGCTTGAATTAAGAGCAACATGTAATGATATTGTTTCACCTTATGCAGAAAAATTCGGAGCAAAATTTGTCCCGGATCGTCGACCATGGGAATTGAAAGTTGATATTGCATTACCCTGCGCTACTCAAAACGAGCTTAATGCAGACGACGCTAAGCAGCTGATAGATAACGGAGTTATATGTGTTGGTGAAATTTCGAATATGGGTTGTACACCTGAAGCAATTGAGTTATTCCTGGAAAATAAAATTATGTACGGACCGGGCAAAGCAGTTAATGCAGGCGGTGTAGCTACTTCGGGTTTGGAAATGAGCCAAAATGCCATGCATCTTACCTGGAACTCACAGGAAGTTGATGCCAGACTTCACCAGATTATGAGTGAAATTCATGCTCAATGTGTGAAATACGGTCGTGAAGAAAACGGATATATCAATTATATGAAAGGGGCAAATGTTGCCGGATTCCTGAAAGTGGCCAAAGCAATGCTGGCACAGGGAGTTATATAATTCATAAAAAGACAAATACCTGACCTTTTGAATTTAATGTTTATTAATCTTCAAAATCAAAAAAGAGAAAATTCTGCATCAAAACAGAATTTTCTCTTTTTTCATTTCGGGATTTAAAAATATATGAATTTTAAAAGTATTATCTTTGCATTAGAATTTTAAAAATTAATTTTAAATGCTTGATTTACTTCATTCACATCGGACTGTACGCAAATATTCCGAAAAACCTGTCGAATCGCAATTGCTGAAACAACTGCTGGAAGCAGCCTGCAGAGCATCTAACACAGGAAATATGCAGACATACAGCGTAATAGTAACTACAGACAATGAATTAAAAGAGAAATTATCACCGGCTCATTTCAACCAGCCAATGGTAAAACAAGCTCCGGTCGTTCTTACATTTTGTGCTGATTTTAACCGTTTCTCCAAATGGTGCAATCAACGGGATGCAGAGCCGGGATACGATAATTTTCAATCGTTTATAGCAGCTGCCATCGATGCAATGCTCGTGGCGCAAACGTTTTGTATTGCAGCTGAAAGTGCGGGTCTGGGAATTTGCTATTTGGGAACAACCACCTATAATGCTCAGGAAATTATCGAAACACTGAAATTACCGGAATTGGTAGTGCCCGTAACAACTGTAACAGTGGGTTATCCTTCTGAAACACCCGAACTTACTGACAGATTACCACTGGAATCGGTAGTCCATTTTGAAACGTATAAAGAATTCACTGAAAGTGATATTGACAGGCAATATTTTGACAAAGAAAACAGTGACTTCTACAAACAATTTGTTGCAGAAAATAACAAAGAAACTTTAGCTCAGGTATTTACCGACGTACGCTATACAAAAAAGAACAATGAGTTTTTCTCGGAAAAATTTATTGAAGCATTGAGGCAACAAAAGTTTTTATAGCATTTACTGTACAAAAAAGAGAGAGCGTTTCAAAAATTGAAACGCTCTCTCTTTATATACTCAATGCTGGTTTACACAGCCTTAAAACTCATATCCAGACTTTTTACAGAATGCGTCAGCGCTCCCACCGAAATGTAGTCCACTCCGCATTTGGCGTAATCTTTTAATGTGGCAAAAGTAATTCCTCCGGAAGATTCCGTTTCGTATTTTCCATCAATAATTTCGACAGCTTTTTTGGTGTTTTCCACCGAAAAATTGTCCAGCATAATCCGGTCTACACCGCCTACGGCCATTACCTGAGCCAGTTCGTCAAAGTTTCTTACCTCAATTTCAATTTTCAGATCCTTACCTTTGGCTTTTAAATATTCTTTGGCCCGGTTAATGGCCTTGTCAATTCCTCCGGCAAAATCCACATGATTATCTTTTAGCAAAATCATATCGTACAAACCGATCCGGTGATTAACACCACCGCCTATTTTCACCGCTTCTTTTTCAAGCAACCGTAATCCGGGAGTAGTTTTACGGGTATCTAAAACTCTGGTTTTGGTTCCTTCCAGCGCTTTTACGTACTCGCGTGTGCGGGTCGCCACACCACTCATCCGTTGCATCACGTTCAGCATCAGCCTTTCGGTTTGCAGCAGCGACTGGATTTTTCCTTCCACATCAAATGCAATGTCGCCTACTTTTACTTCCGTGCCATCATTTATGTATACAGTCATTTTCAGATCCGGATCAAAAGCATGAAAAATTTTCCGTGCAACATCCACACCGGCCAAAACACCATTTTCTTTAATAATTAACTGAGATTTTCCAACAGCAGTGGAAGGAATACATGATAAAGTTGTATGGTCGCCATCACCAATATCTTCGGCAAACCAAAGAGAAATAAGTTGTTCGAAATCGTTAGTCATTAGAAGGTTCTATTCTGAGTTGTTGAATTTCATTTTTACGTGTCAAAACATATACACGAAAATTTCCAGTCGAGGTTTTTAATGTTCCGATGGCAAAACTGGCAGAATCTTTATTACCGTTGTGAAGTAACTGAAAGCTCTTTGCAGGATTTTTGCGGAAAAAATCAGTGATAATTCCCGTAGCCTGTTGTTTGCTGAACACGTCATTTTTATTATCAATCACAAGCTCTACATTTGCGTTCAGATAAGCGGAAAGCTGTCCGGCATTACCTTCGTTCAGTGCAGAAATTACTGCTGAAGGTACCTCTGAAGATTGCGCTTCCAGCAAAGGAGCTGCACAAAACATAAAGAGACTCAGCATTATAAATTTGATTGTTTTCATTTGAATCTGATTTTTTGAAAAACATTTTTTATTTTGAAAATATCTCGTTAAAAAATGCCATATTTGCATTTGATTAAGAAATGACGATGCAAATGTACATTAATTAATTAGTAGCAGCCAAATTTTTTGACTGTTTTTTATACAGCACAAATACTAAGCCAGAAAGACTTAAAACATTAAATTAATGAAAATTATATTGTTAACGGTAGGAAAAACAACAGATTCGCATTTAATAAAATTACAGGATGATTACATGGGACGACTGAAGTTTTATCTGCCATTTGAATACCTTGTCGTTCCGGAATTAAAAAACACAAAAAATCTGTCGATACCCGAGCAACAGGAAAAAGAGGCTGATATGATTTTGAAATGCATCGAAAATTCGGACGATGTTATTTTGCTGGATGACAAAGGCAAGCAATTCACATCCATGGGATTTTCAGATTTTGTTTCTAAAAAAATGCACGGTTCACATAAACGCACGGTTTTTGTTGTTGGAGGACCGTATGGTTTTTCGCAAAGAGTTTATCAGCGTGCAAACAGTTTGCTTTCACTTTCGGCAATGACATTTTCGCACCAAATGATCCGGCTTATTTTTACGGAACAACTTTATCGCGCAATGACAATTCTAAAAGGTGAACCTTATCATCACGAATAACTGAGTTTTTCGCTTTCAATAGAAAATCCTGAAAAGTGAATATAGCAGTACTCCGGTACAATTTTAAACTAAAATTATGTCGAAAACAAGTAAATTCAATAACGATTTTTATTTTAAAATTTCAGAGATTTTAAAATCTGCCAAAAATAAAGTCGTACAAACAATTAATACGACAATGGTAGAAACCTACTTCAAAATAGGTGAACTAATTATAGAAGAGGAACAAAGTGGCAAAGAACGTGCTGAATATGGGAAACAAATTATATCAGAATTGTCTAACAGATTAACAGCTGAATTTGGACAAGGTTTTTCAACAACAAACCTAAAACAAATGCGTACCTTCTATTTAATTTATTCAAAAAGTCAGACAGTGTCTGACGAATTCAAATTAAGTTGGTCACATTACTTAAAACTAATGCGTATTGAGAAAGAAAGCGAAAGAAATTTTTATGAAATAGAATGCAGAAAAAACAACTGGAGTCTGAGAGAGCTTCAACGACAATACAACAGTGCTCTTTATACAAGATTAGCTTTAAGCAGGAACAAGGACGAAATTTTGAAACTATCAGAGGAAGGTCTTGTGATTGAAAAACCTCAGGATGCAATAAAAGATCCTTATGTGCTTGAATTCATAGGGTTACCTGAAAAATCAGTGTATTCGGAAAGCGATCTGGAACAAAAACTTATTGACAAATTAGAAAACTTTCTGTTGGAACTTGGAACTGGTTTTACATTTGTTGCCAGACAAAAAAGAATAACATTCGATGAAAAAAATTTTCGTATAGATCTGGTTTTTTACAACAGAATTTTGAAATCTTTTGTACTTATTGATTTGAAAATCGGAGAACTGAAACATCAGGATATAGGGCAAATGCAAATGTATGTAAATTATTTTGACAGAGAAATTCGATTATCTGATGAAAACAGAACTATCGGGCTAATACTTTGTCAGGACAAGAGTGAAGCTGTAGTACAATACACACTTCCGGAAAACAACGAACAAATTTTTGCCAGCAAATATCAAACTGTACTTCCAAGTAAAGAAGAACTTATTGAATTGATTGAAAATAAAGATGAAAAAATATCATCTGCTCATTAACATAAACCATATACAATTTCTGATTCAAAACTAAAGTTATTGAATGGACTCTATTGATATAACTATCAAAAAACAAAAATATTGAAAAAAGAAAAAACATACCGCATACTGATTATCACACTGTTATTCAGCTTAGTGACCGGTTTTGTATGCGAATATTTATACAAAACATCCCCTCAACGTGCAATCAATACAGAGAATTTTCAGAGGAAGTTGGATGAAAAAGAAAATGAAGCTGCTCTTACTCTTGAAAAACTAAAACAAATAATAATTCACACCTCGGTTGATTCACTGATCAATTATCCTTTCGAAAACGATGGGATTACCTACTATGTTTTTCAGAACAACAACATGGTTTTCTGGTCCGACAATCATTTGGATTTTAGCCACATATCCCCGACAGATTCAACTGACTGGCATTTTATTCAGCTACCTAATGCAATCTGCGTAAGCCAGTCAATAAACTTTGAATCCTACAAACTTATTTCACTTATAACGATCAAACATAATTATTCCTACGAAAACAATGAACTGACAAATGACTTTGCCACCGGTTTTAAAATGGACAAACACGTTCAGATTAAAGTGGGAAAAGAAACCGATGCAAATGCCATTTTCTGTTCACACCACCAATATCTTTTTTCACTGATAAAACCGAAAATCCCGATTTTTAATGAAACTTGGTCCATCATCGGACTCATTGCCTACTCACTGGCATTTCTCATTTTCTTTTTATTGTATGTCAATGTCACACACTTTTTAAAGGAAAAAACACTTTCACTGAAAATGTTTACGGGTCTGACTTTAATCACCGGCGTGTTTACCGGACTTTGCCTGTATTTTAATGTCCCGTCCGTTATCTTTTTAAATAAAATATTTTCACCTTTTCAGTATGCTTCCAATCCATTACTTGCATCAATAAGTCATCTGTCAATAGCAACAGCATATTTAATTTCGACCATCTATTTATTTTATTTTCACGTTGATACAAAAAATATAACGAATAAATGGAAACGAATTTTAATGCAATTGATTTTTGCACTTTATTTCGTACTGCTATACTACATTTTCAGCGGATTAATTTATCATTCCAGTTTCCAGTTTACAATTTTACAGTTCAATGATTTTTCAATTATAACGGTCTGGATTCATTTACTTATACTAATTCTGGGAATAGGACTGGCATTATTGTTTTTCAAAACCCATCAGCAGATAAAATCTCCGGCCGAAATAAAATTTGCAATTGGAGTTGATATCTTTATTTCAGCGGTATTGTATCTTGTCAGTTTTATTTTCTATCCCGACAGTTTTGTTCTTGCAGGCAGCTCATTTACAGTTATATGGTTAATACTGTTTCTACCGTATTTTATACCGCGGATAAAAAACATATATATTTTTATTGGTATCTGGCTTTTGTTCTATGCAGCATTTTTAGTTATTAACGCAACAGTCATTAACAACAATAAAATGTTTGACAAATACAAAGTGCTGGCCCAGAATATTTCCATAAACGGAAACACTGAAAACGACCGAATGGCCGATATTTTACTGGAAGAACTTGATGTACAGATCAGTAACGACAAAAAAATAGCAAAACTCATTACCAATATAGATTCTGTTTCGTTAGCCAACAGTTATCTGAATGTAACCTACTTAAGAGGTTTCTGGAACAAATACGATATGCGTTTAAACGTGGCGCAACCTCATTCAGAGCTTTACAACGAATACTCTCAGTACATTTCAGGTGTGGGAAACCGGATAAAGCATACTCATTTTTACAGCGTTCCCTCCAACGAAAATAACATGTCATATATTGGAGCATTTACCGCCAAAACCTCCAAATCGGATTCTCTTATATTCTACATGGAATTTTATCCCCGCCGCAATTTTAAAAGTTACAGTTTCCCGAATCTTTTAATTGCGGCGACTCCTGATATTCAGACACAATTAAATATTTCCATTGCTAAATATGAAAATCAGAAACTGGTTTACTCATCCGGAAAAATTGAATACTCAAACAACCCTGAGTGGATTCAAAAACACTCATCCAACTTCTTCAGACAGATATATAACAACCGTATTCATTATATTTATGCTCCCAACAATTATTCATTCATTGTAATTACCGAGCAACAATTATATGATCCTGTAGCTTATTTGCTGTATTTTCTGTATGTTTTCCTGACCTATTTTTCAATTTGCTGGCTTATTGTGTGGGGTTATTTATTTATCAGCAAAGGCAAAAATTTCCGAATAGGTTTAACGGCAAAATTCCAGTACGCGTTTATTTCACTACTGATAATCAGTTTCCTGGGAATATTCTATGTGTCGGTAAATTTTATTGAGAAAAAATATCAGGAGGAACAAATTGCCAACCTCGAAAGCAAAAAAAATTATGTTCAAAAGGCATTACAGGATATGTATTACTGGAATCAGGATTTAAATATTCTCAATTCTCAAAATCTGAATTTCGATTTGCAGGATCTGTCGTACATATACCACACCGATATACATGTTTACGATAATCATGGCATACTCGTAGGAAGTTCTCAACCGCTTATTTTCAATAAAAGTCTGATAAGCAACAGGATTGCTCCTGCTCCTTTCTTCACGCTTAATTCAAATCTAAATCAATACGAGCATATCGGTAAATTAAATTATCTGACCGGATATACCGATTTTGTGAACGGTGACTATGTGCAGATAGGCTATATCGCTATTCCGCAGTTCTTTAGTCAGGACGAAATCCGAAACGAAATAGAACGTTTTTTAGCTGTTATCATTCATATTTACCTGATTATTATTGTTCTGGCTGTTTTGTTAAGTCTGTTTATAGGGAAGCAACTTTCAGCGCCATTAATCATGATTGAAAATAAACTGAAAGAAATGCGTCTGGGACAACGCAACGAAAAAATAGATTATTCGCTGAACGACGAAATCGGACAGTTGGTAATTCAGTACAACAGAACAGTTGATGAACTGGAACATAGCGCCGAATTGCTTGCAAAATCAGAACGCGAATCGGCGTGGAAATCGATGGCACGTCAGGTAGCGCATGAAATCAACAATCCGCTGACTCCAATGAAGTTAACTATCCAGCAACTTCAACGGACCAAAAATTCGAACGACGAACGGTTTGATGACTATTTTATAAAATCGACAGCCATGCTGATAGAGCAAATTGACAATCTGTCGAGAATAGCCGGAACTTTTTCAAATTTCGCCCGTATGCCCGAGGCCAATTTTGTACAGGTGGATATTGCGGCCAGATTAAGGTCTGTTGTACGGCTGTTTGCCAACAATTTCGATCATGTGAAAATCGGCTATAAAGGGAAAGAAAGTGAAATTTACGTGTTTGCCGACCCTGAACAATTGGTACAGGTATTTAATAACCTTTTGAAAAACGCCATGCAGGCAATTCCTGATAACAAAAAAGGAGAGATCAATGTGGAGATTCGCGAAAACGTTGAAACTGTAGTACTAGAAATCACCGACAACGGGACAGGAATTGATGAAGAAACACGCGATAAGCTGTTTGTTCCGAACTTTACCACCAAATCAACAGGAATGGGCCTTGGACTGGCCATATCCAAAAACATTATCGAACTCTCGGGCGGAAGCATTTCGTTTGTCTCCAAACCCGGTGAAGGCACTACTTTCATTATCAATTTGCCAAAAGGTAACTAAACAATATCAATTTTAAAGTTTTAGATTATTATTTTCTTAATTAGAATAATTTACTAAATTTGCGACTTAACATAAATTCAAGCTATGGTTAGGTCATTTACATTTATTATTTCTGCTGTAGTCTGTTTATTTTGGAATAGTTGCTCGCGAATTTCAGAAAAACTGGAATCCGCTGAACGCTTAATGGAAATCGCTCCTGATTCATCACTACATATTTTACAAAAAATAAATCCGACCCAATTTATTACCAAATCTGACAAAGCCTTGTATGCCCTTTTAATGACTCAGGCTTTAGATAAAAACGACATAAAAATAGAATCGGATTCATTAATTAGCAAAGCTACCGACTATTTCGACGACAATGAACCAAAACGGGCAGCATACGCATGGTTTTATAAATCAAGAATTGCCAATAATTACGGAAATGCAGAAAAGCAAAGTGATGCTTTACTTAGAGCCCGTGAATTTGCTGAGCTATCGGGCGATACTAAATTATCAGGACTTGTGTATTTCGAAATAAACAAAATGTATTTTGACCAGAAACAATATCCGGTTTCCATATCCTATTCAAAAAAAGCTTATAGTGAATTTATCAAAATAAAAGATTACAGAAATTCCATCCTTGCACTCATAAATACGGGCTATAGCTATTCTAATAACAAGGATATTCACTCTGCGGCAACATACTACAAGAAAGCCGAACAACTTTTGAAATTTACCAAAGATGTGCAACTACACGCGACTGTATATCGATGTTTGGCAACTGTTTATTTCGACAAAAAGGATTATAATAATGAAATTAATTATCTCAAACATATTAAGAAAACAAACGACCCTATATATGATTCGAACACTTATTTGCTATTAGCAAATGCCTATATGAAGTTAAACAAACCTGATTCATCATTATATTATTTAAAACAAATGACTTATATCGGTATAATGGCGCCTATATATTACAAACTTCAGGAAAACATTTATGAGCAAAAAGGAAATCTGGATAAAGCGCTTTTTTATTCAAGAAAAGTTAAGTTCGCGACTGATTCACTTCATACTGTTCAGTTGAATGAAAGTTTTGCCGGATTGGAAAAAAAATACAAATATCAGAAACTTCAAATTACCAACCAGCAACTGGCGATACATAACAAGCAAAACAACATTTTATTACTGATTGCACTGGTTATTATTAGCTTAGGTACAATTATATTTTTATTTAAACTGAATATCAATCGAAAAAAAGAGATACTAAACCAACAAATCATTATCGAAAATGAACGCCTGTTACTCGAAAAAGAAATAAAGCTACATGAAAAAGAAACAATTAACAACAAACTACTTGAGAAACAGAATAAAATTCAACTAATATTAATTTCAAACGTAGAACAATATCGCCAACAAGCGATTAAAAAACCCGACAAAAAAGTTAACGAACCTTCACCTGTTTCCAACCCTACTTTTTACGAAGAGGTAATTGCAAGTATGGATGTAGAATATAACGATATTTCAAAGCGTTTATATTCTACATTTCCCGAACTCACCCAACGGGATATTCTGATTTGTTGTTTGTTGCTTTCCGGATTCGATTCAGGAATGATTGGAACAATATTAAACATAAAAAATGATTCAGTAATAAAACAAAGACACCGAATCAGAATCAAACTATATTTAAAAAATTCGGAAAACCTTACTGAATTCCTTCAAAATTTTTGAATATTGGCAACATATTTATACTTTATATTACATAAATATTCACTGTCCATATCATACCAAAATATACCACAACTAAATATCTGTATTTCTGACAATTAAACTAAATACACTTCCATCGTGTCCATAAAAAAAAACCGGATAATTTAAGATTATCCGGTTTTTTTTTACATTTATTTGTAGGATAAATTTTAAATCATAAAAAATGAAAAAGAAATTATCCCTGCTAATTTTCGTCTTGGTTCTTGTCTCAAATGTTAATTATCTTATTCCATCTTCACAAAGAAAGAACCGGGTCGTTGATGGAAATGTAATTATTATCCCTCCGACAAAAATTAATGCCAATCATCCGGTAATAGCGAATTTCAATTGTCAAACTACAATTCATCAATCATAATAAAATCAAAATCTTATGGAAAACAGAATCGATGTGACTCTTTCGGATGAGTCAAAAAATCAGGTTTTACAATCAGTTTCAAGTTTAAGAACTCAAATGCCCTTTTTAATTAAAATCAGTGAAAGTGAACGAAAATCTCTGCAACAAATGGACGATGGACGTAAGCCCTTTACTGAAAAAGCACATGATTTGGCTACCCGCAACGCGGCAATCAATCCGGGTGATGCTTTGTTAGTTGCAGCGGAACATGACCTGAACCTGTTTTCCGGTCTTTCTGTGATCGAAAACGAGCTATTGCAATTACTCGAAATGGTACGCGACACCAAGCAATTAGCAGGCGCGGAAGCATACGAGGTCGCGCGGTTTATATACATGAAAGCGAAAATGGCGCTTAAAATGAAAGAACCGGGTATGCAGGCAATAGTTGATGAACTTGGGAAACTTTACAAACAATCAACTGCCTCGGTATCGACAACTGATACTACTGCTAAATAAAAGAGCAAACATTCTTTTTAGTCGAACAAAAAACAGAAAAAACAAACTGAACATCGTCCCTCGCTCCTCACACAAAAGGAGAAGGGACGAATCGGAAATAAACGGTGCGAAATCTGAGCAAAATGGCGCGACTACACACAAAATAACCGGAGGACTGTAGTGAAAATACGCGGTATCAAACCAAAACGATGCAATAGCATAGCTTTGAAATGCGAAAACAGAATGAAAAAGCATGTAATCACAGCTAAATGATACAATATCGCATCAAACAGATAAGGTAACGGACTTAATTAGTGTAAAACAATAGTGTATAATAGAGTTTATATAGATTAATAATGATTATCCGCAAAAGAGCCTGATAAGAAAGACTCATTAGAAAATTGAAATTAAGGGACGTAGTCCTGATGTCTTTGTTGAAAAGAATGTAACGCCCAATATAAGCCGCGTTAGCGGTGTTATCTTAAAGCAAATTTTTTAAAGATGTCAGAGCTACGCTCCTATTTTTATAGTTCGCTTTGCGGATAATCATTTTATTTTCTTCCTATTACTTATCAACAATCGATATTGTGCAATAATACATTTTTTTGTACGTTTGTATCTTAAATAATTTGTAAATAAAATGCCTGAAATTAGCTACAAAAAAATTCTTATCCTGTTATTTCTTGTTCTTGGACTAAATTCTGCAACAAGAGCTCAAAGTGGAAATTTGCTTTATGTTGATGATAAATTTATCCATTTTGGATTTTCGCTGGGAATGAACACCATGGATTTTGGGATTGAGCCAAGCCTCCGGACTATTGATGGGAATGTTTACCATGTGGACGTTTCTACTCTGAAACCCGGATTTTCGGTTGGTATTATCAGCGATATGCGGTTGGCACGGTATCTGAATCTGCGCTTCACTCCTACTTTGCATTTTGGCGAACGACAGTTAAATTACATTTCGCAAAATTCCAGAGATTCGATAGCTATTACTTCTATTCCCATTGCTTTACCTATTTATCTGAAATATAGTGCAGAACGAAAAGGAAATTTCCGTCCTTATTTACTTTGGGGAGCAGGAGCTTCGATTGATTTAGCTACAAATAAAGAAAATCCGGTGTTATTAAAACCAATTGATTTTTATACAGAATTTGGTGTCGGGTGCGATTTGTATTTCTCATTCTTCAAGCTGGCTCCTGAATTAAAATTCGGAGTTGGATTCAATGATATATTTACACCACTTGATCAGCGGGATGCGGGACAGATAAGTCAACAGGATCAAAAATTTTCGTTGGCACTTTCAAAGCTGACATCAAGAATTCTGACTCTCAGTTTCAATTTTGAATAAAAAAAACAATCGGGATTTCCGATTGTTTTTTACTTTTTATAAACTCTCAATATCTTTAATTATTTTATCCATCGATTTTTGCCAGTCGGAAAATAATTTTTTGAAATAGGCTTTCACAAGTTTCGGGTTATCTTTTCCATCAGGGCGGTTAAGTCTTAAAATAAATTCCCGGTTTAATTTCACAATGTCGGTAACAATATCGTCTGCTTTCTCAAGTTGAACATCTTTTGACAACAAACAGCGGAAATAAATATCGGTTATCAATTCGGAAGTAACAAATTTAATTGTCTTTTTTAATTTTCTTCGACTTGCCATAACATTTAATTTTAGGATTTATAAGCACAAATATAAAGCATAATTATGAGAAAGTAATCTTTTAGCGTAAATTTGCCAAAAATAAAAAACCGTTTTCTCCGTTAACATCTGCAAACATACATATTCAAACATGTCAACTCATTCAGTAAAATATTTTCAGGTATTTATTCTCATACTAACATTAATAAGCATCATTGGATTTGCGTCATGCAACGATGAGCAAATTTCCACTGATCCCAAAAACATACTTGAACTGTCGACCGATACATTGACATTTGACACTGTTTTTACAACGATAGGAAGTGTAACGGAAAAGATTATGATTTATAACAAAAGTAATTATGCTTTAAATATAAGTCATATTGGTATTGCCGGAGGAAAAGAATCTGCATTCAGACTAAATGTGGATGGAAGTATCAGTGAAAATAATCAGTTTGAAAATATTGAAATAAGAGCGAAAGACAGTATGTATCTTTTTGTTGAAGTTACAGTGGACCCGACCAATTCAAATTCTCCGGTTTTTATTGAGGACTCTATTGAATTTCTGACAAACGGAGTACAACAAGCCATAAAACTACAGGCTTTCGGTCAGGATATGGAGCTTCTGAAAAACAAATATATTCTCAACGACACCACTTTAACCGCAACAAAACCATACCTGATATATGGTTATCTTGCCGTTGACACAGCTAAAACTCTTACCATAGCTCCCGGAGCCAGGTTATATTTTCATAATAACGCGAACCTGATAGTTTATGGAAATCTCAAAGCAGAAGGTACGCCGGATGAACCCATAACCATGCGCGGCGACCGCCTCGACAAAATAAAATTTGATACTCCTTTCCCGTATAATAAAGTCGCCGGACAATGGGGCGGAATTTATTTATTGTGGAGCGGAGGAAATCATACCCTGAAACATGTCAATATGAACAGCGGCTACTTTGGTATCTATTTTTCAAACAATGATATAAATAATCTTCCGTCACTCGAAATTGCCAATTGCAAAATTCATAATTTTCTGCTTTACGGTCTTATTGTTCAAAACGGAAATGTAGTGGTTACCAATACCGAAATATCAAACACAAGCAGTTACACCGTATATTTAAACGGCGGAAAACATACATTTATACAGACAACAATTGCAAATTATTTCAATAACAGCAGTGTTCAACCTGTATCGCGGGACAAATACCCGGCATTAATGATTATGAATTTAAACCGCATTGCACCTATGCAAACTGTTTTTGAAAACTGTATTATTGCCGGTAGTGCCGAAAATGAATTCAGTCTTGCAAGCCGTTACCTTAACCAGTACAAAGGAGTTTTTGACCATTGCTATATCCGGAAACCGGATTCACTTCAGTTGCCACAATTTACCAATATACGCTGGTCGGCAAGCAACGACACCATTTTTAAAAGTATCAGGTATGATTATGAAAAAGGAACCTACTTTGATTTCAGACCCGATTCTGTTTCACCGGCACGTGGATTGGCCGACCCTGCTATAATTTCGCAATACCATCTTGAATACGATCTGAATGGCAATCTCAGAGGGAATAAGCCCGATGCAGGCGCTTACGAATGGGAACCCACGAAATAAAAAAGGGTTTCATAATTGACAAAAACAACTACCTGCGTATAAATGACCTGTACATTCAAATTTTTCATACCTTTGCAATCTGAGGAAACAGATGCTGTTTCTCTGTACCAACCTTAGCTTTATTAATTTATGAAAAAACTTTTGTTTACGTGTTTGCTCATTTACATTACTTTTCAGCTTAATGCACAGGATAAAGAAAAGCAAAGCCTGAAAATAATGTGCTACAATGTCGAGAATTTTTTCGATTGTGTTGACGATTCGCTGAAAGACGACAGCGAATATCTGCCCGGTGGAATACGCGGGTGGAATTATGCAAAATACAGGAAAAAACAAGCAAATATTTCAAAAGTCATTGCATCGATCGGCGGTTGGGATGCGCCGGCACTTGTCGGGTTATGCGAAGTGGAAAGCGATAAATGTCTTTATGATTTAACCCGTTATTCCGGATTGAAGAATCTGAATTATAAATACTTACATCACGAATCACCCGATGCCAGAGGAATTGATGTGGCGTTGCTGTATCAACAGGAGTTGTTTAAACCAATACACAACGAAGCTGTAAGAATTGATTTCCCATTCGCGCCACAGAGTAAAACAAGAGACTTACTTTTTGCCAGCGGAATAATTCCATCGGGCGACACGCTGAATGTATTTGTTTGTCATTTCCCCTCGAGGCTTGGTGGCGAACTGGAGTCAGAAGAAAAACGCATATTTGTTGCATCTGTTTTGCTGCAAAAAGTGGACAGTCTTTTTGCAAAAAACAAGGCCGCAAACATTGTAATAATGGGAGACTTTAATGATTTTCCTGTTAATAAAAGTATTTCGGAAACTCTGAATGCGAAACCGGTATCGGATTCTGTTTCAAGCGGAAATTTGTACAATCTGGTTTACAAAATGCATGTTGCCGGAAAAGGTTCGAACAAACATGAAGGTGAATGGGGCGCTTTGGATCAGATGATTGTTTCAGGAAATCTGTTGAATACGAAAAATTCAATATATACGAGTGAAAATTCTGCTCATTTTTATGATGCTGATTTTTTACTGGAAGATGACAAGACATATCTCGGGAAGCAACCTTTCCGAACTTATGCGGGGATGAAATATCAGGCCGGATATTCGGATCATCTGCCTGTATATGCTGATTTTCGATTTAAAAAGAATGAATAAAAACATATAAATCCGGACAAACTAAAATATCTGTAGTATTTTTTAGTTTATAATTCTATACAAAGTTCACTGCTGATTTTATGAAATTAAACCATTTTTTTCTGACATTATTTTTCTCTTCGTTATTTCTGACATCGAATGCCCAGGGAAATGACATTATCTTTCAAAAACTTGATACTATTGTTTTTCATCGATATATTGAAACATTTAAATCAAAAAAACAATCACAGGTTGGTGACCTCATGGTTCAGACAGGGGTTTTTCTGATGGATTCTCCGTATGTGCCAAAAACTCTTGAAGTTTGTGGAAATAATGAGAGACTTGTTGTTAATCTGCGTCAATTTGACTGTGAGACTTTTGTCGAAAGTTGTATAGCCCTTGTACACACGCTTAAGTCAAGAAATCAGAATTTTAGCGATTATTGCGCTGAGTTAAAAAGTATACGGTACCGTAACGGTGAGATTACAGATTTCAGTTCGCGACTGCATTATTTTACCGAATGGATATCCAACAATTCAACCAAAGGCAAAGTCATTAATCTGACGGCCGGATTCGGAGGAAAACAATTCTACGAAACATTTGATTTTATGAGCAGGAAACCGGAATTGTACCCACAAATGAGCAATCCTGAAGTTCGTTCTGAAATAAAAGAAATTGAAAAAAATATTTCTGGAAGAATGAATTTTTATATTCCCAAAACAACTCCTGCGAATAGTAAAATCCGTAACGGTGACATTTTATGCTTTACATCAAAGGCTCCGGGAATTGCCATTGCACATGTGGGAATTGCATTCCGGCTTGACAATGTGCTGTATTTATTGCATGCTTCGCAATCGGACAAAAAAGTGGAAATCAGTTCTGAACCATTTGACGAATATCTGGCTCATCATAGTAATTTCACCGGTTATATGGTTGTCAGGCCTCTTTAAATCGTCAATTTAAACAACATTTAAATTCATTTTATCAAATATATATTCATTCCCAATGGACGTTCAGTTATTCATTCCCTGTTTTATCGATCAGTTATACCCTGAAACCGGCTTCAACACTATAAAAGTACTTGAGAAAGCAGGTTGTACGGTGCATTACAATCCTGAACAAACCTGTTGCGGACAGCCGGCTTTTAACAGCGGATATTGGGACGAAGCAGCAAAACTTGCTGTAAAATTTCTCTCGGACTTTAATTCGGAAATGCCGGTCGTTTCACCATCGGGATCATGCTCAAGCTATATCATTCATCATTATCACAAAGTACTGAAAGACAAACCGGATTTTCTGGAGAAACATTTGGCAATGAAAAAGAATATCTACGAACTCTCTGATTTTCTGGTCAATATTCTTAAAGTTGATAATTTAGGATCGGAGTTTCAGCACAAAGTTACTTTTCACGACTCGTGTTCTGCTTTACGTGAATACGGCATAAAAAACGAACCGCGTCAATTATTGGCAAACGTAAAAGGACTTGAATTAATCGAAATGGAGGAAAGCGAAACCTGTTGTGGTTTTGGAGGAACATTTGCCGTAAAAAATTCATCCATTTCTACTGCTATGGCCGAAAAGAAGGTATTAAATGCCATTGCCACAGGTGCTGAATTCGTTGTTGGCACCGAAGCTTCCTGCCTGATGAACATTAACGGGTACATCCGGAAAAACAAGGTTCCGCTAAAAGGGATTCATCTTGCCGATATTCTGGCATCAGGATTGTAATTCAATTGACACTACAATAAAAAAGACCAAATTTTCAGATTAATTCCTGATAATTTGATCTTTTTTATTTTATACATGCGACACAAAGAGAGGCGTATCAGAATGCAGCACCATTTTGTATGCCAGTCCGGGGTTAAACAACCGGGCAAAAAGATTTCGTCTTCGGGTATTGAACGCCAGAACATTTATTTGATTCTTAATAAGATAATCATTTATCATTTCGGGAGTTTCGCTCTTGCTTATCAGTTCGTAGTTAGTGGTAAGTTGCGGGTAATGGTTGGCAAAATATGATTTAATCCCGGCCAGCATAACTTCGTTCCACGCCTCATTTTTATCAGACACATGAATAAAGTACATTTCCAGTTTGGCTGTCGAGAAAAGTGAAATTGCCCTGTCGATTGCAATCAGATCTTTTTGATCAAAATTAGTCAGGAACGCAACCCGCTTGATATCCTCCGGAGATTCGAGCGTCATTTGTGAAGGAACAGCAAAAACAGGCGATACGCAGGCTTCCATAACCTCAGCTGTTACGCTGCCAATCAATTCGTCAGAGATTTTTTTACCGTGAGTTCCCATCACCACAAGTGCCGGAGTATTTTTTTTGCAATAATCCAGAATCTGATCTTCCGGCACACCTTCTTTCAATTCAAAATGGAAAGGCAGATTAGGCAATTCGCCTTTACTTATGCGGGCATGAATAAGATTCGTCATGTTTTCAGCATCAGCATTGGCCGAACTTATGATTCGCCGGAGCAATTCACTGTCGCTTATGTTGTAAGTACTGATGTCATTATTTGACGAAATTGTAAATGCCGGGCTGAAATATACGTATAGAAAAACAACCTTTGCTGCAAGGAGATCAGCGAAATAAAAGCCGAAATCAATCGCTTTCTGAACCTGATCCGAGAAATCAATAGGAATCAAAACCTGTTGCGTTGCGTCACTTCCGGTAACAGGTTCCCGCTCCCATGCGCTTTCCATTTCTTCCACAATTTTCAGCGCTCTGGGCAAATCACTTTCTTTAATACGGACACGCACTCCTACTGCAAGTTCAGGATGTTCGAGATTCAGGTTATGAATAACGGTTTCGATACCGTTTTCGTCCAGTACCGATTTAATCATTTGAGCACGTTGATGAGTGCGAATAGCGAGGGTAACTAATTTATCTTCCATATCAGAGTAATATTTTATCAGTTACAAATCAATTTTTACAATGTCAGCCCAAAAAAGAACCACAACTTTTGACGTGGTAAAGATAGCCATTTTAACGGATTCCATTATTCTTTTTTTATCAAAATTTTAAACAAGAGAGAAAAAATATCTATATTTGCAACCTTAATAAATTTATTCGCTAATGAATCCAACCATCAAAAAAGGTCTTACTATTGGAACACTTATAATAGCTTTGGTGTTCGCAGGTTTTATATATTTCAAGTTCTTCTTTGTATTTGGCGATGGTGTAAAAGCTGGTCAGTTAAATTACATTGTTCATAAAGGTTATATCTTTAAAACTTATGAAGGAAAAATGATACAGAGTGGCTACAGGGCGCAAACCGGTGGAACTATACAGTCCTACGAATTTGCTTTTTCGGTCGAAGATAAAGCCATTGCCGATTCGTTAATGCGCTGCAGTGGTAAGGAACTTGAACTTCATTACAGAGAATATCTCGGCGTATTGCCGTGGAGAGGCGTCAATAAATTTGTTGTGGATAAAATCGTTAGTGTAAAAGACAAATAATAATTTATACAAACCAATATCGTTTACTTAATTTATCCTATCCTGAATTCAAAAAAGTGACAGATTAACATAATAATCACAATTATATTCAGTTTTATCACTTTAATTTCTTCATTTTTTTCTTTGGGTTAAAGCTTTTCTCAAATTAGTTTAAAAAAAAGAACTACTTTTGCAAAAAGAATTTACTCAAATTTACACATTAATCAAATCAAATTGGACACGGACTTTTTATATTCCATTTTTGGAGGTATCACGGTTCACCCGATCTCATTTTCTGCAATAATCTCTCTGGCGATTAGCGTGTTACTCTTATGCTTCTCTGCATTAATCTCCGCTTCTGAAGTAGCTTTTTTTTCTCTTGATCCTCAAATAGTAAATGAGCTTGAAGAAAGTGAAAAGAAAACAGACAAAAGTATCCTCAAACTTCTGAATGCCCCGCAACGATTATTAGCCACAATTCTTATCGGCAATAATTTTGTAAATGTAGCTATCATTTTATTGCTTACTTATTTCACCACTTCCATCTTCGATTTTGAAAGTGCTCCGGTTTTGGGATTTATCTTTCAGACGATTATAATCACATTTTTACTTTTACTTTTTGGTGAAATAATTCCAAAAGTATATGCCACTCAGTTCGCGAAAAAAACCGCTTCGTTTTCTGTTTCCTTTGTTTCGGGGCTCGAAACAATGTTTGGTCCGGTGGTAAGTTTGCTTGTAAAATCCACATCCATGGTGAACAATTATTTCTCAAAACGGAGTCGTTCAAATATTTCCATGGACGAACTTTCGCATGCTCTGGAACTTACCTCGAACAGCAAAGATGAAGACACTGAAATTCTCGAAGGTATCATTAAGTTCGGAAATATTCAGGCTGTGGAAATAATGACATCAAGAGTGGATATTGTGGATGTTGATGTAAAAACAAACTACAAACAGCTACTCGAATTTATAATAAAATCAGGCTATTCCCGAATTCCGGTTTATTCCGGATCGCATGATAATATCAAAGGGGTACTTTACAGCAAAGATTTGTTACCACATCTGGATAAACCGGCAAACTTCCGCTGGCAGAGTTTGGTCAGACCAGCTTATTTTGTCCCTGAAACTAAGATGATTGACGATTTACTCAACGAATTTCAGGAAAACAAAGTGCATTTGGCATTAGTGGTGGATGAGTACGGAGGGACTTCCGGCCTGGTAACACTTGAAGACGTGATGGAAGAAATAGTGGGCGACATAAGCGATGAATATGATGATGAAGAACTGCTGTATACAAAAATTGATAATCATACGTTTATATTTGAAGCAAAAATACTGCTGAACGATTTCTTCAAAATATCTGAAATAGAAGAAGATGATTTTGTAAAAGTAACCGAAGAAGTGGAAACTCTTGCCGGGTTGATCCTTGAACTAAAGGGTGATATTCCCGCAAAAAATGAGCGTATAGATTTTGGCCGTTATGTGTTTGAAATTGTAGCAGTGGATAACCGGCGAATTAAAAAGGTAAAATTGTACATCAAAGAAGACTTTAATAAGGAAGAGGAAGAATAAAGAACTGAATTTCCATCAACCTTAGCACCTGAATTTGTTATACTTATAACAGATTAAAAATCAAATTATTGAACAGCAATTATGCAAATCCGAAATTTTATAATATTCTCAATTCTTGGTTGCACTTTATTTCTCGGATCGTGCTCGAAAGCGACCATACCACGTCCTTACGGATATTTTCGGGTGGACTTACCGGAGCATTCCTACCGGACAATTGACACCTTAAACCTTCCCTTTAAATTTGATTTACCGGCCAATGTACAACTCGTTAACCACGAAGCAGCCGGAGAAAAATACTGGATCGATTTAAATTATACAAAATTAAACGCCAGCATATATTGCAGCTATAAACCCGTAAAAAACAATCTGATGGATCTGATGGAAGATTCCAGAAAAATAGTTTACCGGCACAGCATTAAAGCTGACGGAATAAACGAAAAAGTGTACGACCATGCACAAAAAAAAGTTTATGGCATTTTGTATGATCTGAAAGGCAACACGGCATCTTCGCTACAATTTATTCTGACAGACAGTACACATAATTTTTTCAGAGGCGCGCTGTATTTCAACAATGTTCCGAATAAAGATTCCATTGCTCCAATGGCGAATTATATACGCGAAGATGTGATCAGAATTATGGAAAGTTTTGAATGGAAAAAATGAAAAGCCGGATACTGGAAATACAGGATGCCCGAATAATAATTTGTGAAAACACTGAAAATACCGAAGAATTAAAATCACAAATTAAGCTTTCAGAAAAAGAAGAGAATGAACTTTTATCAATTTCTTCCGAAAAAAGGAAACTGGAGTTTTTAGGAGTCAGACTTGCCGTTAAATTGCTTTTAAATACAGATACTGAAATTAGTTATCATCACAACGGAAAACCTTTATTAGCTGATAATTCATATCATATAAGTATTTCTCACAGCAAAAAATGGATTGCTGTAATTGTCAGTAAAAACCGGCTTGTGGGAATTGATATTGAAACTCCCAATGACAAAATAGCCAGGATTTCAGAAAAATTCATGGGAGCTGAAGAATTAAAGAATTTTTCCACAAAAGCTGACAAACGGATTTTGCACATTATCTGGTCTGCAAAGGAAGTGCTCTATAAAATAATTGGTAACCAGGCTGTTGATTTTTCAAAACAATTACAGATTTTTCCGTTTGAGCCAAAAGACGATGGAACTTTAAACGCAAAACATATACCGACAAACACATTATTTCAACTTCAATATATGCAATCTCCGGAGTACACTTTGGTGTATTGTCTGGCATAAGTAACAATAAATCAACATGAAATCAATTTACAAGAAAATTCTTTTGAACCGTGAAGCAGGCAGAAAGATGATAGCCGTTTTGCTCGACCCCGATCAGTGTCGTGGAAGAGTGCTGGCGAGTACTGTTGCTGCTCTGAAATCCAATTCCCCCGATTTTATTTTCGTTGGCGGAAGTCACACCATAAATTCAATTGATTCGTTGATAGAAGTTTTAAAAGAAGAAATCAAAGCTGATATTGTATTATTCCCCGGAAATGCTTCACAATTCAGCACCAGAGCAAATGCTTTGCTGTACCTTTCATTATTGTCCGGCAGAAATGCTGAATTTTTAATTGGGCAGCATCTTGAGTCATCCATTGCCATCAAAAAATCGAACATTGAAGTAATACCTACCGGATATCTGCTGATTGAAGGAGGTAAAACCAGCTCAGTGGAATACATCAGCAACACACGACCAATTCCGCGGGAGAAAAAAGAAATAGCTCTCTCTACCGCTGTTGCAGGCGAACTGCTGGGAATGAGACTGATTTACCTCGAAGCCGGAAGTGGTGCTAATTATCCTGTTCCGGCCGAAATGATAAAATATGTAAGTGCCGGACTATCACTTCCTTTGATTGTAGGTGGCGGAATTAAAACCAGCGAACAATTAAAAAGCGCCTTTGAAGCCGGAGCCGACGTTGCAGTTGTGGGAAATATATTTGAAACGGATCAATCCAAAATAGAAGAATTTGTATTGTGTACCAGAAACTTTACTAATTTTCAGGAGACGACTAATGATCTGATAGATTAATATGGATTTCTGAAAAAACAGCCGGCAAACAATTTAAAATTGTTTACCGGCTGTTTTTTATATCTTATAAATATCTTTTACTGAGCAGGCGGAGTTTTCGATTTTCGGTCGAAAAACGGATTTTTAGAAGAGCAACTGATAGGAATACCGTAAATATTACTGCAACCCGGCATCATGTTCAGTTCCTGAGCAACGCGCCCTACCGAGAACATAACACGACTGTCCACCCGCTGGTCAGTTGCAACAGAACATGCCGAACCAATGGCAATTCCCACATCCACAGAGTTTAACGAACAGGGAACTTCCGGAAATTCATTTTTTGCTGCGCAGGTATCAAAACCACAATAACCACAGTTCAGACTATGTATCTGCTGACGTGTACCTATCAATACAATTGCATCAGCATGAAGTATATTTTCAGCATCTCGGGTTATAAATTTCAGTCCCGTTTTAGCGCTGTATTCCAGCATTGCATCCGACAACTTTTTAATCGTATCATCAGCAACCATCGCTACTTCAATAATATCAAACCCTTTCCCTTTCGGAGCAGTACGGGCAGCCGTCATCATATCGTTTGCCACATTTATCATTCGTTCGCGGCGTGTATCTCTTTCGTTTATAAACATAGACATTAACCCATAAAAGGGATATATTAAGTTAATAGTATTTATTTAAATTCTTCTATTTTTTCCAGAATAAGGTTGTATAATAACGGATTGGAAGCCACTATTTCACGTCCAAACAAGTAATTATTTCCACCTTTATAGTCAGTTACAATTCCTCCTGCCTCTTTTACAATCACAGCTCCCGCCGCCACATCCCAGGGTTTCAGGTCGTATTCCCAGAATGCATCAAAACGTCCACAGGCCACATAAGCCATATCGGTAGCCGCAGATCCCAAACGGCGTACTCCACGCGCATTTTTCATGGTCCACTCCAGAAACTTCATATAGGCATCCATGCGGGTAAAATCGTTGTACGGAAATCCCGTTGCGAGGAGAGTATCATGGATATTGTCGCGTTTCGAAACATGAACAGGCTCACCATTCAGATACGCCCCGCCATTTATCCATGCATAAAAACATTCGTCGCGACCCACTTCGTAAACCACTCCCAGCACAAGCTCCTCACCGTCCAGCAACCCGATACTTACGGCATAAACCGGAACACCCTGAATAAAATTAGTTGTGCCGTCCAGCGGATCAATTACCCAGTTATATTTTTCGCCACGAATATCTGAAGTACCTTCTTCTGCAATAAAACCAGATTCAGGTAAAAGTTTGTGAAGTTCTTCAACAATCATCCTTTCCGAGGCCTTGTCTACATAACTCACCAAATCATGTAAACCCTTTGTTTCAATTTTACTGTCATCGAAACCTTTTCTTTCTTCAGCCATGAATTTTCCTGCTTTTATGGCAATTTCGCAGGTAGCACGGCAAAGTTGTTCATATAGTGCACTCATTTTTTCTTATTTATGATTAAAATGCAAAGTTAGACTTTTCATGCCCAACTGCCAAGTATAAATCTGATTTATCAACGAAATGTCATTTAAATTCAAATCAAAATTCAGACGTAAAAATTGTATGAAAAGTTTCTCCTGCTATTTTCGTTATAAATAAATTAGTTAACTTTGGGTTTCATTCACCAGAAACAGTCCAAAAAAAGATGGATCTATACAGCACATTTCGATTGGTATATCTTGTAGGAGCTGCCAATGCTCTATTTTTCAGCATATTAATTTTTTCAAAAAAGAACAAAACACTCTCCGACAAAATTCTGGGTTGGTGACTGATTATTCTATTCGGACAATTAATTATACCCACAGCTTATCTCACCAATATCAATTTATATTACAGGTTTGCCGGCATCGAAATCATTTTTTATATTTTTCATCCGCTGTTTTTGTATTGGTATGTAAAAACGATGATAGGGCAAGCCAACAAATGGAAGGGAATCAGAGGTCAACTCATAATCATAGTTGTATACGAAATTTGCAGTCTGGCATTTTTCTTATTTCCGGCCAAAGAAAGACTGCTTTTTATTGAAGGAAAAGAATTATTCCCGCTTTATTATTTTCCTTTTGCCATTTTAGTGACAGTGTATTTTGCCTATCTTATTTATGCAACATACAAACTTCTGAAAGACTACAAAGACAATGTACTTCAGGTGTATTCTTATAGGGAAAACGTGGATTTGCTCTGGTTACGCAGGTTGATCGGACTGTTTGCCGGCATTTGCGTTCTTATTTTTCCGTTAGGATTAATTGCCTACTATGGCTTTCATTCTATGATATTTACCGATTATTATTTTTTCGTGACGCTGGTCATATTTATCTTCTTTTTGGGATTCTGGGGATACCAGCAGGGTGAGATTTTCAATATTAACGGCAATTCCAACAATATTGAAAATGAAGACACAGAAGATATAGAAAATATTCCGGCTGAAAATCATCAAAACGAAAGACGTTACCTAAAAGAAGCCTCTCAACTTACGGCATTAATGGCAAAAGACAAACCCTATCTGAACCCGACACTTACCATTCACGATTTGGCCACGGGTATGAACATGCCGGCTCATCAACTTTCAAAAGTCATCAACCGTGAGTTTCACTGCAATTTTTTTGAGTTTATCAATAAGTACAGGATAGAAGATTTCAAACAAAGAGCATTTTCGCCTGAATATAAAAACCTGACAATCCTTGCCGTGGCGCTGGACTGCGGTTTCAATTCAAAATCCGCTTTCAACCGCATTTTCAAAGACATGACCGGACTCACGCCGGGCGACTTTATCAAGAATCATAAGCAATAAAACAAAGTCCTGATGAATCGGGACTTCTTTTTTCTTTCACATTTTCAACCACTTACAAAGCTATACGTCCTTATTTAGAAAATCAGGACGACGCCTTCCGTAAAATAGTTTTACTTTGCCAACAAAAAAAACAGTAAGTTATGAAATATCATGTATCATTAAAGAAAATCATTTTGTTGTCATTGGCCGTCTTTACTTCAAATATGACGTTCGGACAGACGCTCACAGCTAAAGAAATTGTAAAAAAAGCTGATGACAAACAAAGAGGTCAGACAAGTAAATCGGAAATGACGATGACCATTGTTCGTCCGGACTGGTCGCGCAGTATTACCATGAAAACGTGGACCAAAACCACACAGTATTCGTTAATTTACATTACTGCTCCGGCAAAAGAGAAGGGACAGGTTTTTCTGAAACGACAAAATGAAATGTGGAACTGGATTCCATCTATTGAACGAATAGTGAAAGTTCCGCCATCGATGATGATGCAATCGTGGATGGGTTCCGATTTTACGAATGATGATCTGGTAAAAGAATCGTCAATTGTGGTCGATTACAATCAAAAGTTACTCGGCAAAGAAACTGTCCGCGACCAAATGTGCTATAAAATAGAACTCGATCCACTACCGGACGCTGCCGTAACGTGGGGAAAAATCATAACCTGGATTACCGTGGACGGTTTTAATCAATGGAAAGCGGAATATTATGGCGAAGATATGGAACTCATAAGTGTAATGAACGCATCCAACATTAAACACATGGGTAACAGAGATATACCTACACATTTGGAAATGATACCGGTAAATAAAAAAGGTCAGAAAACGATTATGGATACTAAGTACATCGAATTCAACCAACCAATTTCCGATAATTTTTTCTCTCAGCAAAATATGAAAAGCGTTTCGGCAAACAGCCGGTAATGTATCAAAAAAATAAATTATATGAATACATACATTCAACTTGCCTGGCGAAACATCTGGCGTAACAAACGACGAACGATTATTACCGCTGCTTCCATCTTTTTTGGCGTAGTTTTTTCGTCCATTATGACTTCGATGCAGGAAGGATCATACTCTCAAATGATAAATAACATTGTAAGTTCATATTCCGGTGACCTTCAGGTACATAAAACGGGATATTCGGACGACAAGGTGATTAATAATTCATTGGAATATACGCAGAAACTAAAATCTGAAATAAGTTCCGAAAAGTTAATTACAACCATCTCGCCACGAATCGAATCGTACGCTTTGGCTTCCGGAGAAGAACTCACCAAAGGAGTAATGGTTTTGGGTATTTCACCACTCGATGAGGATAAAATAACCTCGTTGTCGAAGAAGATAGTTTCGGGAAAATATCTTTCCAACGGAGACGGCGGAATTTTGGTGGGTAGCGGACTTGCAAAATACATGAAAGTGGAAAGCGGCGATACACTTGTTTTACTCGGACAGGGTTATCATGGTGTGAGCGCCGCCGGAAAATACAGAGTGACCGGTATTATCAAACAACCAACACCCGAACTCGACAGAAGTGCGGTTTACATGGATATCAAAACCTGTCAGGACTTTCTGTCGGCACCGGAAATGGCCACTTCTGTTGTAATAATGACACAAAACAATGAGAATGTAGACAAACTAAAAAATGAATTGTCTGCTTCTCTGGGAAAAAATTACGAAGTGAAAGACTGGAAAGAAATTAACCGGATACTTCTGACACAAATCGAAAGCGACCGCGCTTCAGGACTGATAGTCAAAGGAATACTTTATCTGATAATTGCATTTGGAATTTTTGGAACCGCCACGATGATGACATTGGAACGAAAAAAAGAATTCGGCGTATTACTGGCAGTCGGCCTGAAAAAGTACAAACTTGGTTTTATGCTTTTGGCCGAAACAATTTTCATTGGATTGTTGGGAAGTATTACCGGTATTTTAGTCAGCATTCCCATAACATGGTACTACCTGTATCATCCGATAATGATTACGGGACAGGCGGCGGAATCAATGATCCAAATGGGTTTTGAGCCGGAAATGTCGTTCAGCGCAGCCCCGTCAATTTTCTATACTCAGGCAATCGTTATTTTATGTTTTAGTTTACTTATCGGGCTATACCCCATTTTGCATGTCCGCAACATGAAAGTAAGTAAAGCATTGCATAGTTAAAATCTAAAGAAAAAAAATATGATACCTCTTTTTGCATGGCGCAATTTATGGCGCAACAAACTCCGGAGCACAATAATAATAGCCGCGTTTACAGTCGGTATTTTCGCGGGAATTTTTATAATTGCATTCTTTAACGGAATGACAAACAGCCGGGTGAACGCGGTAATCGGCACTGAAATGTCACACATACAGCTACACAAACCCGGATTTACTGAAAATGATCAGTTCTCGCTCCGTTTCAATGCTCCCGATTCATTGTTACGCAAAATAACTGAAACACCTCATGTTGTCGCTGTTTCAAAACGAATTATTGTGAACTCGATGGTGGCTTCGGCCGAAACCGGCATGGGAGTAAAAATCACGGGAATTGATCCTGCTCAGGAAAGTAAAGTAACCGATTTGCATACAAAAATCATTGAAGGTAAATATCTTGATGATTCGGGGCGTAATCCGGTACTGATAAGCGAACGATTAGCTCAGAAACTGAAAGTAAGCTTACACAACAAGATAATTATTACCGTTCAGGATGACAACAATGAAATAACCGGCGGTGCATTTCGTATCGCAGGTATTTACAGAACAGAAAATCTGCTTTTTGACGAAGCCAATATTTATGTAAGAAACAACGATTTAGTGTGCCTTACAGGAATTTCACCAAATCAGGTGCACGAAATTGCTGTGCTGCTTGATAAAAATGAAAACACAGAAAGCGCAACTAAAATATTATCAAAGGAGTTTCCCAATCTGGATGTCAAAAACTGGTTGGAACTAAGTCCGGATGCAGGTGCGTTGGTTGGTGCACTGAATCAATACACATACATTTTCACCGTTATTATTCTTCTGGCACTCTGTTTCGGAATAGTAAACACCATGCTGATGGTAATAATGGAACGGATTCACGAGTTGGGAATGCTTATGGCAATAGGCATGAACCGGCGACGTGTTTTCGGTATGATCATACTCGAAACTGTTTTTCTTTCAGTTATCGGAGGAATGATTGGTCTTCTGTCAGGCTGGCTGGTTACAGCCCATTTCGAAAAAGCCGGGATCAATCTATATTTCTGGAAAGAAGCATTTGGCCAAATGGGATTCTCGTCGCTGATTTATCCGACAATAGAAAACAGTGTTGTTTTTTACATTGCCATCATGGTAGTTATCGCGGGAATAATTTCAGCCCTTTATCCGGCTTACAAGGCAATCCGTCTGAAACCGGTGGAAGCAATCCGTACAATTTAAGCAGTAATTTTAAGTACATGGGAAAAAATATATTTTTTTCGTTTAGGTTAATGACTCCGTACTATTTACAACATCTGTTTAACGACCGACCTCGTCCGATGAACCGAAAAATCAGTGAGAATGGCGTTAATAATCGTCCCTGTTTGAGCGAGGGACGAGCGAGTTTGGACGATTTAGCCAATCGAACGCCAATTTTTCGAGTGAAGCGGGCGCAGTCTTGAACTTTTTTGCTTCGTTTTTTGGTTCAAGCCAAAAAATGAAGTGGGGTTTGGGGTAAAACCCCAATTTAAAACAATTAATTGTCAATATATTTGTTTTTCAAGGATATATAATATGTACACAGTAAGTAATTATAAAAAATAAAAGATATGAGCATTATTGAAATCAAAGATTTATACAAGGTTTACGACGAAAATTCGTTACCGGTAAATGCCATTAACGGCATTAATATCAACTTCGACGAAGGTGAATTTACAGCCATTGTAGGTCCTTCCGGATCAGGAAAAACAACCCTTTTAAACATAATCGGAGGCCTTGACGATCCTACAAAAGGCGATATAATAATTGACAATGTGAAGATTAACACCTTATCAGAAAGTCAGAAAACGGATTTCAGAATGAAGAACATTGGTTTTGTTTTTCAGGCGTATAATCTGATTCCGGTCTTTACAGCCCGCGAAAATGTAGAATTTATCATGCATTTGCAGGGTCAGGCCAAAACTGACAGAACTTCCAGAGCCGAAGAGCTTCTCAAAGCCGTCGGACTGAACGACAGAATGGACAGCCGTCCCTCAAATCTGTCCGGTGGACAGCAACAAAGAGTCGCGGTGGCAAGAGCACTGGCATCACGCCCCAAATTCATTCTGGCCGACGAACCAACTGCTAACCTCGATTCAAAATCGACGGAAAATTTGCTGAACATTATGGAAAAACTGAATGAAAATGAAAATATAACCTTTATTTTCTCCACTCATGATCAGAGAGTGGTAAATAAAGCCAAACGAGTAATTACCATAGAAGATGGAAAAGTGGTTTCGGATATTAAAAAATAATTTCTTTCAGGGCTTGATGCTGTTGCTGATTTTCAGTTCAACCGGGGTGAAAGCACAGGATTCGATTCAGCACAACTGGTCGTTGAATGGATATATTACCAACATGCAATCGTTTATGTTTCAGGATATAAACAAAGACTGGGTGTCGGATAATCTGTTACACAACCGGTTAAACTTTCACTGGAACAGCAATTCCGGCGTTTTGGGGCTAACAGTTGAGTTTCGGAACCGTTTAATCAGTGGAGAATCAATGAAATATATCCCCGGGTACAAACAATCCACCACGGCAGACAATGGATTAATGGATTTATCTTTCAATATTGCATCCGGAAATTCATACGTTCTGAATTCAAAAATCGATCGCGCATATATCGATCTGAATCTCAGCAAGGTACAAATTCGCATTGGTCGTCAGCGCATTAACTGGGGACAATGCACGATATGGAACCCGAATGACTTGTTCAACGCATATTCGTTTTTCGATTTTGATTATATTGAAAAACCCGGAAGCGATGCTGTGAGAGTGCAATACTATACCGGCGATGCTTCGTCGCTGGAAATGGCGGTTAAAGCCGATAAAAACAACCGCATCACTGCAGCCGGACTTTACCGGTTTAATGCCGGAGGGTACGATTTTCAGTTTTTAGGAGGATTGATGAACAGCGAAGACTATGTGATTGGTACAGGATGGACGGGCAATATCGGCAATGCAGCATTTACCGGTGAGCTATCCTATTTCCGTCCAAAAAATAATTTTACAGATACCACGGGAGTCGTTTCCGCATCCATTGGCAGCAGTTATACTTTTCGTAATTCGCTCACTTTATTAACCGAAGTACTTTATAACCAGACAAACACATCAGTTACAAATTTTTCCGATTATTATAACCTGAATTTGTCCGCCAAAAATCTATCGTTCAGCAAATTCACGGCTATGTTACAGGCAAGTTATCCTGTTACTCCTCTTTTCAATGTTTCACTTGCCGGCATGTATTTCCCTGATCTTAAAGGGGTTTTTGTCGGACCAACCCTCACCTACTCGCTTACAGACAATTTAGAATTTTCATTGATTATGCAGTCTTTCTCAGGGAAATTTTCGTCAAACACTTCTCAAACCTATAATTTAGCCTTTCTGAAAATGAAATGGAATTTTTGAAATTTCATTTATTTCAATATTTAAAGTTCAATTTTTCGACCTTTCGCTATTTTTGTCGTATCATAATGTATAGAACAATTTACAAAGAGCTTCTATTCAAACAATAAATGGAGAAATCAACTTTAGACGCTTTGATAATACGTTGCAAACTGAACGATGAAAAGTCGTTCAGAAAAATAGTTGAAGAATATCAGCACATGGTCTATTCGTTGTCATTCAGATTATTATGCAACGAAGATGATGCCGGCGATATGGTACAGGAAACATTTATCAAAATCTGGCTAAATTTATCTTCCTACAATAGCGATAAGAAGTTCAGCACGTGGATTTATAAAATTGCAACCAATCTTTGTCTTGATAAACTGAAGTCAAAATCGATGAAGATACAGTTAGAAAATGTAGATAATAACCTTTTAGAATTAATTTCCGCAGAAAATGTTGAACAGAAAATTATTGACTCTGAATTGGGAAATATTATTCAGACACTGACGATAAAGCTAACTCCCAAACAAAAAATTGTGTTTACGCTTTCCGATCTGGAAGGATTAGAAACTATTGAAATTGAACAAATTACGGGATTATCGGCTAGCAAGATAAAAAGCAACCTTTTTCTGGCACGAAAATCAATTCGGGAAATGCTGGAAAAATATTAATTTAAAACGCATGAAAAAAGAAGACAAAATAGTTCATCTGATAGAAAAACTCAATCAATCAAAACCTGAGTTACAGAACCCGGAAATGCTGACAAACAACATAATGCGACAGGTTGGAATTGCCAAAGAAAGTCGTAATCCAAAAGTACTTATTTGGCTAAGAGTCATTTCCGGTTCTGCCGCAATTACACTTTTGGGATTATTCCTGTTCCAGCAAACCGAGCATCAGAATCGGGAAGCGAATTACCCACTCACAAGCACTATTAGCAGAGAAATTAAAATTAATCCCCGGTGCGAAATTAAAACCATGCAACATGCAAATTTACTCGAAATTTATTTTTGTCATATTCAGCAGAATACACTTAAAAACCACAAATTCAGATCATTAATTGCTAATTCAAATAATAATTATCATGAAAACAACAATTAAATTATTGATTTACAGCATAGTTTTATTTTTAATTTCTTGTGAGCAATCTAATAATACCATGCTTACGGTTATTAATCCGGATGGTTCCTGTTACCGTGAGTTCAGTGGCAGTGTAACTCCTGAATTTTTAAAAGGAGATACCTCTAAAAAATCAAATCCATTCATGATAAAAATCGATTCATCTTATAGCATCAAATGGAAATATAAAAACAGTGACTGGCAAACTAAATTTCCGGTCAGTCAGTCTGAAATCGATTCAATAATCCTGACAAAAAACAAGAACACAAATACTCAAAAATCAACTGATTTTGAGGCGATAGCAATAAAAAGATACAGTTCAGTAGAAGAAATGACCCGTAATTTCAGTTTAAAAAAATCGCATGAATGGGCAGATTTAAAAGTGAAATACAGTTTCGAAAAGAAATTTCGCTGGTTTTACACGTATTACAGCTATCAGGAAATTTATCCGAAAATTGAAACCGATTTTACTATTCCGGTTTCAAAATACATGACAAAGGAGGAAGAAATGTACTGGTTTACAGGAGAACCGAATCTTTTGCAAGGAATGAACGGAGTTGAAGCCCGCGAATATCTGGGGAAAATGGAAGATTCGTACAACCGGTGGTTTACCGAAAATATCTGGAACAATGAGTATAAAATTCTATTGCAAAACTACCAGCAGATTTCGAAACCACCTGTAACAATTGAACGGTTACAGGAATTACAAGACACTATTTTTCAGAAAAAAGTAAATGATAACCAGGACTTTAAAATGAAAGATATTCTAAATGATTATTTTAAAACCAACGCGTTTTCTGAACTTTGGAACAAGAAGGATAGTCCGCTCAGTAATTATGAAAATAACTTTCTTGACATGAAGTTTGTAAATTATTTTGCTCAATCAATTCATTATAAGCTACTTCTCCCCGGTAAAAATCTTCAAGCTAACACAGATGTGATGCAGGGAGATACTCTGATCTGGAATCTGACCGCCTACAGAATGATTCCTCAGAATTATGTGATCAAAGCAGAATCAAGAAAAGCGAATGTATGGGCATTTATACTGACAATACTAATTTCAATTCTGGCGGTTGGCAGTTTCTTTTATAAACCAAAATACAAGTAATAAAAAGAGGTAAAAAACAGAATTCTGTTTTTTACCTCTTTTTTAATATATCTCTGATTTACTTTTGCAATGCAGCAATTCCCTCTTTCAACGAAGCAATTTTACTTTCGGCATCCGATTTTTTCTTCCGTTCAGCTTCTACAATTTCAGGTTTTGCATTCGCAACAAAACGCTCATTACCAAGCTTTTTCATCACCGATTCGATAAAGCCTTCGAAGTATTTAATTTCAGCTTCCATTTTGGCAATTTCTTCTTCTGCATTTATCAGATTACCCAAAACAATTGAATATTCTGTTGTACCAACAAGGAACGAAACCGAGCCGGCTGCCTTTTCACTTACAGTTTCAATTGATTCAAGATTTCCCAGTTTTGAAATTACTGCATCAAATTCAACCTGATGAGTTCCGGTAATCTGCATGTTCAGAACTTCTTTATTAGGAATATTTTTTTGCAACCGAATAGATCGAATTCCTGCTATAATTTCTTTTGCTCTCTCAAAATCAACGATCATTTTTTCAGCAATGTCTGAAGCTGTTGGTTGCAATGCTACCATAATGCTTTCGCCATCTTTGCGGTCTTCCAGTGCCTGCCAGAGTTCCTCGGTAATAAATGGCATAAATGGATGCAACACCTTCAGCAATGAATCGAAAAATCCAAGTGTAGCATCATAAGTCACCTTATCAATTGGCTTTTGATAAGCAGGTTTAGCCATTTCAAGATACCATGATGAAAACTCATCCCAGAACAATTTATAAACCGCCATCAGCGCTTCAGACAAACGATATTTTGAGAACAAATCATCAATTTCAAATAAGGTCTTGTTTAGCTGAGTTTCAAACCATTTCACAGCCATGCGAGCCGATTCCGGTTGTTCAATATCGGCCACTTCCCAACCTTTAACCAAACGGAATGCATTCCATATTTTATTATTGAAATTGCGTCCCTGTTCGCACAGACTGTCATCGTAAGGTAAATCATTTCCTGCAGGTGATGTCAGCAACATACCCAATCGAACTGCATCAGCACCATAGTGAGCAATCAAATCCAGTGGATCAGGCGAATTTCCCAGCGATTTAGACATTTTACGCCCCAGTTTATCGCGCACGATACCTGTCAAATATACATTTTTAAATGGCATTTCACCTTTGTATTCGTATCCGGCAATAATCATACGAGCCACCCAGAAGAATAGAATTTCCGGCGCAGTTACCAAATCATTGGTTGGATAATAATATTTTATATCTTCATTCTCAGGCTGATTAATACCATCAAACACTGAAATAGGCCACAACCATGATGAAAACCATGTATCCAGACAATCTTCATCCTGACGAAGTTCTTCAATAGATAACGGATAATCAACAATGGATAATGCTTTCTGATAAGCCTCTTCTTTGTTCAACGCCACAACAAAACCACCCTGCGGAAGGAAATAGGCCGGAATACGGTGCCCCCACCAAAGCTGACGCGAAATACACCAGTCTTTTACATTTTCCATCCAGTGACGGTAAGTGTTTTTGAATTTTGCAGGATAAAGCTGAATATCATCACTCATTACCGCTTCCAATGCCGGTTTGGCCAATTGTTCCATTTTCAGAAACCATTGCATTGACAGTTTTGGTTCAATAACAGCATCGGTCCTTTCCGAACAACCAATTTTATTGGTGTATGGTTCTACTTTTTCGAGCAATCCGGCCGCTTGCAGATCTTTTTCAATTTGAACACGAACATCAAAACGGTCCATTCCCGCATATTGAGCTCCGTTTTCGTTCAGCGTTCCGTTATCATTGAAAATATCGATAGAAGGCAAATTGTATTTTTCACCCAGCATATAATCATTCACATCATGAGCCGGAGTTACTTTCAGGCAACCTGTTCCGAATTCAATATCAACGTATTCATCTTCAATTACAGGAATTACACGGTTAATCAATGGAACAATTACTTTTTTGCCTCTTAAATGAGCATTCTTCGGGTCATTCGGATTGATACACATGGCGGTATCACCCATAATTGTTTCAGGGCGGGTAGTTGCCACAACAGCAAAACCATCTTCCCCCTCCACTTTATAACGCAGGTAAAATAATTTTCCCTGTTGTTCTTTAAAAATTACTTCTTCGTCAGAAAGAGCGGTCAAAGCTTTTGGATCCCAGTTTACCATGCGAACTCCACGATAAATCAATCCTTTTTCGTACAAATCGGTAAAAACTTTCAGTACACTTTCCGAACGTGGTTCATCCATGGTAAAAGCCGTACGGTTCCAATCGCAGGAAGCGCCCAGTTTTTTCAACTGTTCCAGAATGATTCCCCCGTGTTTATGAGTCCAGTCCCACGCGTGTTCCAAAAATTCTTCGCGCGTAAGATCAGTTTTTTTAATGCCTTCGGCAGCCAGCTTGGCAACGACTTTTGCCTCGGTAGCAATGGAAGCGTGATCAGTTCCGGGAACCCAGCAGGCATTTTTACCCTGCATACGTGCACGCCGCACCAAAACATCCTGAATGGTATTATTAAGCATGTGACCCATGTGAAGCACACCTGTAACATTGGGCGGTGGAATGACGACAGTGTACGGTTCGCGACCATCAGGTTTTGAACTGAAAAAACCATTGTCTAACCAATACTGATACCATTTCGACTCAATGTCCGTCGGATTGTACTTACTTGCGAGTTCCATTTTCTAATTTATATGATTATTTAAATTTATAATTTCTGAAATCAAAGGAAGTTATATATCTGTAAAATAGCCACATACACCTTTTCTCTAATTTCAAAAAACAGACTGCAAAGATAAGAAAAAAAGGCGTTTTGAGAAAATATAAATTTACAAAACAAGACGGTCATCCTGAATTATTTCAGGATGACCGTCTTTTATAATAGAATTTAAATATTATGGGACTAATATCTTTTGAACTTTTCCGTTTATCCGAATTAAATACGTTCCTGATTCTACTTCCCTAGAAAATTGACTTGTGGACTTTTCTGTACAAATCAATTGTCCGGTTATTGCATAAAGATCTACGTTTGAAGCCTCTGAAAGTTCAGCAACTATTTTACCTGAATGTGTGAAAATTTTTACAGCATTGTCTACCGGAGAAATTGCACCAGTAGATGTATTATTTTTAATAAAAGTTGCTTTATAACCGGCTATAGAAGAATCGTAACCTACTGCTTGTCCACCGGGAACCATACTGTTCCAGTTCCCACCATCGTAAAATTGATTCTTCGACATAACAACTTCGAGTGTATATGTATTTGTTCCTGACAATGTGGCTAATGATAAAATATCTATTGCAGCATCGGACTTATCGTAAATATAATTATTGGTGGAGTGATAGGCCTGATTTGATAAATCAATAGAAGCCCAATCTCCGGGAGCAGAAGCTGATTCATACACCCTGTAATAAATTTTAAACGACGTTTCGTTGTAACCGGGCGAATCATCTGTCCAGCCATCTCCCGAACCTCCATTCAACATCAAAGCAGAAGGAGTTCCAAAATCAAAGGCATTAAAAGCTGTATTTGATCCCCATGAACCATCAGTCCAGCCCTCATTATTCAAAACATAGTTGTAAGCCGGATCACTATTCAGTGTTAGAGAAATGGCACTTGTCCCCCATCCTCCACCAGCGAAACTAAAATTAATTGTCAAAGCAACAACTGCAAGAAGAGTAATAATTTTTTTCATATCGTTCTATTTAAAGTTAATTTTCATCAAATTTATGAAATATTTTTTTTAAATATTTACTATACTCTTATTTTTAGTAAAATTTTCATGCAATCGATTGCAAAACCCGCTTTCAGACTTAATTTTGCGTCAGTAAAAAATTGGATTTAAAATTGTATATTTGCAGTTAAACAACAAATTAAAACTACATGAAAAAAATAATTAACACAAAGAATGCTCCTGCAGCAATTGGACCGTACAGTCAGGCTGTAGAAGCTAATGGAACTCTATATATATCAGGACAGTTGCCGATTAATCCGGCTGCAGGAAAAATAGAAGCAACAGAAATAGCTTCGCAAACCGAGCAGGTTTTTTCTAATATCAAAGCAATTTTGTCTGAAGCCGGTTACTCATTTGAAGATGTGGTGAAATCAACAGTTTTCCTGTCAGATATAGCCAATTTTGCGGGAATGAATGAAGTTTACAAAAAATATTATCAGGCAGATTGCCCGGCGAGATCGGCATTTGCGGTGAAAGATCTACCCCTTGGAGCTTTGGTAGAAATTGAAACGATAGCTGCGAAATAAAATGTATTAATTTGAAATTATGTCAATGTGCCAATTGAATGAAATATTTTGTATTCAATTAGCACATTGGCATATTATTTTATTGTCAAATTAAAACCTCATTCCTCTCAGCAGTT
>MTLE01000126.1_pt1 | contig 43851 bp, 33 predicted proteins | sample 1982461 | NCBI WGS metagenome assembly MTLE01 (sample SAMN05712605, study PRJNA340218) | biofilm metagenome | isolation source: sample SPL anode biofilm adapted to -200 mV | place: USA | collected 2012-02-03
GGTTGCTTTTCGTGGCGATCTGCCTAGAGCCTTTTTTCACCAATATCAGATACAGTGGCATTCAATAGCCGAACTAACTCTAGCGGCTTTATTTCTATTGATATGCCTCGTTTGCCTCCACTGACTAAGATCGAATCAAGATATAACGCACTTTCATCAAGTAATGTGGGTAATATTCTTTTTTGTGCAAACGGGCTAATACCTCCTACTTTATATCCAGTCACTCGTTCTGCTTCAGTTGGTAACATCATGGCTAATTGTTTCAGATGTGCTGCTCTAGCCGAAGCTTTCAGACTTAGTCGCATATTTACCGGTATAATGGCTGTTATTGCATGTTTTTCATGTTGAAGTAACAAAGTTTTAAAGACTTTTTCCTCATCCATGCCTAATTGCTGGGCACAGTGCTTGCCGAAGTCATCATTCACATTACATTCATATGTATGCACTTTGAACTCTGAGCCTATATGTTTTAAATATCGTATAGCGGGAGTCATTTCTGTTTCCTAAATCAGGAATAAAAAACATAGAGCTACTGTTGGTGGGCAGTGAACTATTAACTTTGTAAGAATACGCTTTAATTTATGATATTCCACTACAAGATCGTTATCGTTGTAGTTGAGCATTAGGTTAAATCAAAGATAAATATATAAAAATCAATAAATTAATAGGTGATGGTGTATTTTTTGTGCAGAGATGATTGTGTCGGAAATGATTGGGTTCTATACAGAAAACCGGGAACTCACAACGTTACACTGTTTTTTGATCAGTTAAATTTTGTGTTCATTAAGCAGGCTTTTTATTCATGATAACCATATGACCAGACCTTTAGTCTGGCCATGAAATAACACAATTTGATTATTTAAATTCACACAGATAGGCTGTATCTGTCTCAACCTTCAGTTGAAACTTGCTATTACCTGGTACGTTAAATTCCTGACCTGCGGTAAAAGTTTGCCATTCTGTTGCGCCTGGAAGCAGAACTGTCAATGCTCCCCGGATTACAACCATTAATTCTGGTGCACCAGTACCAAATTCGTACTCTCCCGGAGCCATCACACCCACAGTAGCCCGTTGATCAGCATTATCAAAACCGATTGATTTTACATTACCTGAGAAATATTCATTAACTTGCAACATGGTTCACGCTTCCTTGTAGATAAACGCTCAAAGCATAGCACATGGGCTGCATTTTATGCATCGGAATTCGGCGTCTGACAAGGTTGACAGTTTCATTAATTTTAATTTTTTTCTGTAAAATATTACAGTTTTATATTTATTTTAATGTTTGCATTCATTTGTTTTTATTCTGCTATTTCTGACAGAAATTATAAAAAGATAGTTAATTTTCTGTTCGTTATATTGAGCAAAAATTGTTTCTTATTTACCATTCTTGCGCATGGAGTTTTTGGATTTTAAATAAGATGAAATTAACGGATTTTGGTGTTATTGATAATATTGTTGCTCCTGTAATTGGGTTTGAACATCCAGAAGGAGAAGATATTCGATATGATGCTGAATTTGAGGAAATCGAAAATGAAATATCAAAGCTGACCAGCATTCACAGAGATCAAAAAACAGACTGGAAGAATGTCAGATATTTGGGATATAACATTTTAGTGAATCACAGTAAAGATTTACGAGTTCTTTGCTGGTTTTCCTTTTCAGTTTTTAAAAATGATGGTTGTGAACAGTTATCAGAAATATTTATTCTTTTACAAGAATTTATAAAGCGATATTGGGATTCGTGTTTCCCACAAAAAACTCGGGCTCGGTTAGCCATACTAAACTGGCTATTTGAACGGATTGATTATAACGAAAAAGAATACGCTGAAAACCTGTCTATAGAATCTCTGGGCTCTCTTATTGCATCGTTTGAATCATGCATTGAGATTCTAGGGGAGAAATTTGGAGATGATGCCCCTTTTCTGCAACCTAAACTTCAGCAACTACGTGATATCCGGCATCGGAGACAGCAACAATATGTAGCTGATACTGCTACAGTTATTAATTCAGCGGTAGTCAGTTCATCTGTAACTATTAGCCCTATTGTACCCACGACAACCACGATTGCAGAAGAGGGCGAAGGAGTTAGGATTGCCCGTTATCTGCAGGAGCAATCGCGGGTATTAATCAGCTGGTTTCTGACCAAAGATATCGCAGATCCCAGAGCTTATTTATTAACCCGCAGTTCTGCTTGGTTACAAATAGTGTCCGCTCCGATTGCAGATGCCCAAGGCGTAACAAAGTTAAAACCATTAACTACCAATAAATTGCAGGAGTACCAGCAAAGACTGGCGGCAAGAGAATACTCGTCGTTGATTCCTGAGCTGGAAATCAGCTTGTCTAAAGCGCCTTTCTGGCTTGATGGACATCATTGGTGCGCACAGGCCCTTGAAGGGTTAGGGCATTGTGAAATGGCTACTTATTTGCGGAATTATTTGTGTTCTTTTCTGAATAAATTTCCATCGTTAATTGATTTACATTTTGATGATGGCTCACCGTTTGCGTCTGAATCTACGAAAGGGTGGTTATCCAACTCTTCGGCCGAGCTGGATGCTGATCATATTTCATTCGCCCATCACACATCAGAAGACCAGCCGTGGCTGGCGGCATTAACGTCTGCTCAGGAAAATGCCAGACGTGACAGTTCGTGCCTGAAGCAAGAAATGCGGGCTTTGCAAATACTGGCGAATGCCGCAGAGTCTGGTCGTGACAAAGCTATGTGGCAGCTTTCTTTGGCTAAATTTTGTCAACAATACCAACGTCATGATTTAGCTGTGCTGATTCTTGATGAGCTTTATCAATCCATTGAACAGTATCGCCTTCAGTACTGGGAACCTTTGTTGGTTAAAGAGGTTTTATTGCTGTGGCACACCAGTTTGGAAAAAACAAATGCCAAGCAGCATCAGGACAAAATCAACGAAATAAAAACAAATCTTTATCGCATGGATATATCCATCGCATTTTAATCAGGAGCAAGAAATGGCGGGAAAAGAAGGCTCTGTGGCACCGAAGGAGCGCATTAATGTTACGTTCAAACCTTCCACCGGTGAAGGAATGGAAGAACTGGAATTACCTCTAAAACTGATGATGATTGGTGATTACACCTTAGTTCAGGATGAACAGAAACTCGAAGATCGCAAAGCGATTAACATTAATAAAAATAACTTCAACGAGGTTCTGGAAAATCATGACTTGGGGTTAACGCTGCAAGTTCCTAATCGTCTCAGAGATAACGCTACAGATGATGAATTAGCTGTGAATCTGCAATTCAAGACGATGAAGGATTTTGATCCTGCCAGTCTGGTGCAACAAGTGCCGGAAATGAAGGCATTGATGGAGCTCCGTGATGCCTTGGTGGCATTGAAAGGACCGTTGGGGAATGTTCCCTCTTTCCGTAAAGCAATTGAAGAAGTGCTGACCGATCAGAATGCCAGAGAAAAGGTATTGGCTGAGCTTGGCATGAAAGAATAAAAATAAAGGGTACGGGATATGAAAAAACGAGCAAATGAACAGGCTGTCGTGACGCTGGAGCCTGTGAATATTTTAGATCGCATTATCGCAGAAACCAAACTGACACCTCAGGATGAAGCGTATGACATTGCTAAACGTGGTGTCAGTGCGTTTATTGAGGAGCTATTGAAAAGTAAATCATCGGGCGAGCCGGTTAAAAAAGCGCTGGTCGATAAAATGATTGCCGCGATTGATGAAAAGTTAAGTCGTCAGGTTGACGCGATTTTGCATGATGCCCGTTTTCAGCAAATAGAGTCGGCCTGGCGTGGTCTGAAAATGGTGGTTGATCGCACGGATTTCGATCAGAACATTAAGCTGGAAGTGCTGAACGTATCCAAAGAAGATCTGTTGGATGATTTCGAAGATGCGGCAGATATTACACATTCTGGTTTATATAAGCATGTGTATACCTCCGAATATGGGCAGTTTGGTGGCGAGCCTGCTGGTGCGATCATTGCGAACTATGCATTCGGTCCGTCTGCGCCCGATGTGAAAACGCTGCAATATGCATCCTCAGTCGCAGCTATGGCGCATGCGCCTTTTATTTCAGCTGCCGGACCTAAATTCTTCGGACTGGAAAGTTTTGAAGGATTGCCGAATATTAAGGATCTGAACGATCATTTTGATGGCCCTCAATACACGAAATGGCAAAGCTTCCGCGAAACGGAAGACAGTCGTTATGTTGGCCTGACTTTACCTCGTTTCCTGTTGCGTCAACCGTACAGCCCGGAAGATAACCCGGTAAAAACTTTCGTTTATAACGAAGATGTTTCTGTAACGCATGAGCATTATCTGTGGGGTAATTCTGCGTATGCTTTTGCCACCCGCCTGACAGAGAGTTTTGCCAAATATCGCTGGTGTCCGAATATCATTGGCCCTCGTTCCGGTGGTGCGGTGAATGATCTTCCATTGCATCACTTTGAGAGCATGGGGGGAATTGAAACCAAGATTCCTACAGAGGTGCTGGTTTCAGATCGCCGTGAATATCAATTGGCTGAGCAAGGGTTCATTTCGCTAACGATGCGTAAAGGCTCTGATAATGCAGCATTTTTCTCTGCTAACTCAGCGCAAAAACCAAAATTCTTTGGTAACAGCGAAGAGGGTAAAAAAGCAGAATTGAACTACAAGCTCAGTACTCAGTTGCCTTATATGTTTGTGGTTTGCCGTTTGGCTCATTACATCAAGGTTCTGCAACGAGAACAGATTGGCTCATGGAAAGAACGCACTCAGCTGGAAACCGAGCTGAATAAGTGGCTGCGACAATACATTGCCGATCAGGAAAACCCTCCGGCAGAGGTACGTAGTCGTCGTCCGCTGCGGGCCGCACAGATCACCGTAGAAGATGTGGATGGTGAGCCAGGCTGGTACCGCGTTGGTATCGCAGTCCGTCCACATTTCAAATTCATGGGTGCCGATTTCACTCTTTCTCTCGTCGGCAAGCTCGATAAGGAATAAGAGTGGGCTATGGCAGTCTGTTTGAACGACTGAACGGCGAAACGGTCGGCCGCGATAAGCGGCTGACCGAGGAGAGTCTGGCTGCTTCCATACTGAATCATTTGAATAAATTACTGCAAACCCGGCAGGGCACGGTGCATTGTTTACCTGAATACGGATTGCCGGATTTGAATGATGCTAATGCCAGTATCTATGACTCGATTAATCGTATTCGTCGTCATGTGGAATGGGCTATCAACTGTTATGAACCAAGACTGACGAATGTCAGGGTAATTCATGCGCCTGATACAGGTAATCCACTTGCGCTGAAATTCCGCATAACCGGAACGATGCAGAAAGATGGATTTATTGGGGCGCTGGCGGTTGGCGTTGATGTTTGTGGTGGTTCTGAACTGAGGTTACAGCGTGTCGTTTAACCAATATTTCCAGAATGAGTTACTGGCACTAAAAGAACTGGGGCAGGATTTTTCCCAGAGGAATCCTGCACTGGCGCCTTTTCTCAGTCAGGATGGCCGGGATCCCGATGTTGAACGTTTATTTGAAGGCTTTGCGTTTATCTCTGGTCGTCTGCGGCAAAAAATAGATGACGAATTACCAGAGCTGAGCCATTCATTGCTGCAGTTGTTGTGGCCAAATTACCTGCGGCCGATCCCCAGTTTCAGTATGCTGGAGTTTGAGCCGGTATATCAGGCCAATCAAACGCCGGTCGTGCCCAAAGATGCCGGTCTTTCTGCTATGCCAGGAAAATCAGTGAACGGGAAATTCCTGACATGTTTTGATACTACTTTGCAGCCTTTGCAGATACAGGATGTGAATTTCTATCCGCAAGGTGATGCGGGCATGATACAGATCCAGCTGTTGCCGATAGCGGATGTCATGATTGCCGAGCTGTCCCTTTCATCATTGCGTCTGCATTTTTCCGGTGAACGGGCGATTTCCACTTCATTGTATTTCAGCTTATTGCAACTGACGCAGCGTGCGGCATTACTGCTAAAAGATGAGCTCGGGCAAACGCTGGAGCGGTTTGCTCTGGATGCGAACGAGATCCGTGCAGTCGGTTTCGGTAAACATGAACGCTTGCTGGATTATCCGCTCAACTGCTTTGATGGCTATGTATTGCTGCAGGAATATTTCTGTTTCCCGCAGAAATTTCTTTTTGTGGACATCGATGGTCTGGCAGTGTTGCAGCATGCTCAGCATAAAGAACAGGCATGCAGTATTGCACTGGAATTTGAATTATCCCGTACGCCTATGCTGCATTTTCAGCCGAAGAAAGAAAATGTGCATCTGCATTGTTCGCCAGTGGCTAATGTCTTTAAAACGCATGCGATCCCAGTTCGTTACGATCAGCGCCAGACGGAATATAAAGTTATTCCGGCGGAGAATGGACTGGAAACATCAAACATAGTGTCTGTAGATAGCGTGACGGGGTGGTTGCCGGGTGATATCGGCATGCGGGAATTCACTCAATTTGAAAGTTTCCGTAACTACGCTGATGAAGACGGTCATGCGTACTATCGTGTCCGTTATAAACCCGGGATCGGGCATCATGGCTCCGAAACTTGGCTGAGTTTTAATAATACCCAATTGGGCGGACAGATAGCGGAGACGATCTCTGTCGAACTGACATGCTGTGATCATACGCTGGCTCAGCATATAACGCCGGGTGATTTGTGTGTTGCTGGCGATGGCATGCCGCAATATGCCAGCTTCCGCAATATCACAGCATTATCAGCCACGTACCCTCCACCGATGTCAGGCGATACGCTGTGGCGCATCATCTCAAATATGTCTCTGAACTATCAGTCGCTGGCCGATGTTCAGGCTTTGCGTGTGGTGCTGGAAACGTATGACTTCCCGGGCATCTATGACGACAAGCAGGCGCGCCGCACCCGGAAAATGCTGGAAGGGATCCGGGGTATTACCCAGAAGGCCAGTGATCGTATCTGGCATGGATTACCTGTCCGGGGGATGTGCACTGAAATTGAGATGGATGTGTCTCACTTCCTGTGTGAAGGCGATATGTTTTTGTTTGCAGCGATTCTGAATGAGTTTTTCTGCAGTTTTACCAGTCTTAATACGTTTCATCAGTTACAGGTGAAAAGCAGTGACGGAGCGATTTACACATGGGTACCGCGCATGGGTCAGCAAGTGCTGAACTGATGGCCGGGCCCTTCGTTGGCTCAGTCAGAAGTTACAGTTTATTTCAGGCGATTGATTTGTGCTGTAAATGGCTGGCACAGATTAATCAGATGGATGATATTCAGGCTTATAAGCTTATTGCTTTCGTTGGGAATACCTCTCTGGCATTTCCGAAAACCGATATTGAAGAAGCTTATTTTTATCTGGAAGACAACGTTGTCAGAGCAAAGTTTGTCATTAACAGCATCAATTTGTTTGGTGCCGGTTCGCCATTGCCTGCCCATTATTATGAATCGATTGCCTGTGATGATGAACAGGGGCGGCGGGTTCGTGATTTCCTGGATTTGTTCAATCAGCGGATGCAGGCACTGATTTATCCGATCTGGAAAAAATACCGCTACTACATGCAGTTTGCATCGTCTGCGAATGATGCATTTTCCGCACGGATGTTTGCGCTGATTGGTTTGGGTTATCCGGAACTGCGTCACAGCAGCCGGATTCAATGGCCCAAGCTGCTGCCCTACCTCGGTCTACTGAGTATTAAAGTGCAATCGGCGGCGCTACTGGAAGCGGTGCTGAGGTATTACTTCAATCACAAAGCGTTGTTTATTGAACAGTGTGTATTGCGTCAGGTTCAGATCCCGGTGCAGCAACGGAATCAGTTGGGTAAAGCCAATCATCGCTTGAGCCAGAGTCTGGTGCTGGGCGACAGCATAGCGGATCGGCGTACTACATTTCGTATCCATATCCGGGAGCTGGACTGGGATACCTTTCACTATTTTCTTCCTATCGGCGAAGGCTATGCCGTATTGCGTGAGCTGGTGGGATTCATCCTACGGGAACCTCTGGAATATGACATCAGTTTGTCGATGCCGGCACGGTCATCGCAGCCCATGATGCTTTCCAATAATAAATGCCGGTTGGGCTGGACCTCCTGGTTTGGTCTGGAGGCTGCCGACGGCACCATTACAGTCGCGGGAAATATCAATGATAACCATTAAGTTAGACGAGCTGATCGATGCTCTGGCTTCGTCAGAAAAACAAGCGCTGGAACAAGCTGCTAATTATTGTGTTGGGCGGGCGGGCAGTGAAATTCTGGTCGAGGATTATTTACTGGCTTTGCTGGATAAACCGGATAGCTTTCTCAACCAGGTCTTTCTGCAGTTTTCTCTGAATGCAGAGATGTTGCGGACCGCATTGCTGAAATCGGTTGAACGTTTCAAAAAGGAAAGCCGTAATCCGGTCTTTTCTTCGACGCTGGTGAGCTGGCTGGAAGAGGCCTATTTCATTGTCAAATTACAGCTGCAGCAAGCATCGGTTTCCTGTATCGCATTGATCCTGGCCATTGTAGATCATCCTGAAAAATATGCGCGTACCTGTTACGGACAATTCTTTTCTGATATTCCCCGTGAACAGCTGATGGCGTTGCTGGATGGCCTGCAGGCAGAAGCGTTGTCCGGCTTGCCAAAGAACGGCGCTGACTCTGTCTTAAAGCAATACACGAAAAACTATACAGAACTGGCCAGAAACGGAAAGCTGGATCCGGTGTTGTGCCGTGATGAAGAGATCCGGCAGGCGATCGATGTTCTTTCCCGTCGCCGGAAAAATAATCCCATTCTGGTTGGTGAGGCGGGAGTGGGCAAGACTGCGGTAGTTGAAGGTCTGGCTCAGCAGATTGTGGCTGGCCTGGTGCCACCGGCGCTGGCGGGCATTGAGCTGCTGGAGCTGGATATGGGACTGCTGCAGGCTGGGGCCAGTGTGAAAGGGGAGTTCGAGCGCCGTCTGAAGGCTGTGATCGATGAGGTGATCGCCTCTCCGAAGCCGATTGTTTTATTTATCGATGAGGCTCATACCCTGATCGGTGCCGGTGGACAAGCTGGCGGCGGTGATGCGGCCAATCTGCTCAAGCCAGCTTTGGCTCGGGGAGAATTACGCACGCTGGCAGCGACCACCAGGAGTGAATATAAAAAATATTTTGAAAAAGATCCCGCACTGGCTCGTCGCTTTCAGCCTATTCAGGTGCTGGAGCCGACCGTCGAGCAGGCGGTGACTATCTTACGGGGTCTGGTTTCCCGTTATGAAATGGCGCACGGAGTGTATCTGCGTGATGATGCTGTAGTGGCAGCCGCAGAATTGTCGGCTCGTTACTTATCAGGCCGTCAGCTGCCAGATAAAGCTATCGATCTGCTGGATACAGCCTGTGCCCGTGTGAAAAACAGTCAGCATGCCACACCTGTGAAATTGCAGATACTGGCGTCATCATTGGCGGAAAAACAACGTCTGCAGTCGGCCTTATTACGGGATCAGCAACATGGTCAGGCCGTTGACACAGATGAACTATCGAAGCTGGCCCAGATTATCCCACAATTAGAACAGGCTCATGGCCAGTTACTGGCGCTCTGGCAGGAACAACAAGTGCTGGCCGGGCAATTAATTGCCCGTCGGTCGGCTGCACCGGCTTCTGCTTCTTGTATTGAGCCTGATACCAGCCAGCAGACGGAACATGAGCCAAGTTATGAATCAGTAGCTGAGGCATCTACCAAGCTGCTGATGAAGCTGACGGAACATCAGCAGTTATATGGTGTCCTGCTCCATTATGAAGTCACGCCACATGTGGTTGCCGACGTGATCTCAGGTTGGACTGCTATTCCGGTTGAAAATCTGATTGAAGCACCTTCGGCCAGAGTAGTTGAGTTTGCCGATCGGCTGCGTGCGCGTATTCGCGGCCAGGAACATGCCGTTTCATTAATTGAGCGGGCAGTCAAAGCCACAGCTGCTGGTCTGGGGAATCCTCAGGCGCCGACCGGGGTGTTTTTACTTGCTGGGCCAAGCGGGGTTGGTAAAACAGAAACCGCCGTAGCCGTGGCTGACTTGCTGTATGGTGGAGAGCGGTTCCTGACTACCATCAATATGTCTGAATTTCAGGAAAAACACGCACTTTCCCGTCTGATTGGTTCGCCTCCCGGCTATGTCGGATATGGCGAGGGTGGTGTATTGACTGAGTCCGTGCGTCAGCGTCCTTATTCTGTCATTTTGCTGGATGAGGTGGAAAAGGCGGATCCGGATATTCTGAACCTGTTCTACCAGATCTTTGATAAAGGGATAGCCAATGACGGTGAAGGCAGAACCATCAACTTCCGCAATACACTGATATTTATGACATCTAATCTGGCATCAGAACAAATCAGTAAACTGGCTGCCAGTGAAGAGCCTGTGACCACAGAAGCGATGACCGAAGCGATCCGTCCTGTACTGGCAAAGCATTTCAAACCGGCATTGCTGGCCCGCATGAGCATTATCCCTTACCTGCCCATCGCCAAAGAGGTCATGCACGAATTGGTGGTCATGCGGCTGGAAAAACTGTCACAACGGATTGCGTCCAGAGGGATTGCGCTGACGTTTGAACCGGCGGTTGTTACGGCCATTGCCGACAATTGTACCCGTACCGATACAGGTGCCAGAAATATTGATTTTCTGGTGAATAACCACCTGTTGCCTGCGATTTCAGACCGGATACTGAAAGCACTGATACAGCAAGAGTGTCTCCATGAAATCCGGGTGACACAAGATGAAAACGGTGATTTTGAACTGATTATCGGATAACCCCTAATGACTATTACAACAAAGAAAGCCGCTCAGCGGCAGGAGCCGGATAATCCATATGCATTGATTGGCGGCAGCCCATTAATGAAACAGGTTTATCGTCTGATTTCTAAAGTGTTGCACAGCGAAGCGAACATCCTGTTAACCGGAGAGACGGGAACCGGGAAAGAGCTGGTTGCCAGAGCGATTCATGAGTATGGACATCGGCGTACGCAGCCTTTTGTCGTGCAGAACTGTGCCAGCTTACCGGACGGGTTGTTGGAAAGTGAGCTGTTTGGCTATAAGAAAGGTGCTTTCACTGGCGCTGACCGGAATCATCAGGGGATGTTTGATGCCGCCCATAATGGCATTTTGTTTCTGGATGAAATCGGCGATTTACCACTGACATTACAGGCGAAATTATTGCGGGTACTGCAGGAACAGGAAGTACGTCCGTTGGGGAATACGCAATATCACAAGATTAATGTCCGGGTGATTGCTGCCACGCACCGGAATCTGGAAGAGATGGTGGCCCAAGGGGAATTCCGTAGTGACTTGTATTACCGCCTGGCCCATTTTCCGATCGAATTACCTCCATTGCGTGAGCGCGATGACGATATCAGAAAACTAGCGCAGGCATTTCTTGATGAAGTGGCAGAGCGTGATCACCGGGCCGAACTAAGGCTTTCTGCCACAGCAGAGCAAGCGTTACAACGATATGAATTTCCCGGCAATGTTCGTGAATTAAAAAGCATGATCGAGCGGGCGGTGTTGCTGGCTGATGATACGGACATTATTGAAATTCATCATTTTCCCAACCTTCCGCTGACAGTATCACCTGTACACGGTGGCATGCTGAAAGACATGGTCGATCGCTATGAGCGGCAGGTATTGATCGACAGTCTGAAAAAGCACCGAGGTAATCAGAAAAATACCGCGATGGCACTGGGGGTCGCGCGCCGCACTCTGCTTTATAAACTCAATAAACACAACATCAATTCGCAGGAGTGGAGAGCATGATGCGTCTTGTCATTTCGGTATGTTTAGCCTGTGTGTTAGCCACGGCGTGTACGAAACGGGAAGGATATCGTTATTTAGGTGATACCGCGCCAAACCAGCAGGCATCTCAACAGCCTCAGCAGAATGAACAGGAGTAGGTCATGCAACTGGTTCTGGATCTGGTGAACGCGGCTGAGCGATCTGCGGCACAAAAAAGTGTGGCGACATTCCGGCAAGCGGGCGGAACCATTGGCCGCTCGGAAACGGCGACCTGGGTATTGACTGATCGCTGCCGTCATATTTCCGGTGTTCATGCCGAAATCAGCTATGAAAGTGGCGTTTATTATCTGACGGATCGTAGTACCAACGGTACCTACGATGTGAATAAAAATGCCCGTTTACAGAAAAACGAAGAATACCCGATTGAGCATGGCGATAGTTTCCGGATGGGGGATTTTGTGTTTAAGGCGCGGGTGTTGCAGGCTGCCGATCATTTCGCACGCCAAAGTGTCGGTGGTGCAGCGAATATTGCTGCCTTGATCCCGGATGACGAATTTCTGCAGGTGGATCCGCTGGCGATGTTAGATGTGCCAGAAACAGATGATTTTGATTTGGGGGCGTTCACGGCGGGCTGGAGTGATGATTTTGCCTTGAATGATCCGTTTGATGATTTGGATGAGCCGTTTATTTCCCCCACATTGACATCAGTTTCGCTTGCGCCACAAGAAGAGTCGGCACTCGCTGAACTGGGTATCTCTCATCCGGTGCCTATTCGGCCTGTGCCGTCCAAAGTCAGGAAGATGACACCCCCACAGATTGAATCAACGGCAGTAATCGCGGATGCCGGTGAAGTACCACAAAAGGTGTTACAGATTTTAGGTGAGACGCTGGATTTTGATTTCACCCGCCTGACTGACGAGGAGCTGGAACCGGTGTTGCGGAATCTTGGGGCGCTGACCAGACAGGCGGTACAGGGCTTACAGCAGGTATTAAGAACGCGGGCTGATATCAAAAACAAGCTGCGTCTTGGCAGCACGATGGTGCAGGAAAGCGGCAATAACCCGCTGAAACTATCCGGTAATTATGAGCAGACGCTGAATTGTATGTTGCTCGGACAAATGGGGTATTTGTCTGGTCCGCAGGCAGTTCGCATGGCGTTAAAGGATATTCAGGCGCATCAGGTCGCCAGTTTCGCCGCGAGCAGAACGCTCCTCGATGCTGCATTCGAACAGCTATCGCCGACACAGTTGGTTTATCGCTTTGAAACTGCAAGTAAACCAGGGAAGTGGAGTAATAAGGATGCGTATTACTGGCAACAATACCAGTTACACCATCAGAAACTGTCTGGTGATCAGGAGTGGCGGCAGAGCCAGTTTATTAAAGATTACGCACGGGTATATGAAGAGCAGGCGCAATACATTAATGCGGCCTGGTCAGAGTTCGACGCACGGTGATGACAATGAAAAAAATAATGTTGATAACCACATTGGGTTTATTGCTGGGAGCATGCAGTAGTACACCGGATCCGACGTTATTGGATCTGACGATGACCGCGGATGCTGACCTGAATCCGGATCTCGCTAGCAGACCATCACCGATGGTCGTCAAACTGGTGGAAATGAAATCACACACGGCGTTTGAAAATGCAGATTATTTCTCGCTGGTGGGCAATACCAAAAGTGTTCTGGGGCCGGATTTTGTGGCAGAGGAAACATTACCGATCAGACCGGGCGAACGTAAGCAATTTAAATTACGCATGCATCCGGATACCGGTTTTATCGGGGTCATTGCCGAATACCGGACTATTGATAAAGCCGTCTGGCGTTATGTCATACAGCCAAAAACCGAGAACTTTTCGGATATTCACCTGGCGCTGACTAAAGACGCAATCCGACCGCTTACTGATACCAAATATGACGATAAGAAAAAGGATGGTATGTCAATCAATTCTGCACAGGTGCAGCAACACGCATCGACGGTTCAGCGCGGATATAACATGGCGACCGGAACCAGCCAGGCTACGAACGTCATTTCCGCCATTCCGGCAAAGTAACTGTGGTTAATACGTAAACCGGGCCAGATCTTAAAAAATAATAACACGGGATAAACATGGACAAAATCGTATGGCAGGAAGGGATGCTGCTACGGCCGCAGCATCTTCAACAGCAGGATCGGTATTATCAGCAGCAAACCCGGCATTTGCTGCAAACCGCAACACCGAATAATTGGGGTTTTTTTGAAATAGCCATTGATCAGCAATATTTGATGATGGGCAAAATCGTTATCTCCCATGCCGCAGGTATTCTGCCGGATGGAACGCTGTTCAGGATCGGTGAAAGTGATCAGCCCGTCATAGAGGTCAAAAAAGATCTCTACGATGCGGTGGTGTATCTGGCGTTGCCGTTAGTGACGGGTAATACAGTTGAAAACAGGCTGGCAGATGAACAGCAGGTCATTACGCCGTTCGTCAGTTTTGAGAAGCTGGTTTATGACACCAATTACGGTGAACGAAACAGCTGTGCTGTGCTGTGTTGCCGGCATGATTTTCGCCTGTTAGTCGGGCAAAGCGAAAATAACAATGCACTTCAGGACGAAGCCAGCTGGATAAAAATGCCGTTATGCCGCATCGCGGATGTTGGTTCCGACGGGGTGGTAACACTGGATGCGCAGTTCCAGCCTAGTTATCTGCATTTCGGTGAATGCGACCAGTTCCAGAGCTATCTGCGGGAACTGGTTAATATGCTGGCGAACCGGGGTGAAACACTGGCTGGGCGGATCCGCAATACCGGGCGTTTTGGTACATCAGAAGTCGGTGACTTCCTGATGCTGACGCTGATCAACCGAAACGAAACACGGCTGCGCCATCTGTTGCAACTCAGACAGATCCATCCCGAACGCGTATTCATGGAAATGGCGTCGCTGCACAGCGAACTGGCATCATTCAGCGGCGACAGTCGTCGCCCACTGACGGATCTGACGTACTCCCATGCCGCACAACAAGCCTGTTTCAGCAGGATTATGGGTGAACTGCGGCAGCATCTCAGTCAGGTTATTGAACAACATGCGCTGGAGCTGCCCCTGCAGACCCGCAAATACGGCATCCTGGTTTCCCCGCTGCAGGACAAATCATTACTTGAGAATGCGCAGTTTATTCTGACGGTACAGGCTGACTGTGAACAGGAACAATTGCGTGTCCGTTTACCGGCACAGATGAAAGTCGGGCCGGTTGAGCAAATCCGGCAGATGGTCAATCTTCACCTGCCTGGGATAAGCCTGCGCCCGCTTGCCGCCGCACCCCGCCAACTGCCATTTCATGCCCGTCAGCTCTATTTCTCGCTGGAAGTGGATGCTGCTATGCGCTCTCAGCTGGAAAGCTCCGGTGGTTTTGCGATGCATGTCGCCGGTGAATTTCCGGAATTAAAACTTAATCTCTGGGCGATAAGGAACAGCTGACATGGCCATGGCGAACACTGAACATACTGTATTTCTCGGACACAGGGAGACGGATGAGGAAGAAATTATCGTCCCGTTACCCAAAGCGAAAACGAATACCTCGGCGCGTTATCAACAGTTGGATGACCGGATGATTTATGCCGCGCGGCTGAGAGATGAGAAAGTCCTGCACATTGGGATTAATCCGCTGCTGGCGGCTGCATCACCTTTGTTTCAGGCTATTGTGGAGGTTTCTGCCGAAGGTTACGCCGCGCCGGCCGGCCTGAAAGATGAACTGGTCAAACGCATTAAAGATTTTGAGTTCATGGCGTTATCTCAGGGGTGTGACAACACCGAAATTATCGCATCGCGTTATGTGTTGTGTACTGCTCTGGATGAGGCGATTACCACAAAACCCTGGAGTGCCCGTCTGGACTGGACCAAAAACAGCCTGCTGATCATTTTTCATAACGAAACCAGCGGCGGGGAAAAGCTGTTCCAATTGCTCGACAAGTTATCCCGTAATCCGGCCAGACATATCAACGTGCTGGAGCTGGTTTATGTCTGCCTGAGCCTTGGCTATGAAGGTAAATACCGGGTGCTGCAACGGGGCTTGTCTGAACTGGATGCCATCCGCAACAGCTTATATCAGCAGATCCGTATGATACGTGGTGAACAGCAAAAGGATCTTGCGATCAACTGGCAATCAGTCACACCGGGCAGGCAGAAACTGCCGTTGTATGTTCCGGTCTGGCTGATCGTGATGATGGCGCTCTGTTGTCTTGGGCTGGTCTATGCCGGTTTTGATTATGTACTAGATCAGCAAACACATGTTGTGACCTCGCTGTATCAGGAAGCCGCTCAGGAACAGGGAAATAACGCACAATGAGAAATTTCTTTCGCCGCTGTGGCCACACATTAAAGCAAACCTGGTGCTGGACGTTATTGCTGACATTAGCCTTTTGTGCGTTGGTGTTCTTCGTCGGACCGCTGATTGCCATCGCCGGTCGCATCATTTTGGGGCCATTAGATACCCGTATTATGGTGGTGATCCTGTTACTGGCTTGCTGGCTGGTAGCGTTGTTGCTGGCGCAGCCATTACAGAAACGACGTCGCCGGAAAATGCTGAATGCGGAACAATTAAAAACCGAATTGGAAAACGATGAACAGATTGACGATGAACTGCACATTCTGAAAGAGCGTCTGGCTAAGGCCATTCATGTGATCAGACACTCCAGCTTTTACGGTAAGCGCCGGGCCTCCCGTTATGAGCTGCCCTGGTACCTGCTCATGGGCGATCAGAACAGTGGCAAAACTGCCTTGCTGGAAAATTCGGGAGTAGATTTTCCTCTGAATAAAACTGATGAGCGCATGACGAAAGATATCGGTCATACCCGTTATTGTGACTGGTATTTTGCCAATCAGGCCGTAATGATTGATGCCAGCGGTCGCTATATGCTGCAGGAAGAACACTCCGTCGCGGCAAAAGTCTGGCCGCAATTTCTGCAAATGCTTTATCAGAAACGCCGGCGCCGTCCGCTCAATGGCATCGTATTTACACTGGATGTTGGTCAGTTGCTAAACCAGAATGAGGGAACACTTGAGCAATATGCCCGGACAGTTCGCGGGCGGGTACAACAGATCCAGTCTCAGCTTTGCTCTGATATCCCAGTTTATCTGGTGCTGAGCAAAGGTGATTATCTGGAAGGGTTCAATGCCTTTTTTGAGCAACTGACCAAGGAAGAACGGGAGCAGATCGTCGGGATAACCTTTAAAGACAACACTGACGGTACCCGGGCAGATGTATTGCATACGGAGTTTGAAGAACTTATCCGCCGTATCAATGATATGGTGTTATCGCGGATCCACAATGAACGTGATATCAAGCGGCGTGGTGACATCATCCGTTTCCCGCTGCAATTTGCGGCCATTATTGAACCGCTGGCGCTATTTGTGGAAATCGCTTTCGGGCGTAATCGCTATCATCTGCCGACCCGGTTGCGGGGCATCTACCTGACCAGTGCGCCGCATATTGATGTGCATAACTCATTGAATGAAAAGACGATCAATATCGGTCGCAGTCTGGGATTACAACGGGAATTGCTGCCGTTTGCAGCACAGAACCGCGGATTTTTTATTCGCCGGGTGCTTGAGGATATCGTCTTTAATGAAGGCGATCTGGCGACGATAGATACCCGTTATGACCGGGGCATGCGCTGGACCAACCGTTTTGCCTGTCTGAGTGCCCTGATTGTCGTGCTGGGGCTCGGCTCGGCCTGGATGCGGGTATTTTATGACAACAGTACCCGTCAGCAGACCCTACGGGATCTCTATGTGAAAGTGGGTAATGAACAGCAGAAGATCCCGCTGGTGGCTGATGCTCCGGCTGTTCTGCCGGTATTACATACCTTGCGTCAGGCTACTGACGTTTATCCGCAAAGTAACCAGGCGGACTGGATTTATAAGCTGAGCCTGCATCAGGGAACCCGGATTAATCCGGTGGTAGGCGCTGCCTATGAACAGCAACTCCGCAAACTCATGCTGCCGCAGGTCAAACAATTACTGGAAGAACAACTGCGGGCCGACACCGATGATCGGGATTATCTGATGAAGACGTTGCGGGCCTATCTGATGCTGCATGATAAATCCCGCCTGGATAATAGCTACCTGCGTCACTGGATCAGCCTATCCTGGGCGGATCTGTATAGCGGGCAGGCAACGTTGCAAAACAGTTTGCAGGATCATTTCGACAAACTGCTGAGCATCGGTTTTGAGCCGGTCGAGCTGGATTATCGTCTGGTGGAGGATACTCAAAACCTGCTGAAGCAGGAGTCGCCAGCTAGGCTGGTTTACCGGATGATCAAGGAGGATCCATTAGCCATTACCCTGCCGGCTGTACATTTTGATGATGTGCAGGGATTGCAGTATCACAGCTTCATTGGCGGTGAATACAACATTCCTGGACTTTACACCCAACGGGGTTACCAGGATGTGTTCCTGCGTAAAGGTCTTTCCTTAATCAAAGATATCATGCGGGATAACTGGGTACTGGGCACGTCTGATGATATGAGTGAGCGAGAGTTCCAGAAGGTATATGCCGACGTGGAGAACCTCTATTTTCAGGATTACATCAGTTACTGGAATGAGGCGATTGGTCAACTGCAACTGGTGGCCATGAGCGATATCCAGGATGCCAGCAATACCCTGAGCAATCTGAATAATAACCAGCCGATACAGCGCATGCTGGCTTTGATTCGGGATAACACCCTGTTCCAATTGCCGGAGTCCGTAACAGATGATGCGGAAGATGCTGTACTGAAAAAGACGGGTAAAAATAAACTGGCGAAGGTGCTGGTTGCCAAAGCCGGGTCGGCGTTGGAAGAAGCGCAGAGTAAAGGGCCCAAGCAGGCGCTGGCGCTGAAGTTCGCGCCATTCCATCAGCTGGTTCAGGAAAACGGTGCGCCATCACCGGCGCTGGCGGATGCCCTGACCGCACTGAATGCCATTCAGGCCATGTTCTCCGGGCTGGCACATGCGCCGGATATGGATGCTGCCGCCTATCAGATGGCCAGTAACCGCATGTCCGGTCGGACTGACGAGTTAACTCAGATCAGGATTGCGGCAGAACGACTGCCTGAGCCGGTTCGCTCCTGGTTTACTGAAATCGGTGATCTGACCTGGCGTCTGACGCTGGATAAAGCGGCGGATTATGTGCAGATGCAATACCGGACTGATGTACTGGCAACCTATGAGAACACCATCAAAGGGCGTTATCCGTTTGTCGATGCCGAGAAAGACGTCACCTTAGGCGATTTCAATGAGTTCTTCAAAAAGGGAGGAGTACTGGATCAGTTTGTCGCCGGGCCACTGAAGCCCTTCTTTATGGTCAGAAGCGGAGAATTATTATCCCGTTCCATCGACGGGCAGAGTATTCGTCTCAGCCGGGTCACACTGCAGCAATTTCAACGCGCCACACAAATCCAGAAAGCATTCTTTACCGGTGCCAACGGACAGGCGGGTGTGAATTTTAAAATTCAGCCGCTGGAACTGGATCCAGGGTCACTCAAATCGGTATTTGCCTATTCCGGCCAATCGCTGGTGTATCAGCATGGCCCGATCGTGCCGATGGATCTGAGCTGGCCGATGACTCAGGGTAACAGCGAAGCCAGTATCGTCATGCAGGATCTGAATGGTCGGGAATCATTACTGACCAAGCAAAGTGGTCCATGGTCTTTATTCCGTTTACTGGATCGGTGCCGTGTGCAGACTGTTGGGGGGGAAGATCAGCTGAAAATGACGATTGATAATAAGGGTTCTCAGGCGCAATACCTGTTCTCCGGCAGTCATAGTCCGAATCCGCTGCGGCGTAGCTTGTTAACCGGATTTGAACTACCGGCACATCTGTGAGCAGACCATGCTGAGATGTAGCACAGGAAAACGCTGGTCGTCCGCTGCGGCGACCAGTGCCGGGAATGTCCGCCGTGCCAATGAGGATACTTATCTTATTGATGCCCGGAATGGGGTCTGGGTTGTGGCTGACGGAATGGGCGGACATCAATTTGGATGTGTTGCCAGTCGGATGGTTGCCGAATCATTACTTAGTATTCCTTATGAGTCTGATTTGGATAGGCGGCTGGAATATGCCGCCAATGCGCTGCAGTGGGTTAATTTTCACCTCAGTTGCGAACGTACCCTGACCGAACCGGAACAAATCATTGGCTCGACCGTCATGGCGTTGATTGCACATCCTGACCGCGCTGCCTGCCTGTGGGCTGGTGATAGCCGCTGTTATTTATTACGGCGTGGCGTCTTGTATCAAATCAGCGAAGATCACAGCCTGGTACAGCAGTGGGTCAATGCCAGGCGGCTCACACCTGAAGCGGCGATGCTGCACCCTAAAAGTAATATTGTGACCCGGGCGATAGGTGTCTGCCGGGAACTGGTGCTGGAAAGTGCCGAACTGGAAATGTATCCGGGGGATATGTTGCTGCTCTGCACAGACGGACTTTACCGGGAATTATCATCAGACATTATCATTCGTAGCTTGAGTGAGTCTGAACCGGAAAAGGCCGTTCGGCGGTTGATGCAGCATGCGCTGGCCGGAGAGGCAAAAGATAATATTACTGCTGTTGTTGTCCGGAATAATTAAACGAGCCAGAACAAAAAACAATCAGCCAAACAGAGGCGCGGGATGAATATAGCTCTGTTCAAAGATACGACATCACAGGCATCTTCAAAGCAATTGCCGGTGAATCACACGATGCTGTGTGGACGATACACCCAGGAACATATTCTGGGTGTGGGTGGAATGGGCGTTGTTTACCGTGGTGTTGATACCATGCTGCAGGCATTTGGTGCGGCGGGTAACTACATTGCGATCAAGATGGCCTGTGCAGAACACGAAAATTATCCCGGTGCGGATAATCTGCTGTTTACCGAATATGAAATAGGTTCTCGTCTGAAGCACTCTAATCTGGTGGCGATCCGCCATTTTGATGTCTGCCGTCAGCAACAGAAAGCCTTTCTGATCATGGACTGGATTGAAGGACTGTCGCTGGAAGAGCTGCTTTACCGGCAACCGCTCCCGCCGGATATTGCACTGCATCTGTCCCGGCAACTGGTCGATGCGGTTTCTTTCTGTCATCAGCAGGGCGTTGTGCACGGCGATATCAAACCCGCCAACATCATTATCTCCCCCAATAATCATTTAACGCTATTTGATTTTGGTATCAGCCGCTCGCTGTATCAGCCAACCTCCGCACACCGGAGTGCGATCCGGGCCTGCAGTTGCCGCTATGCCGCACCGGAGCTATTTGAAGAGCATATTCCGACTATTGCCACCGATGTTTTTGCGGTGTGCTGCGTCATCTACCGGTTATTCAGTGGCGAACACCCGTTTCAGGATACAACGGATGAAGCGGCAGCAAGAGGCGATGTCATTAAACCGCTATTTCACCGCCGTCACCTGCTGGATAAGGCTTTGCTGCAAGGGCTGAACTGGTCGCATAAAGCGCGTAGCTGCAATCTTGAACCACTAACACGGGTATTGTGGCGACTGACTTCTGATGATTTCAAAACCAGCTGGTTCTAATAAACAAGGAAAATACGCGATGTCGTTCAGCGATAATCTGGGTGGTTTGTTATCCGGTCTGGGTTCATCGGTCAGTGGCTTGTTCAGTGCTGATGAGGCCCGCTTCCTGCTCACAGTAAAAAATTGTCGTGAAGAAGTGCAGGTATTGCGCTTCAGTGCAGAAGAAGCGTTGAGTACCCCCTGGAGCGTGAATATTACGTTGGTTTCTGAGGCTTCAGATCTTAATCCGGAAGCGATGATTGGTTCGGAAGCTTCGCTGACACTGCTTGGCTCCAACGCACCGGGCTATTTTCATGGTCAGGTCTGGCAGTTTCGCCGGCAGACACAGGGAAAACGCCTGACGCAGTACCAGCTCATGATGCGTCCGGCGCTGGCCTGGCTGGAGCTGGGACGAAATCAGCGAATTTTCCATCATAAAAGTGTGCCAGACATTATCCGGCTGCTTTTTCAGGAACAGCATATTGCCAGTGATCAGGTGCAGTGGAAATTAACGGCGGTTTATCCTCTACACGAATACTGTGTGCAGTATGGTGAAAGCGACTTGCAATTCATTCACCGTTTGCTGGGCGAAGAGGGTATTCATTATCATTTTTTGCATTCAGAAAAGGGCAGTCAGCTTATCCTCTCTGACCACCCGGCAGGGTGGAGCACCGGTCTGAATGCGGTGCAATACAAACCGGGAACCGGACAGGCGGCAGATGCAGATACGTTGCAGTCATTCCTGGTCAGGCACTCAGTATCTGTCAATGCAACTTGCCATCGTCATTTTGATTTTCATCAACCACTGCATCTGACGGATGTCCGGCAGCAGATGCCTGCAGTGGCTGGCGCACAGACACAAAACAGTGCCGGAAGTGCAGGCCGGGAACACCTGAATTATTACTTGTATCAGTGTGATACAGCCGATACCACGCAGGCATCTTCACGCGTTAAGCGCCATCTGGAAGCGCTGCAACGAGAAAAGGTGACAGCGCAGGGACGTGGCAATCTGTCTCAATTACATTGTGGCTGGCTATTACCCGTGACCGGACACAATCGGGCTGAATTCAACAGCAACTGGCTGCTGACATCACTGACAGTCAGTGGTGAACAGCCGCAGGTATTGGAAGAGTTTAGTGGCGGTCAATCCAGCCTGAACTGCCAGTTCAGCGCGATCCCTTGGGATACACCATGGCGCCCTGATGTTGCTTCGGCTAAACCCAGATTGAGCGGTATACAGACCGCCACAGTGACGGGGCCAGCGGGTGAGGAAATTTATACGGATGAATTCGGGCGAGTAAAAGTTCAGTTTCACTGGGATCGGGAAGGTAAAGAGGATGAGAAAACATCCTGCTGGATCAGAGTGATGCATGACTGGGCTGGCAACGGCTACGGTGTAGTGCGTTTACCGCGGATCGGACAAGAAGTTCAGATCAGTTTTGAAGAGGGCGATCCGGATAAACCGCTGATCACCGGTTGTTTGCACAATGCGCGGCAGAAAACGCCCTGGGAACAGCCTGTCCATATGACCCGCAGCGGATTACGTACCGGCAGTAGTCCCGGAGGACAAGGTGCTAATGAGCTGCGGTTTGAGGATAAAAAAGGAAAAGAAGAGCTGCGCTGGCTGGCAGAAAAAGACTGGGACGTACAGATAAAAGCCAGCAGTCATACGCAGATCAATGGTACTCATGACCGCACTATCGGTGGCAACGATTACCGGGAAATTCAGGGAGAACAGCACGTTCGCCTGGAAGCCAATGCGCAAAAAGAAATCACGTTTGATCAGCATGGCACCATCCACGGTAGTGCAGAACAACATCTGGAACAAAAATGCCTGATTCAGGCCGGTCAGTCGGTTGCATGGCAAAGTCAGAACCAAATGATTTTCCATGCCGGCACGGAAATGACGATCAACGCTGGTGGCAGTTTTATCAAGCTTGATCCCAGCGGTATTACGTTATCCGGCCCGGTAGTGACAATGAATCAGGGCGGCAGTGCTCTGTCAGTGGGTGCAGAAGCGGCAGAATTACCGGCCAAACCAACCGGAGCACATTATGCGGGCACCGGGAAAGTGCCGGTAGTTAAAATACCGGAGAAAATAATCAAAATTGAACCTAAGAAAACTTATCCATTTGTGTATTCGGATTAGAGGAATGAAAAAATATATATTTTTGTTAATTTTTTTGTTCTGCATGTTCATGCAAAAACATTAGAAGATCAACCCCCTGATTTTTTAGAAAGAAACATGATGCCTTGCAAACAAGAAGATTCAATTGCTGAATTTTGTGTTAAAGATATATTTCATGGGTTGCCAGTGATAAAGAAAGTAATCCCAGATCCATTGCCTGTTGTTGCATTCTATATTGACCTACCTTTGTATAATGTTGAAGGAACGGCTTGGTTTCAATGCTAAGTAAGGCTATTAAGATACAGAGCTAACACTAAAAAAATATGGTAAGAATAAAACAACATTAATGTGTGTGCCAGATGAGTGATAATTAATGAAATCATGAATACATATAATCCAGGATCTTCTTTTAAATTTTCAAGTCCACGAGATAAGAATAGATAGTATCCTGTTCATAAGAAATATCTATAGTGGTGTCGGGCTTGCTAACGATTGAATTTTAAATGACATAAAAATAAATGCTAATTGACAATCATTTTTTACATATACAAATTTATTGTCACCATGGTCAATGAAACGCCTTATCTTTTATGAGATAAAACATCGAGCTGATTACAAGGTCGTTTTCGCTCAAAGCGCTCTTTTTCACGGAGGGCTATAGCTCAGATAAGCGTGACGAATGAACCACAGCACGTTATGCTCTGTAGCTATTATCATGTATCCATATGACATGATTGCGGATTTATCGCTTGTTGCAATCATTGTCCCGTCATGAGGTCTTCTATGTCGTCACCGTCTTCTTTGTCTGAAATCATCGAACAGTTGAGTGCACCGGAACGGGTGTTTGCTGTGCGGGGGATCCGGCGTGGCATTGAACGTGAATCGTTGCGTATCACGCCGGAAGGGCGGCTGTCATCGCTGGATCATCCGCGTCAGCTTGGTTCGGCACTGACACATGCCAACATCACGACCGATTATTCCGAGAGTCTGATGGAGTTTATTACGCCGGTTTCAGACTCACTGGATGTACTGCTGGCGCAGTTGGGTGATATTCATCTCTTTACCATGCAGCATATTGGTGATGAGCGGTTATGGCCGTTATCCATGCCGTGTTTTATTGGCGGGGAAGAGTCTATCCGGCTGGCACAATACGGACGTTCCAATATTGGGCGGATGAAAACGCTCTATCGTCAGGGATTGCATCACCGTTATGGCAGCATGATGCAGGTGATTGCCGGGGTGCATTTCAACTTTTCGATGCCGGACAGTTTCTGGAGTGAATGGCAGCAGTTACAGAACCCAGAGTGTTGTCAGTGCAAGTTGATCTCTGATAGTTATATGGGGCTGATTCGTAACGTTTACCGTTTTGGCTGGTTGATCCCTTATCTGTTTGGTGCCTCTCCGGCATTGTGCAGTTCATTCCTGCAGGGGCGTGATACCGGCTTGCCGTTTGAACGGGTTGGCAAAGGCACGCTCTATTTGCCGTATGCGACATCACTCCGGCTCTCTGATCTGGGTTATACCAATAAGTCACAGGCGGGTCTTAATATCAGTCACAGCAGTTTGCCTGATTATCTGACATCGGTCCGTCGTGCACTGGATACCAAAGATGACACTTTCACCGCGATGGGCATCAAGGTTGGTGATGAATATCGTCAGTTGAATGACCATGTTTTACAGCTTGAAAACGAGCTGTATGCGCCGATTCGTCCGAAACGGACACCGCGTTCGGGAGAGCGGGCTCTGGTGGCCCTGGAGCGACGCGGGATCGATTACATTGAGCTGCGTACGCTGGATATTAATCCTTTCACTCCATGCGGTGTTGAGTTGCAGCAACTACGTTTTCTGGATCTGTTCCTGGTCTGGTGCCTGCTGCGACCTTCGCCAGTATTGGATGCGGCGGAAATTGAGCGTAACCACTACAACATGAATCAGGTTGCGCTGGAGGGACGTCGTCCGGGATTACAGCTCCGGACTGCTCAGGGCGAGATACCGCTGCGGGTCTGGAGTGAGCAGTTGTTTGATGAATTACAGCTTGTCGCCCAGTTACTGGATCGTGCATATGGCCGGGTGCATTATCAGCTGGCGCTGCAGGCTCAGCATGACAAGCTAGCCGATCCGGAAAAGACCTTGTCGGCTCAGGTGCTGGCGCATTTACTGGCGCATGATCTGGATAATGACGAATTCGGACGGCAACAGGCCGAACTGTTCCGCCAGCAATTGCTGCATGCGCCGCTGCAATACTGGGAGGCGAATTATTTTGCTGACGAGGCGCAGGCTTCTTTGTTGAAACAGGCTGAACTGGAAGCGGATGATCATCAGTCATTTGATGATTTTTTGCGGCATTATCTGCAACTGCCGACGGCAGGCTATGTTCCCTGCGGTACGGAGTAATCCTTTCTTACGTCAGACGTGTTGGTACAGGCTGCGCGGTTACTTTACCGTTCGGCCTGTACGGTGTTATCTCTGTAGATTCTGTTCAATTAATCCCTGTAGCTGTGATTCGGTCAGGCTGGTTTCCCAGTCAAAATCGGCATATTTCTGCATGCCGCGTTGTACGTCATCCCGGGCCGCCATCATCTGCAGATAGCGGGCAATATGCGGGAACTGGCTGATATCCTGTTTCTGATGTTCATACAGGGTGATCCAGGGATAAATCGCCATATCCGCGATCGTATATTCCTCGCCGGCGATATAGGTCTTATCCGCCAGCTGTTTATTTAACACGCCGTATAGGCGGGCTGTTTCCTCGGTATAACGTTTAATGCCGTACGGTACGATTTCCGCGGCATAATGATTGAAATGGTGATTTTGTCCGGCCATGGGCCCCAGTCCGCCAATCTGCCAATGAAGCCATTGCAGGACAACATAACGGGCAGAACCGTTGGCTGGCAGGAACTTACCATGTTTTTCTGCCAGATAGGTCAGGATCGTACCAGATTCGAAGATCCCGATACCGGTGTCATGATCGATCAACGCCGGGATCCGGTTGTTTGGCGAAATGGCCAGAAAACTGGGCAGGAACTGATCGCCCTTACGGATATTGATCGGTATGACCTGATATGGCACATCCAGCGCTTCCAGCATCAGCGTGATTTTTTTCCCGTTTGGCGTTGGCGCATAGAACAATGTGTACATACTGTCCCCTTGCTGAGTTACAAATGAATTCGAATTGTTTTAATTTATCGCTATAATAACCGCGCGTAAACCTTGCTGGCTGAAATATCCAAATATTTGAACAACGCCACATTTTTTATAAATAAATCAGATGAAGCGTTAGGTCTGTCACAGACAAATAATAGTAAATGACTGCGTAAAATTCCTCTACCATACAAAATTAATCTTTGTCTGCTTACTTTAATTTCATAATCGGCAAATTATTTTCATTAAATAGTCTGCTCATTAAAACCTTATATAGTTTGGTTGTCATAAATCAAAATGAAATAGCAACCACACTGCTTAGGAGCAACAAAGATGAGTGAAATAAATCCGTCATCTGTATTGGAAAATAGCGGACAAATAAAAGAGTCCGGATTTTTCGGTAAATTAATGGATATTAAGGTAGGGGTTATTTCTTTACCGGTTTATCTGGTTTTATCCCTGATTGTTTTAATGGCTGCCAAAACCGGGAATCTGCCAAATGATTTAATTGGCGGCTTTGCAGTTGTGATGGTGCTCGGTCTGATCTTAAGTGAATTAGGCATGAAATTGCCGCTGCTGAAAAATATTGGTGGCCCGGCGATTCTGGCGCTGATGGTACCATCCTTCCTGGTGTACTGGCAGGTATTACCGTCAGGGGTGCTGGATTCAGTGACTACCCTGATGAAAAAGGCCAACTTCCTGTATCTGTATATCTCCATTCTGGTGTGCGGCAGTATGCTGGGCATGCACCGTCAGACACTGATCAATGGTCTGGCGCGTATATTCATTCCAATGATTGTCGGTACTGCCGTGGCGATTGCGACCGGTCTGCTGGTCGGGGTGTCGCTGGGTTACAGTGTTCATCACACCATTTTCTACATCATTGTGCCGATCATCTGTGGTGGTGTCGGTGAGGGTATTCTGCCACTGTCGATTGCGTACTCCGGCATTCTGGGCAATGAAGCGGGTACTTATGTGGCGCAGATGATCCCGGCGGCGGTTATCGGCAATATCGTGGCGATTATTGCGGCAGGTGTGCTGAAGCGCATCGCGGATCGTAAACCGGAATACAACGGTGACGGCGTGCTGGTGAAAAGCAGCGAGAATCTGGCGAATATGCCTTCTGCCGCCGATAAACCGATCGATTTCTCTATCATGGGCGCAGGTCTGCTGATGGCGTGCTCTTTCTTCATCGTAGGTACGGTACTGGCTCATTTCATCGGTATTCCGGGTCCTATCGTGATGATTCTGGCTGCGGCAACGGCCAAATCGCTGAAAATCATTCCTGAACGTTTAGAAACCGGTGCGTTCCAGCTATATAAATTCATCGCCGGCAACCTGACATGGCCGCTGATGGTGGGTCTGGGCATGCTGTATGTGCCACTGAAAGACGTTGCCGCCATTATCTCTCTGCCTTATGTGCTGACCTGTGTGGCGATTGTAATTTCGATGATCATCTCCGGTTTCTATATCGGCATGAAGATCAACATGTATCCGGTCGAAGCAGCGATTGTGACCGGCTGCCGTGGTGGTCTGGGTGGTACCGGTGACGTAGCGATTCTCTCTGCGGCAAACCGCATGTCTTTGATGCCTTTTGCTCAGATTTCAACCCGTATCGGCGGGGCAGCGACAGTCATTGCGGCAACAATTCTGCTGCAAATGTGGCACTGAGATCCGATGAATAATCCGTACTCTTCCAAAATGAATATCTGAAAAGATTGAGAGTAAATAATATGACTATTAATGCAGTTAAACATCACAATTATATTGTTCGTGCCATCGGTGGTGAAAAGATTAAATATGTGAATGAAATTATTCACGGCATTGAATCCAACCTGGGTGAAATTGAGAAAATTGAAACAGCATATAAAGGAAATAATGACAAATCGGTGCTGGTACATTTTCATGTCAATGATTTGACCAGTATTGCCAAAATAAAAGAGACGCTGGAAAACCGCTTTGGCGAAGCGGATATCCAGTTTATGGATGAAATTACTCATCTGCATCTGGGTGGTAAACTGGAAACCACACTGAAACACAGCATCGACAGCATGGCCGATCTGGCCAAGGTCTATACCCCGGGTGTGGCGCAGGTCTGTATGGATATCGCACATAATCCGGAACGGGCTTATGACCTGACCGTGAAAAAAAATACCGTGGCCGTGGTGTCTGACGGTACTGCGGTACTGGGGCTGGGTGACATCGGTCCGGAAGCGGCCATGCCGGTGATGGAAGGCAAGGCGGTACTGTTCAAACAGTTCGCCGGGGTGGATGCGTTCCCGATCTGTCTGAATACCAAAGATCCGGAAGAGATCATCTCGATTGTGAAGGCGCTGGCGCCGACTTTTGGTGGTATCAACCTGGAAGACATTTCCGCGCCGCGTTGTTTTGAAATCGAAGAACGGCTGAAACAGGAACTGGATATTCCGGTATTCCATGATGATCAGCATGGTACTGCCGTCACCGTACTGGCCGGTTTCCTGAATGCATTGAAAGTGTGTCAGAAAAACATCGCCGATGTGAAAGTCGTACTGGTGGGCATTGGCGCTGCCGGGATTGCTGTTTCCAAAATGCTGCTGAATGCCGGGGTGAAAAACCTGATTGGTATCGACCGTCATGGCGCTATCTTCCGTGGCGAGCCATACAGCAATGAAAGCTGGAACGAATATGCCCGCATCACCAACCCGTATAACGAACAGGGACAGCTGGAGGATGTGATTGAAGGCGCGGATGTGTTTATCGGCTTGTCTGGTCCGGGTGTGCTGAAGGTCGATTATCTGAAGAAGATGGCCAAAGATCCGATCGTCTTTGCGATGGCCAATCCGGCACCGGAAATTTCACCGGAAGAAGCGGCGCCGTATGTGCGCGTGATGGCGACCGGTCGTTCCGACTACCCGAACCAGCTGAACAATGTGCTCTGCTTCCCGGGGATCTTCCGTGGTGCGCTGGACTGTGGCGCCCGTCAGATCACCGAAGAAATGAAGCTGGAAGTGGCGAAAGCGATCGCGTCGGTCGTGTCTGATGAAGAGCTGTCGGAAAACTACATCATTCCGAACATCTTCAATAAAGATGTGGTGAAACGGGTGAGTGAAGTTGTTGCCGAAACGGCACGCCGCACCGGCATGGCCAAGATCAGAAATAACAAGTTGGAAAGTCTGACCGTGTAAAACCAAGGGATGTAACAGCGCACGTGCCGCACTCTAATTCCAGGAGAATCGCGGGACGTGCGGGATCTAACAATCCCGGTTGCGTGGCGCAGGTATAATCGCTGTCACGATCGAGAAAGGAAAAACCGTCAGTGTTAAAACAACGTTCACCGCTAAAACTTCGTTCCACCATCACGTTACTGGTCTGCTCTGTCATCGCTCTGGTTCTGTTTGTTGTTCACTCCGTCTATGTCACGCAATCCACCGAGTTATCCCGTTTAAGTCTTGAGGATAAGGCCAAAGCGGTATTGCATACCCTGACGGTATCGCCGTTCGTTGCGCAGGCATTGAGCAGCGACGACGGTAACAAAACGGATTTACAGGATTATATTGAACAGGTCCGGCAGCAAAACGAGTTGTTGTTTATTGTGGTGATGGATATGCAGGGGATCCGGCATACACATCCCGATCCGTCACTGATTGGCAAACATTTTATCGGTGGGGATGAGGTAAAGGCCTTGCATGGCCAGGAGTCAGTCTCCGAAGCCAAAGGGACGCTGGGACCCTCATTACGCATTATCAGTCCGTTATTTGATGTCCGGCATCAGCAGATAGGTGCCATCGCGGTCGGGATCTCGACCGAAAAGGTACAGGAAATCATTGCCGCTAATCGCTGGTTTACCTACTGGGCAATTGCATTTGGCGGTTTGATTGGCTCTTTCGGCGCCTTCTTTCTGGCGCGGAAGATCAAAAAAATCATGTTCGGCATGGAGCCTTCAGAGATTGCCAGTCTGCTGGAGGAACGCAATGCCATGCTGCAATCCATCCGCGAAGGCATTATTGCGGTAAACGCGAAGGAACAGATCACGCTGATTAATGACGAGGCAAAACGCCTGTTACGACAGAACGGGGATCTGGAAAATCTGCTGCAGACCGAAGGCAGCAAACACTGGCCGGCATTACTGCATTTACACCAGGTACTGGCCAGCGGTCATGCCCGTCGGGACGAAGAAATTGAGTTGAACGGCAGTACCTTGCTGACTAACAGTGTGCCGGTGCGGGTGAATGGTCAGGTGACCGGCGCCATCGTCACGTTCCGCGATAAAACCGAGGTCAGTCAGCTGATACAGCGGCTGAGCGGTATCTCGCATTATGCGGAAGCACTGCGTGTGCAGGCGCATGAGTTCATGAACAAGCTGCATGTCATTCTGGGGATGGTCAACATCCGCGCGTACGATCAGCTGGAAAATTACATCATGGACACTGCCAATTATTACCATGAGGAGGTGGGTTCCCTGATCCGTCAGATTAAAGATCCGGTTATTGCCGGGTTTATTCTCGGTAAAATGAATCGAGGCCGGGAACTGGGAGTCGAGATCAGTGTCACGCCAACCAGCTATTTGCCTGAATCGGCTAGGGTGGAAGTGACGCATGAACTGGTCACCATACTGGGTAATTTAATGGAAAATGCCATGGAGGCTCTGGATGGATATGATTCGGCGGCGATTGTGCTGACCTTTGATCACGATGAGGATCGTCTGCGCTGTTCTGTGAGCGATAATGGTAAGGGGATCGAACCTGCAGTCGCTGCACATATCTTTGAGCATGGCTTCTCGACCAAAGGCACCCGCCGTGGCATCGGGTTGTACCTGGTCCGGCAGAGCCTGGAAAAACTGGGTGGTACGATTGAATGCCAGTCGAAACCGGGTGAGGGCACCCGTTTCATCATTTCATTACCTTATGCCAGCAAGGAGTTCAGTTTGTGATTAATGTACTGATTGTCGATGACGACCCGATGGTGGCTGAACTCAACCGCCGCTATCTGGAGCAGGTCGAGGGATTCTGCTGGCAGGGATCTGTCTCTACCATTCAGGCGGCAAAGCAGAAATTACAGGTGAATGATCCACCGATCGATCTGGTGCTGCTGGATATTTATATGCAGAAGGATAACGGCCTCGAGCTGTTACCGGTGATCCGGCAGATGCAGAACAATATTGATGTGATCATGATCTCTTCGGCCAGTGATATGCCGGCCATCAAACAAGCGCTGCGTTATGGTGTGGTCGATTATTTGATCAAACCGTTCCAGTTCGCCCGGTTCCAGGAAGCCTTGTCGGCCTACCGGGAAAAACATCAGGTGCAGGAGCAACGGGATACGTTGAGTCAGGCTGAGCTGGACAATCTGATCCGGCGTAGCAATACGCCATCGCCGACAGACAGGATCAGGCTTCCGAAAGGATTAACCAAACTGACACTGCAATCGATCTGGGAGTGGATCAAGGGGCATAAACAGGGCTTCTCGACAGAAGAAATGGCCACCGAGATCGGTATTTCGCGCGTCTCTTGCCGCAAGTATCTGGTGTATATGGCAGAAATCGGCGTACTGGATACCGATATTTTTTACGGCTCGGTAGGTCGTCCGGTTTATCTGTATAAACTGGTTCCGGCCAAAGCCGATGTCATGGACGCACTGCTGCGCTGACCGAAAAAACTGCCGGTATCTAGGGGTGACGATACCGGCAGGGTTTGTAGATTTCATAACGAAACAACACTGACTTGCTATGTCATGTATATCTTAGAGCTTTCTCGCAAAATCATTATTTTTATGTAACTAATTAAATTATTCTGTATATAAATCGTCGGATTTATATTTGAATTCCATCGGTCTGTCTGCCTCGTGATAATTTTCACACCGGATGCGCCAGCAAGAGTATGCGTCATGAACCGGCTAACTAAATGGACTTCTCGTTAGTGAAAAAAATAATGCATACAACCCGCTTGCACCGTCAGATTGTCAACCGGGTTGGTTTGATTGTGATTGTTCTGGCCTTTCTGGTAACGGCAAGCTGCATCAGCGTTATGAACTGGCTTTATCACAAATCCGATGCAGAACAGGTGGCTGCCGGGTTAGGAAAGGTAGAGCTGTTACTGCACAATGAGCAGGATGAACTGAGCCGGGCGGTGCGGGATTATGCTGTCTGGAATGACGCCTATGAGTACATGTCCCGGCCTAATCTCAAATTTGAAACGGATAACTTTACCCAGCAATCACTGAATGTGATGCAGCTGGACTTTGTTGCCATGATGACGGCGCCGGATAAGGTGCTATTTTCTTCCGAAATTAATGCGGTCATCCCGGACCCGAAAACAACCCCAGCCATCAATTCACCTTCGTTGTTCGCGATGCTGGCAAAATTACCGGACTGGCAGAAAAGTACCGGGGAGAAGACGCAACCCCGATCATATCTGACCTTCATCAACGGACGCCCGTTATTACTGGCCGTGTCCGGCATCTTCGATTCATTACAACAACAGCCGGATAATGGCCTGATGATTTTCGGTCGCTATCTGGATGGTCTGTATTTGCAGCGTCTGCAACAACTCGCAGAAAGCCGTTTGCAGTTATCAGTGCACACGCCGGAAAAACCGGTCGCCCACACCGTATTTCACTCGGAAGAAACGGCCAGTAAGCGTTTGACCGGCTGGCAGGTACCGGAACTCTGGTTGCAGGTCAGCACCGACATTAACTGGCAGCCCCGTTATATGGTGATGGCGCTCTTTACAGGTGGTTTGCTGCTGGTGCTGTTATTTGCTTCCTGGTCATTACAGCATTTACTGAATCGGCTGGTGGTCGCTCGAATTGAAACCTTTGCCGATCTGGCATGGCGTCGCAAGCAGGGCGAGCGGGTTTACTGGCCGGTTGAAGGACAAAATGAACTGGATCTGCTGGCCCGCACCTTCAATGAGCTGATGGATGAGGTGCAATCTGCACAAAAGAATATGTATGACCTCAGTATTACCGACCCACTGACATCTTTGGGTAACCGGCGGGGCATGGAAGAACACGTTGTAAAAATGATGACCAATTGCCAGCTGGGGGCGTCGCTTTCCATGCTGTTGATGGACCTGGATGGCTTTAAACTGATCAATGATAGTCTCGGCCATGCTGCCGGTGATTTGTTGTTGCAGGAAGTTGCCCAGCGGATGCGGCAGGTCATGCGCCGGCAGGATAAATTATTTCGTCTGGGCGGAGATGAATTTGCGGTACTGATGCCGCATACGACTGCCGGACAGGGACAGCTGCTGGCTCAGCGGTTACTGGATATCCTGGAAGACCCGATCCACTTCGGTCATCATAAGTTAAGTGTGACCGGCTCCGTTGGTGTGGCGGAATGGGACGGTGAAGCCGATGGTCTAGAGCTGATGCGTCATGCTGATCTGGCGATGTATGCCGCGAAACGGGATGGTAAATCCTGTGTCCGTCTGTTCGAGAAGGGCATGAGCGGCGTGGCATCGGAACGCATGACACTGGAACAGGAGCTGCGCCGGGCTATTGCAGAACGGAACATTGAGCCTCATTTCCAGCCGGTGATTGATACCGGCAGTGGCAACGTGGTGGCGGTAGAAATGCTGGCACGCTGGCAGCGCAACAATCAGCCGGTTCCGGCGCTGGGCTTTATCCGTCTGGCAGAGGATTTGGGGCTGATAGGCCAGCTCTCCATGCAACTGCTGGAGAAGGGGCTTAAGGCCTTACGCCGTTTCCGCAGTCACTATCCGGAGCTGCGGTTGCAGATCAATATCTCTCCGCTGCAATTTGCGGATCCCGGGCTGGCAGCCAGCATACTGCAGCTGGTCGCGGAATATGACTTGCCGTCAACCGCGCTGGCCGTGGAGCTGACGGAAGGCGCGATGTCGCTGTATCCGGAACAGGTGGAACAGACGATGCAGCAATTTGTGGATGCCGGGGTCAGCCTGCATCTGGATGATTTCGGCACCGGTTACTCCTCGCTGGCCCGACTGCGTGACTTACCGTTTGATACGGTCAAACTGGATCGTTCCTTTGTCATGATGCTCGGCGAAGGGGATACCACGCTGTCACAGGCCGTCTTTGATATGGCGACCGGTCTGCAGATGGATTTAATTGCCGAAGGTGTGGAGAATCAGGCGGAATATGAGGAACTGCAGGCGATCGGTTATCGTCAGATGCAGGGTTTTATGTTTGCCCGGCCGATGCCTGAATCCGCGCTGATCGACTGGCTTCGGGCACAGGCGGCCGCCTGATAACGGCAGATCCGGTATCAGCCCGGATCTGCGTTTTCCTGCCTACCACCACTGGTAAAAATGGTGTACCGGACCGATGCCCTGTCCCACATCCAGCTCATCGGCGTGAGCCAGGGCGCCCGACAGCCAGGTCTTGGCGTTAGCGATGGTTTCTGGCCAGTTACGGTAACGCGGATATAACGCAGTGATCGCAGACGACAGAGTACAGCCGGTGCCGTGGGTATTTTTAGTCTGAATACGGGGAACGGTAAACGGCATGGTTCCCTGCGCCGTGATCAGCCAGTCCGGACTGTTATCGCCGTTCAGGTGTCCGCCTTTCATCAGTACCGCCTGACATCCCATGTTCAGTAACGCCTGTCCCTGCGAGACCATTTCGGCTTCAGTCGTTGCCTCATCACACCCCAGTAATGCGGCGGCTTCCGGCAGATTTGGCGTCACAATGCTGGCCTGCGGCAACAGTTGCTGACGTAATGCTTCAACCGCCGAATCGGCCAGTAAACGATGACCGCCTTTGGCCACCATGACCGGATCCAGCACCACACAAGGGGGTTGCCATTGTCGGATGGCCGCTGCCACGGCGGTGATAATGTCACTGTCCGCCAGCATACCGATTTTTACCGCATCGACCCGGATATCGCTGAAGACTGCCTGACATTGGGCCGAAATAAAGGTGGGTGGCACCGCATGGACCGCCTGCACGCCCTGCGTATTCTGCGCGGTGAGGGCAGTAATGACGCTCATGCCATAGGCACCGAGGGCGGAGAAGGTTTTCAGATCGGCCTGGATCCCGGCGCCGCCACCACTGTCGGAACCGGCGATAGTTAATGCGTGAGTGATCATTGTCTGGCCTCCTGAATGAGTTGTCCTAATGTCCGGGTCGCCTGAACCGGATCGGATGCGGCGCAAATCGCGGAAACGACGGCGATACCATCCGCTCCGGCCCGGATCACGTCGGCTGTCTCCAAATGTCCGATCCCGCCGATGGCGACGACCGGTTGCCGGATCCGGGTCATCCAGTCGCAAAATTGTACCAGGCCGATCGCGGGATCTGCATCTTGCTTGGTGCCGGTCGGGAATACCGGACCGATCCCAAGATAATCGGCCAGTGCGCAATCATCACTCTGCAGGTGCTGCAAGTTTGACACCGACAGACCAAGGATTTTGTCCGGATCTAATAACCGTCGCGCGACCTGCAGCGGCAGATCGCTTTGGCCGAGATGAACGCCATCGGCATCACAGGCCAGCGCGATATCAAGATGGTCATTGATCAGATAAGGCACACCGGCGTCACGGCAGAGCGGCAGCAGCTGTTGTGACAGCCGCAGCCAGTCGCGTTTTTTCCATTGCGGTGCCCGCAACTGGATCGTGGTCACACCGGCATCCAGTACCCGCTGGGTCAGGCTTACCGCCGCCTCAAAGCCGCCGCACATCACCGGATCCAGAACCAGATAGAGTGATAAGTCAGGTTTCATGCCAGCGCCTCTGTAATGGTGATCGCATCCAGCAGATAGAGATTATCCAGAAACAGCGGTACAAAACTGCCCGGACCTTTGGCTCTGGCGGCCGCCCGCTGACCGGCAATCGCCATTACTGCACAGGCACTGGCGACAGCGTTCAGTCTCTCTTCGGCCGGACAGCCGGCGACAAACGCCGCCACGACGCTGGAAAGTGCACAACCGGTCCCGGTGACGCGGGTCATCAGCGGATCGCCGGCTTTAATACTGACAACGCGTTCCCCATCGGTGATGTAATCTATTTCTCCGGTGACGGCGACAATGGCGCCGCTGCGGGTAGCCAGAGCCTTGGCGGCATCAATGGCCTGGTCGCTCTGGTTGGCACTGTCGACGCCTTTACCCGCTGCAGCCTGGCCCGCCAGCGCCATGATTTCAGACGCGTTGCCACGGATGGCGGCCGGATGTTGCTGCAGCAGTTCCTGGCACAATTCGGTCCGGTAAGGGAGCACTCCTGCCGCGACCGGATCTAACACCCAGGGTGTGCCGGCCCGGCTGGCGGCCTGCACGGCGATGCGGATCGTCGCCGCCTGAGCAGATGTCAGCGTTCCGACATTAACAGAGAGGGCCGAGGCGATGGCCGCGAAACTGCCGGCTTCTTCCGGCGCGGTGATCATGGCGGGTGCCGCGCCCAGTGCCAGCAGGACATTGGCGGTAAAACCGGTCACGACATCGTTGGTGATGACATGCGTGAGTGGGGCTGTGCGGCGGAAACGATCAAGCTGGGCGATAATGGTGGTTGCGGGTAAAGCTTGCGGCATAAGTCCTCCTTCAAAATGGCAGACAAAATGCGCAGCAGAAAGGAGGACGATTTCACAGTCGTGAACTCCCTACGCTGGCATGATCCAGATCAGGTGTTACGGGTATTTCTCAGCCACAGCGTGGCACCCCGGTCACATTCATCTGCATTCTGGCGGTCGGGAGGTACGACTGTCAATAAAACTCCGTTGCGGATTATTTCTTCCGGTTCAGCTTCGCCATTTTCCGCAACAGATCATCCGCGACGGTTTCCGGATCTTCCACAACCCCATCGGCATCGGCTAATGGAAATACCGCGACCGCGACGCCGTCTTCATGCATCCCCTTAACCCAGCGATCCAGCCACGTTTTCAATGGCACGGCATAGGTTTCGCAATCGGCAAACTCATCACCAGCCCAGGCTCTGGCATAGTCCGGGTGTGGCCATACCGGAATACAGTCTTCATCGTCAGCGGACAACGAGACACAACCCTCCTGATCTTTCAGGATCCAGATCTCTCCCTGCGTCACCGCCTGCTGCAGGAAATGGTGATAACGCTGCTCGGCATCCTGAGCCTGAATGGTTTGAAATTCTTCCGGGGATAATTGATAAGTCATGATTTACGCTCTGTAATGGAATATCCGATGATATCTGCATCATTCGGGAGGAACAAACATCGATTCATCATAAGCTCACCCGCGAGCGGTATACAATGCTAATATCGATAGGCTGAATTCCCCGCGCAATGCCGGTCGGATACTTTGCCTAGAGACGTAACAATGGATATCAATGGAAAGAACAGAGTGGTCAGCCTGCTGCGACAGCATCCGCATTCCAGGGTTGAGCTTGCAAAACAAACGGGACTGGTAAAGTCATCCTTGACCAAAATAACGCAGCAATTGCTGAATGATGGCATTATCGAGGAGGTCGATGTTACCCAATCCTCATCCCAACCCCGATCCGGTGGGCGGCCGCAGACATTATTGCAGTTAACGCCCCGGGTTAATCACAGCCTCTGTTTCTATGTTTCCACAGAAAATATCTGCGGAAATCTGATCGACCAGACCAATACGATTATTGATGCGTATCAGCAAACATGGGATTTAACTCAGCCTGAAAATGCCTTGTCTGTAGAGCGTTTTGTCGATCTGATAAAAAATATTGCCATTCAGCTCTGCGACCGGAATACGCTTGCACTCACAGACATCAAAATTATTACCGTGGCCACGCAAGGCAAGCTGGCGCAGGCATCCGGCAATGTATTTTACAGTCAGCTATTTAAAGAAAAGCATTTTAATCTGACGGCAGCTATTACGGCTGCGACCGGTGTTGAAAGCAAAATCTTTAATATCGCCTATTGCTCATCGCATCGTATCCAGCAGCTTTATCCTCAGCATGACAGCTTCATTGCCGTGCTGCTCGGTTATGGCGTCGGCGTGGGGATCGTGATTGATAAGCAGATCATTCTGGGACCAGAGGGCACCGCGCCTGAAATCAGCCACGTCACCTATTCCGAGCATGGACCGCTTTGTTATTGCGGTGCCCGCGGGTGTGCGGAAACCTACCTGACCTATCATGCCATTCTTGGCAAGATCGCCCGATCTGAACCGCGGGTGCTGCCGGATGATTCGATAATGAAGCAGCTTGAACAGATTAATCTGGAGTTGAGCCGGCATAACACGCTGTGTGAACAGGTTATTCGCGAAGCGGGGCGGGTACTGGGACATGTTCTCAGCCAGCTGATCACTATTTTCAATATCAAGACCATTATTCTCAACGGTGAGGTGAGCGTCTTTTATCCGTTACTCAAGGAAGAGATTGATGCCTATCTGTCCGGGCACAGCGATTATCGCTATGGTGCAGGATCTACCCACATTCTGCGGGAACCGGATGATAATGTGGCTTTCCTAGGGCTGATCGAACTGACCAACGAATCGTATCTGGTATAGCAGCAAACGTCTGTACGGAATGCGGTCATGGTGTACCCGGTTTACCTATCTCGGCGTGATATCCTGCTTCTTTGACTTTGGTGTACCACTCTTGTGTGAATTAAAATTGTTTTATCTTATGGTTCTTACCAGTCGAATCAGGCCTTTGTTAAGCTTATTACTCCAGCTGTCATAGCCATAATCGGATGCAATCCCCCAGGCATAGGCACCATCTGAGATCACTGGTGAGATCGACCAATACCAGTAAGACGGCGTATTGGGGAATGCATGGATGTTGACTGCCGGATAGTTACACTGCCGGTTAGACAGTGTCCGTAATTCCTTAATGGTGGGAAGTCGCCAGTCGTTGTATCCGGCCAGCTTTTTCCCACGCTGCTCTTCCGCATATAACAACGCCTGCTGCCAGTTCATTTTGGCTGCTTTTCCATTCGCACAATCTTTACCAGATAAGCCAATCGGGCAGATTTGCCACATCAGATGGGTATTGAGATCGGTTACTGTCCCGTCATTGCCGATTTGATAACGAGCATCAGGCGTATCAACAGGGGTGTGCTCATAGTCGCAGGTTTGCGCACTGACAAATAGTACATGACCTGCCAGCAGGCCAAACAATAATCCGGATAAATGCTTCATGCTATTTTCCTCCCCGAACCAAGCGCACATGCAGTAAATTTTGTTTATTATCCCAATCGCTCCCACCACCTTTAAAATAAACATCCCAGGCATTAGCTGGTAGTGTCGCCACTGGTACGGATGTCCAGTAGGCTGCCGCTACAGTTTCCGGAAAATACCGGGCGTCAATAGCCGGTGCTGATTCATTCAGGTTGGTAATACTGCTTAGCTCATCCACGTTTGGCATCCGCCAATCATGGTATCCACAGAGCCCTTGCTTATTCAGGGCTGACACATAACCAGAGGTGTCGCAGTCGCTGCCTTCACAATGGCCACCATTTTTTATACCAATGAAACCGGCATTGATTTTCGGATTTTCCTGATACCAGGTATATGTGGCATCTTTGTTCTGAAGACCTGATGTGGTTTTTATTTCCCAGATAAGCCCTGTGACATTGTCCCGCACGCATGACCATGCTTTAGCGTCTGAAGATAAATCATGACCATTTTTATCCAGTTTGGTGAAACTAAAACCAGCATGTCCATCACTGTCATTAGAATCCGTTACATCACGTCCACTTTCATGCTGGCCAGGAAAACCTGTCACCGGACACTGTAAACGGGCATGCTGATTATCCGCACAGGAGGTGATCCCTGTGTCATTTCTTCTGATTTTTGGTTGTGCGGCATTATCGCCACAGCCGGATAAACTAATGCAGCTAAGCCCTGCCAGCAGCAAACCATGCCATGTCATATGAAACTCCATTTGCACAAATAATATCCGGATAACAGAAAGGGAGGGGATATTGCGTTCCCTTAGCAGAAAAACGTAAAAGACATAAGTTTATTGGATTCTATAGAGTCCTTATTGTAAGCTCTAATCGGTTCCAAATGAATATCTTTATTTAAAGATAAAACAATAAGGATCAAGCATGCGGATAAAATATCCTTGGTTATTGACCGCTATACTGGCCAGTGGGCTTCCGGTAGGTGTACTTGCACAAAATCCAGGTGGGTATTCTGAACCCTCTTTTTATGGTTTATTCCAAGAGCCGCCGATGGTAACTGGCACAGCAACACCCTCGGAACTGGCAGATCTTTCAGTAGCATTACAGCAATATAAAACTGCTCATGACCCAATGCAGACAGAAGCGATTGAGAATTTTCTCAGTGCTCACCCTCACTCAGCCTGGAAAAACTCTCTTTGGCTGAACCTGGGTCTGATTTATCAGCAATCCGGTCGTTATTCTTATGCTATTCAGGCATATGAGCAGGCATCCGAAGGGATACGGGTATTAAAAAATCATGATATGTCTGTGCTGTCCGACCGGATCTATGCAGCCCAATTGTCACTGCATACCCAGCTTGGGCATCAGCAGCAAGTAGAGCAGTTATTAAAGCTGACGGGTTCCCATCAATCTGGTATTGCAGATGCTTCCATTGCACAGGCAAAACGCGGATTGTGGGAAATGCAGAATAACCCGCAGGAGTCACTCCGTTGTGGCGTTGTCGCCTTGGCGGAACTCCTGAGACAAGGTGGATTATCCGGTAATCAGCAACTTGTTGTCTCCCTGCTTGCACCGAAAGGTGGCTTCTCACTGGCCGAACTGCAAAATATCGCAGGTCAGCATCATTTCCAGTCCAGCGTCATTTACACAAACCACCAGATCCCGGTTCCGGCAGTGGTACATTGGAAGTCTGGGCACTTTGCTACCGTGCTAGCCAAAAACGGCGATCATTACACCGTTGCAGACCCGATATCCGGTCAGAATAATGAAATGACATCGGCCAGTATTCTTCGTGAATCCAGTGGTAATTATCTGGTGGAGAAAAAACTATCCGGTATCGGGAAACCCGTTGATCTGACCGCAGCAAACGCGATACGTGGCGCGGGATACACAGGCAGCAGTGATAGCACCGCGACCTCTGATTCAGATACGAAAGACTGCAACGATAGATGTCAGGGTGCTGGCAGTTCCAAAGGTATGCCTCATTATGCGGTGACCTCTATGCTGGTCAGTCTGAACATCACCGACACCCCTGTTGGTTATAAGGCAAGTGTTGGCCCCGATGTTAATTTCACACTGACCTACAACCAGCTGGAAGCCATTCAACCAGCTACGTTTACCTTCTCCAACCTAGGGCAGAAGTGGAACCATAACTGGATGAGCTGGGTACAGGATAACCCAAACAGCCTTGGCAATAATGTCAAAATCATACTGGCTGGCGGCGGTGCCCGCACGGAGCGTGGTTATAACAGCGGTAGTGGCGAATTCACTGCTGAATCCACTGACGGCACGAAACTGGTGTTGGTATCGACCAGTCCGATCAAATATGAACGCCGGTTTGCGGATGGCAGTAAAGAGATCTATACACAATCTGACAACAGCTCATCATCTACCCGTCGGGTGTTCCTTACTTCCCGTATGGATGCCCAGGGTAATGCGGTTACCCTGATTTATGATGAAACGCAACGTCTGACCACCATTGTCGATGCGGTGGGCCAGAAAACCACACTGGAATACGGTAATAGTGCTCATCCGTTGCTGATCACCGGTGTCACCGACCCGTTTGGCCGTTATGCGAGTATTGAGTATGACGAGAAACAGCGCCTGAATGCGCTGACAGACAGTATCGGTATGCGTTCATCGTTCAGTTATAACAATGGCACATTTATCAATGCCATGACGACGCCTTATGGCACCACGTCATTCATCACTGGGCAGAATGGCATTCAGCGCTGGCTGGAGGCAACGGATCCGCAGGGCAATAAAGAACGCGTTGAGTTCAACCACGGGGCGGCGGGCATTCCATTCAACGAAGGAATCGTGCCTAGAGGAATGAATCTGTTTAACAGTTATATCAATGGCCGTAATACCTATTACTGGGATAAAACAGCCATGAAAGAAAGTGCCGGTGATTATACCAAAGCGCTTATTCACCACTGGTTGCATGATACACACAATACTAGCGTGACCGCACCGGTGCATGAAAGTATCAAATATCCGCTTGAAAACCGGATCTGGTTTAACTACCCCAACCAGGGCTGGGGTGGTGCAACCGGCGCGTTAGATAAACCATCTATCATTGGTCGTGTACTGGATGATGGTAGTACACAGCTGACTAAAATCAGTTACAACAGCATTGGAAAAGTAACCCAATACACCGATCCGGCCGGACGTGTCACGACCATGACCTACGCCGATAATCTGCAGGATTTAACAGAGGTAGCTCAGGGCGGTAAACAAATTGCGGCGTATACCTGGAATGAACAGCATCTGCCACTGACCTATACCAATGCAGCAGGTCAGACGACCACTATGACCTATAACGATAATGGTCAGCTTACCAGCGTTACCAATCCGTTAAAGGAGACTACCCAGTATACCTACGATGAAAGTGGTCACCTGATTAACATCATCAACCCGAAAGGCAAAGTCGCGACCCAATACACGTACGACGATGCGGGCCAGGTGGTCACGACCATCGATGCATTGGGATATACAGTCAATTACGAGTATGACAAGTTAGATCGCCTGACGAAGACCACTTACCCTGACGGCACCGCCCGTACTTACACCTGGGATAAACTCAATGTCAGCAGTGTGCAGGATCGTTTAGGGCGCACTACCCAATATGATTATGATGAACTGGGTCGTCTGGTATCAGAAACGGACCCAATAGGGCGAACGGTTCAATATGGCTATTATGAAAACGGTCGCCTTAAGACCCTGACGGATGCCATGGGGCGCACCACATCATGGAACCGCGATATTGAAGGGCGGGTGACCCGTAAATTATTACCGGATGGTTCTGTCACCCGTTTTGATTACGACAGCAGTAGTCGTCAGATCAGCCAGACAGACCCGCTTGGTCAGGTTAAAAAACTGAGCTATACCGGCGATGATAAAATCGCAACCATCAACTACAGCAATGCACAAAGTGCCACATCAGCTGTGTCATTCAGCTATGACAGTACCTTTCCGCGGCTGACTCGCATGACTGATGGTACCGGTGAAACTACCTATACCTACGGTGATCTTGGTGCAGTTGGCGCATTGCAACTGGTGAAAGAAACACCGGCGGGCAAACAGCAGCCAATCACTTACCGCTATGATGCCGCCGGGCGCGTACTGAGCCGTACGGCCGGTGAGAATACCGATTCATGGCAATACGATACTCTGGGCCGAGTCGCTCAACTGACTAACGCTCTGGGGGTCTTTGACTATACCTATCTGGGCGAGACCAATCAGGTGCGCAGCGAAGCCTTACAACATTCTCCATGGCGTACAGACTATGTGTATAGCGGCAATCAACTCGACCGGCAGTTACTGGCCATTACTCACCCAAGGAAACTCATCGGCGCTAAAT
>MTLE01000441.1_pt1 | contig 43811 bp, 43 predicted proteins | sample 1982461 | NCBI WGS metagenome assembly MTLE01 (sample SAMN05712605, study PRJNA340218) | biofilm metagenome | isolation source: sample SPL anode biofilm adapted to -200 mV | place: USA | collected 2012-02-03
TAGATGGTGTCGAAGGCCAGGGTGGATTTGCCCGAGCCGGAGATGCCGGTGATGACCACTAGCTTGTCCCGGGGAATCTCCACGTCGATGCACTTCAGGTTATGTTCGCAGGCGCCTTTGACGATGATGGTGTCGTGTGCCATGGACTCCGGTTCCTGGTAATATTGGGATTTCGTCCGGGGAAAATCGGGACAGGGGATACTATAGCACAGACCGGATAAAAAAAGGGCCGACCCTTAGGCCGACCCATAGCATGACATGTAAATTGTGAACGGTATGGCCGTAACCCCCCGGCCAATCTCCGTGATGCCGATCAGTTCGGCCGATTCTCCCAGATCTGCCAGGTGAGGTCTTCGGCCCAGGCGGCAACATCCTCCGGCGTCCCAATGAAGAGTCCCGAAGCCGGCCCTCCCCCCTCCCGCTGAAGATGGAGATTAAATCGCTCAAGCGCTGTCATGAGGTGGGCAAGGCTTGCCATACTCCCCTCGCCGCCATCCTCGGGCAACACATAATCAAAGCATGCATTCAGCAAGTCATCGGCAAGCTGTCCGCCTCGGGCATCCCCCGCAAGAAGCTGTGAAATTTCGTGAAACTGTCCGTAAGCCCCGTTCATACCGACCTCCCCGCCCGCCGTCGACGGGCCTTTTCCTGCCCCACCTTTGCCGGACGGAGCAGAAAATCTCCCAGCAATTTAACCTTGTTACTCCCATAAAGCCATGCTAGGCTTATGTAAAATACATTCAATCCATCCCTATCAAGGGACTGAGAGCTATATTATTATCTACTGGTAATTTCATTTTATTACTTTGCAATAAAATGTCAACGCAAATTTTCTACATAGAAATATTTTTTATCTCAGGAGATATTTAATGGCTTTCCCCGTAATCCCCCAACCCCAGACAGTAGGCCGAAGGTTCAAGGAGATTCGGCTTAAAAAGGGCTTGACTCAGAAAGAGTTTGCCGATTCTCTCGGAATAGTGCAGGGATTTCTCAGCGGTATCGAGCGGGAAAAGAAAACCCCGTCGGACACCCTGCTAATCGCCCTTTGCAATCTCTATGAAATAAACCCCTCCTGGCTCGCATCGGGCGAGGGGGAAATGTACCGGTCGCAACATCGCGCCGCGCAGACCAAAATCGCAGGCAGCCAGGGGATTCCAGTCCTGGAAAGGATCGGGAGTGGGTTCCCCCTCAACATCGGAAAAGACGACATCCGTGATCACGTGGCCCTTCCCGGCATACCCGAGGGGTCATACGCCCTGTTGGCTTATGGCGATTTCATGGCTCCAACCATACGGGACGGCGATCTGGTAATCTTCAGGCCGGGGGGGAGCCCCGAAAACGGTGCTGTCGTTCTTGTGACCAACCGGTGGGGGGAGCCAATCCTGCGCCGGTACCGGATCAAAAACGGCGATATCGTCTACTCTCCGGACAACGCCACCTACTCACCGTTCAGCCCCGCGCCGGAAACGCGCATCATTGGCACCGTAACCGAGGTGTGGCGCAAGGTGAAACTGTAGGAACAGCGGCTTGCGAGGGCAATCAGCGGGGAGGGGAACACGGCGAAAGACAAATGAGAGAAAAGAAGGCCCAGAGCTACCGGACAGGACGCCGGACGACTCCCCGGGCCTTTTTCTTTTTGAGGCGCGCGCCGGCCTTCTGGCGCTTTTCCGCCAGGGCGACCAGTATCTCGTGGCTACCCCGCGGATCGTCCCCCTCCCCGGGAGACCGCTGCACATAGCTGCCGTCGGGCTGCATGTCCCAGGCGCTACGCCGGTCGGCGAGCTGCACGTCGAGCATGGTTCTGAGCTCTTTCCGCAACTCCGGGGCTTCCACCGGCGCGATGACTTCCACCCGGTACTCCAGGTTCCGCTTCATGGCGTCGGCGGAGCCCAGGTAGTATTCCTCCTCCCCCCCGTTGCGGAAGTAGTAGACCCTGGCATGCTCCAGGAACCGCCCCACCACGCTCACCACCCGCACCGTTTCCGATAGCCCCGGAACGCCGGGGCGCAGGCGGCAGCTGTCGCGGATGAGGAGATCGATCCGCACCCCTTTACGGGCCGCCCTGTAGAGAGCCGCCACGATGTCGGCGTCCTCCAGGGCGTTCATCTTGAACTGAATCAGCCCCGGCGATTTCTCCGAGTGGAGTTCCGCCTCCCGTTCGATCTTTGCCAGCAATGCCCGCTTCAGATGCTTGGGAGCCGGGAGCAGCTTCCGGTAATGGCGCCGGGGGGTATAGCCGGTGGTGAGATAGTTGAAGAGCTCGGTGGCGTCCCGGCCCATGTCCTCGTCACTGGTGAGGAGCCCCAGGTCGGCGTAAATCCGGGCGGTGCCGGGATGGTAATTGCCGGTGCCGATGTGGACGTACCGCCGGAGGCCGTCATAGTCCTGGCGCACCACGAGAATCACCTTGCAGTGGGTCTTGAGCCCCACCACCCCGAAGGTGACGTGGATCCCCGCCTCCTCCATCCGCTCAGCGAGCCTGATGTTGGCCGCCTCGTCGAAGCGGGCCTTAAGCTCCACCGCCACCGCCACCTGCTTGCCGTTGGTGGCGGCATTCACCAGACAGTCGATTATCCGGCTGTCGGAAGCAGTCCGGTAGAGGGTCATCTTTATGGCCCGCACCTTTGGATCTTCGCTGGCCTCAAAAAGAAAACGCTCCACCGAAGTGGCGAAGGAATCATAGGGATGCTGCAGGAGGATAGCTCCGGCGTCGCGAAGTACATGGAAGATATTGCGGTCCGTCATGAGCCGTGGATGCTCGGCTGGGTGATGGGTCGGATCATGCAGCTCAGGATAGGGGAGTGCGGCAATCTCGAACAGGTCCCGCAGAGCCAGCATGCCATCCATTTCGAAGACGTCGTTCGCCTCGTCCAGTTCCAGCTCCGCGGCAAGCATCCCCCGGTGGACCGCCCCCATGCCGGCCGCCACCTCCAGCCTGACGATGGGGGCGAAACGCCGATCCTGGAGCTCCGACTCAATCATGGAAAGAAGGTCATCGGCCTGCTCTTCGTTGCGTTCCGTGTTGGCGTTGCGGGTGACCCTGAAAATCTCGCAGGCCACCACCTCCATCTCCGGGAAGAGAAGATCCAGATTGTGCTGCATCACCTCTTCCAGGGGAACGAACCGCTCTTTGGCTCCCACCCTGAGAAAACGGGGTATCCCGGTCCCCACCGGCACTTTTACCCGAGCCAGGGAGGTCTCCCGCTCCCTGGGATAGCGGAGCGTCACGAGCAGGTTAAGGGACAGGTTGGAGATGAAGGGGAAAGGATGGGCCGGATCAATAGACTGGGGCGTTACCAGGGGGAAAATATTGCGGATGTAGTAGTCGCGAAGCTCTTTTCGCTCCCGGGCAGATATCTCGCTATAGCCGAGAATCCGGATGCCGGCCGAGCGGAGCAGCGTCAGGAGCTCGCCGAAGACTTGCCGTTTCCGCTCCCCCAACTCCCGCACCACGGCGTAACAATCATTGATCTGTTGCCGTGGGGTGCGGCCATCCACCGTCAGGTTCTGGATCCCCGCCCCCACCTGCTGCTTGAGTCCCCCGATCCGCTTCATGAAGAACTCATCAAGATTGCTGCTGACGATGGCCGTGAATTTTACCCGCTCCAGAAGCGGGGTCCGCTCATCCTCGGCTTCATGGAGCACCCTGCTGTTGAACTCCAGCCAGGTGAGCTCCCGGTTCAGGTAAAGCTCGGGGGCGGTCAGATCTGTGGCCGCGCCAGGCCCTCCGGAAGCCCGCCGGCGAGCCATGCTACAACCACCCCTTCTTCTTGAAGATGTAAAGTGGGAGCACCGCCGAGAGAATAATCAGGGTAAGGGCGAAGGGATAACCGAAGACCCATTCCAGCTCGGGCATATGCTTGTAGTTCATACCGTAGATGCTGGCGATCATGGTTGGCGGCAGGAAGATCACCGACATGACGGTGAAAATCTTGATGACCTTGTTCTGCTCCACGCTCAGGTGGTTGAGGAACAGGTTCTGGATGTAGTCGAGTCGCTCGAAATTGAAGTTGGCCGAAATTACGAGGGAGTTCACGTCCTTCATCATCATGCTGAACTCCTTTTTGAGGTTTTCGGAGATGGAGGCGCTCTTCAGCAGCGATGACAGGACCCGGTGCTTGTCGGTCAGGTTCTCGCGGATGGTGATGTTGATGTCTTCGTAGTCGGTTATGTGCGCGAGATACTCGGTCGGATTCTCGAAGGACTGTGGATCGCGGCGGCCCAGGCTGGCTATCCCCCGGGAAAGGGCTTCCAGGGTGTCGGCGTCCATATCGACCCGCATGGCAAGGATGCCCGAAAGGATGTCGGCACCATCCCGGAACGAGCGGGGGCTGAGCCGAAGCTTGCGGGAGAACTCGGTGAAGATCCGGTGGTCGCTGAAACGAATGGTGACGACGAACTTCCCCCTGAGGATGAAGGAGACGGTTTCGTTGTGGAACTTTTCCTCCTGGCGCACCAGGAAGTAGGTGTTGATGTCGATGCCTGTCTCGTCCTCCCAGAACCGGGAGCTGAACTCGATTTCCTCCGACTCCTGGCGGGTCGGCAGCTCGATCTTGAGGCTTCGTTCCACAGTGGTCAACTCGTCAGGGGTGGGAGAGAGCAGGTCGAGCCAGATGAGGGAGCCTGCATCCAGTTCCACCAGCTCGTCCGGCTCGACGGAAACCTGCCTGAATGAATCTTCCGCGCGAAGGTATGCCTTAATCATGGGACACGTTTCCTGGTTTAAAATCGCATGCTTGTTGCGTCTTGGCGATTGTAGATGCAAGGGGAGAGACGGTCAAGGAGTCATTTCCCCCCAGCGGCATCAAATCCCGGCAATCTCCCGGGCAGCGGTCAGGAGTTCGTCCACCGTTTGCGCCTCCCCAGCCTCGCTGTAAAGCCTGAGCACCGGTTCCGTCCCCGAGGGGCGGATCAGGAGCCAGGAGCCGTCATTGAAGATGAATTTGAAACCATCGCGGAAGTTCTCCCGCGCCACGGGCTGCCCGGCGATGGAAGCAAGCCCCCCCTGCTTCAGCCGGGCGATGAGGGCCTCCTTGGCAGCGTCGGCGATGGGGAGATCGATGCGGCGATAGAAGAAGCGGCCGATCTCCTCCATGGTCTCGTCGAGGAGCTGCCGCACCCCCTTGCCGCTCATGGCCATGGCCTCTAGGAGCAGCAGCCCCATGAGGATGCCGTCCCGCTCCGGGATGTGCCCCTTCACGCCGAGCCCCCCCGACTCCTCCCCCCCCATGAGGATGTCATGGTCGAGCATCAGCTCGCATATGTGCTTGAAGCCGATGGGGGTCTCAAAGAGGGGGAGGCCGTACTTCTCGGCCAGGAGATCAATCATCCGGGTGGTGGAAACGGTCTTCACCACTCCCCCCGTGAGCCCCTTGCGCTCCACCAGGTGCCGGAGGATCACCGTGTAAATCCGATGGGAAGAGAAGAACTCGCCGGTCTCGTCCACGGCGCCGATACGGTCGGCATCGCCGTCCAGGGCGAGCCCGATCCGGTACGCGCCGCTCCCCACAAGGGCCGCCAGCTCCGTCAGATGCTCTTCCGTGGGCTCCGGGGGCTGCCCCCCAAAGGAGGGGTTTTCGTCGCCGTGAATCTCTCTGACGCCGGGAAGAAGCTCCGGAACGAAACCGGCGCCGGCCCCGTACATGGGATCCACCACCACCGGGAGGTTCGCCGTGCGGATCGCCTCCAGGTCCACGTAGCGGGAGAGCTGCCGGAAATACCCCCCCTTGGGGTCGAAGGTGGTGACGCTTCCGTCGGCCAGGGCCTCGACCAGGGGGCGGGACTGGATTTCGCGGCCGGCAGCGTCGTTGGCAGCCACCATCTCCTCCAGGATCTTCGTGGTGGAGGGGCGGGCCGAACCGCCGAAGGCTTCCTTCACCTTGAAACCGTTGTAGGCGGGGGGATTGTGGCTGGCGGTAACCATGACACCGCCCCCTGCTCCCAGCTCATGGACAGCCCAGGAGACCGCCGGGGTCGGGGCGTAGCCTGCGGTGAGCCAGACCCGGATGCCGTTGCCGGCGGCGATCTCCGCCACCCGCTCGGCGAACTCCCGGGAGAGGAAGCGCCGGTCGTAGCCGATCACGAGTCCCTTGGGGGCGAGCCCTTCGCGGATGAGGTAATCCATGGTGGCCTGGGCCACCCGGGAGAGATTGTCGAAGGTGAAATCCCGGGCAATGACCCCGCGCCAGCCGTCGGTTCCGAACTTTATCTGCACCGTATATCCTCCTGAGCTTTACTATCGTGAAATAATCATACCGTAAACACCGCAATTTTCCGCACTATCACCGGCCAAGTCAACCTTTTGTTTATTCCTTTCCCCGGCGAAAAGGAGTATGGTTTCGCTTTCACCACGCTCTCGGGGAGGCCCTTGCCATGTACGGACGCATCTTCACCCCCTTTGCCATCGGAGGGTTCACCATCGTGCCGGAGGACCATCCCGTGGACCCGGCAGCGGGACTCCCCCTCATCATGGGAAAGAAGGGGGCCTTCGGCTCCGGGGAGCACGAGACCACCGCCTCCTGCCTGGAGGAGATGGCGCGGATTCCCGGCATCGCCGGCATGCGCTGCCTCGACCTCGGCAGCGGCACCGGCATCCTGGCCGTGGCCGCCATCCGCCTGGGTGCCGCCGGCGTGGTGGCGGTGGACATCGACCCCAGGGCGGCCGAGTCGTGCGCCGCCAACGTCCGCCTGAACGGCATGGAGGGGCAGATCTTCACCGTCTGCGGCGAGTTGGCGTCAGTGGGGAGAGAGCCCTATGATCTCCTCCTGGCCAACATCTACGCCGAAATCCACCTGGCCCTTGCCGACGAAATGGTGTCCCTCGTCCGCCCCGGCGGCTGGCTCATCCTCTCCGGCATCCCCATCCAGGACAAGTTCGACATCCAGCGCCGCTTCCGCAACCTCGGCTGCATCCAGCACGACTGGCAGATCCTTGAAGAATACGTCACCCTCGTGCTCCGCAAGCCCTGACGTGCAAGACAACGAAATGATTGACTAACAATTCCATTTCTCATTATAATTCCGAGTCTTTTAATTTATCCGGAGGACGGTTACATCATGTTCAAACGAATCATCTTCGCTCTGATTCTCTGCGGTCTCTTCAGCGTGCTCCTCATCGCCGGCAATGCCGATGCCGCCACAACGGCCGCCAAGGCCGGCAACCCCGTGGTACTCATGGAGACAAGCCTTGGCAACGTGAAAATCGAGCTCTACGCCGACAAGGCTCCACTCTCGGTAAAGAATTTCCTCGAATACGCCAACAGCGGCTTCTACGAAGGCACCATCTTCCACCGGGTAATCCCCGGCTTCATGGCCCAGGGGGGAGGCTTTACCACCGACCGGAAGCAGAAGGAGACCCGCTCCCCCATCAAGAACGAGGCTGGCAACGGCCTGAAGAATGATCGCGGCACCATCGCCATGGCCCGCACCGCCAGCCCCGACAGCGCCACGGCCCAGTTCTTCATCAACGTGGTGAACAACGACGGCCTCAACCGCCCAAGCCCCGACGGTTACGGCTACGCCGTCTTCGGCAGGGTTATCGATGGGATGGATGTGGTGGACAAGATCGTCACCACCCCCAAACAGCGCCTCAACATGCTCTTTTCCGATCTTCCGGTGACGCCGGTGGTCATCAAGTCGGTCAAGACCGTCAAATAGGGGCGGTTCCAATAGCCGATTATGGAAAGGGCGTCCTGACGGGCGCCCTTTTTTGTGGTATACCGTGAGAAGCGGCCCCGCCGCCACACCACGCCCCGAGGTATGCCATGAACCGTCGCCTTCTGCCCCTTCTCGCGCTCTTCACTCTCGCCCTCCCACTCCCGGCCGGCGCCGCCCCCACCGTTTCCACCGTGGCGGACCAGACGGGAATCGCCATCACCATCTATAACCAGAACCTCGGACTCGTGAAGGACCGGCGGAATATCCGCCTGGGCGCCGGAAGCGGCGAACTCCGCTTCATGGACGTGGCGGCGCAGATCATCCCCACCAGCGTCTCCATCGCTTCAATCGCCGGCGGGGAGCTCCAGATCCTGGAACAGAACTACGAGTACGACCTCCTCTCCCCCCAGAAGCTCATGGATAAATACGTGGGGAAAGAGGTGAAGCTCTACCAGAAAAACCCCCAGAGCGAGCGGGAAGAGGTGGTTACCGCCACGCTCCTCTCCAATAACGACGGCCCCGTCTACCGCATCGGCGACGAGATCACCTTCGGTCATCCGGGACGCCTCATCTTCCCCGGCGTCCCCGACGACCTCATTGCCCGGCCGACCCTGGTCTGGCTCCTTGACAGCGCGGCGGGGAACGAGCGGACCATCGAAGCCTCCTACCTCACTGGCGGCATCTCCTGGCGGGCCGACTACGTTTTAACCCTGGGCGAGAAGGATGACACGGCAAACCTCGCAGCCTGGGTCTCCATCGACAACCACAGCGGCACCACCTACCGCAACGCCACCCTCAAGCTGGTTGCCGGAGATATCAACCGGGTGCAGGAGCAGCCGCTCCGCATGGCCAAATCGGCCCGGTTCGAGGCCATGTCGGCCCCCGCCCCCCAGTTCCAGGAGGAATCCTTCTTCGAGTATCACCTCTACACCCTCCAGCGCCCCTCCACCATAAAGGAGAACCAGACCAAGCAGATCAGCCTGGTGACCGCCGATGGGGTGCCGGCCAAAAAGGAGTTCCTCCTGAAGGGGGAGAACTCCTACTACTACAGCCAGGCCGGCGACACGGTAAAGCAGAAGGTAGGGGTCTTCGTGGAGTTGGAGAACCGGAAGGAGCACAACCTGGGGATGCCGCTCCCCAAGGGGATCGTGCGGGTCTACAAGCGGGATGCCGGAGGAAGCCTCCAGTTCGTGGGTGAGGACACCATCAACCACACCCCGGAGAAGGAAACGGTACGGATAAAGCTGGGGGACGCCTTCGATGTGGCGGCCGAGAGGAAACAGACCGAGTGGAAGAAGATTGCCCGCGACACCTATGAGGCGGCCTTCGAGATAACGCTCCGCAACCACAAGAAGGAGGATATCGCCGTGAAGGTGGTGGAGCCGGTCCCCGGCGACTGGCAGATGCTCTCATCATCCCACCCCCACACGAAAGGGGACGCCTTCAGCGCCGTGTTCACTGTTCCAGTGCCCAAGGATGGGGAGGCAACCTTCACCTACCGGGTGCGGATGCGGTACTGATCAGCGGCAGTCGAGGGGTTCGTAATTCCCGTTGTAGGCACCGATGCACTTCATGATGCCGTTGGACGCGGGACGTCCCCCGGCAAGGCGCGAGTTGACCACGTAGGTCGTGGCGCCGGCGTCGTTGAAGAGAGTGGTGAGAGTGGCCGTCACCGACGTGCCTTCCACGGTGACCGTGCCGGAATAGTAGCTGTAGATGCCGTTGCCCGCCTTTATGGCGGAGTTCCTGACAACGGGCGAGGAGTGGAGATTGAAGAGGCCGAATGAGGTGTCCCCTCCCAGCGCCGTAATGGTAACATCCGACAGGACCGGACCGGCCATGAGGTTGTAGATGGCGTAGGCCCCCTTGCCCCCCTCGGCGCTGACGGTCACGTGGGAGATGCGCGGTGCGGAGCTTCCGTTGAAAATCCCCACGATGGTCCCTTCGGTGCCGCTGGCCTCAACGGTGAGATTACGCAACTCGGCATGGGAAGCGCCGGCCACCACCCCGGAATCGGCGGCGCTTCCCCGCAGGCGGGTGGTCAGCTCGCCGGAACCCTCGATGTCCACATAAGGTTTCATGACCAGGGTGGCAATCCCCAGGTCGTAGGTTCCGGGCATGATCTTTACCAGGTAGGGCCTTTCGGCGGAGGCATCGGTAATGGCGTCGAGGGCGTCGAGGGGATTGGTGAAGTCACCGCCGCTGACTGCCACGGTGATGTAGCCGGCCGGCCGGTGAGGAAGGAACTCATGGGTATGATCACCGGCGGCAACGGTGCCGGGGCCGTTCCCCACGGGAAGCCGGGCCGCGTCGATGGTGCCCTGAACGATATCGCCGCCGTCGTGGCCATGGCGGCCAAGCTTCTGGCCCGAGATGGGGCCGGCGATCTTGGCGTCCGTTACGGCACCGTCGGCGATCTTAGGCGTGGTCACCGCCCCGAAGCCAAGCTTCTCGTCGGTGATGGCCCCCGAGGAAATCTTGCTGTAAGTGACCGCGCCGGAAGCAATGGCCCGATAGGTGACAGCGCCTTCGGCGATCTTCGCCGCGGTTACCGACCCATCGGCAACATCAGCGGCAAATACTGCAGTTCCCACACTCCAGGCCGCAAGTGCCACCGTCATCACTGCCGTCTTTATTCCCTGAGCCATCATCCCCTCCGAAAAGCTTCAAACCTTAAACACAGTTAAGGGCCAATCTTAGCACGATAATCTTCAGGTGCAACAATCAGTTACACCGGTCGCCGCTCCCGCCGCACCGCCAGGAGCATGCCGTTGCCAACAGTGAAGAGCAGCGCGCCGGCCAGGGCCCACCCGGCTCCCGGCTCCCGGTGGATCTCCACAAAGGCGACGGGAACCGGAGACGGTTCCGCATACTTGAGGTAGATGCCGAGCCCCGCGTGGAAAAGGGGCTCGTTGGGCCGCACCGTTACCGGCGTTGATCTCCCCTGCTCAACAACCCGCATCCTCGCCCGGTAGTCAAGCGGCATCCCACGCTGGTCCGATTCCACCTCGATGGACTCCACCACCACGGAACTGCCCCCGGCGAAGCTGAGATCGGACCCCTCGAAGAGCTGCATCGCCTGTTTCGCCCCCCCCTTGGCGCTCAGGAGGTGGGCAAGGACGATCAGGAGAAATCCCGCATGCATGAGCTGGGGGGCGAGGAGCGCCACAAACCCCGCCTTGCCGTAGCGCAGGCGAATCGCCTCCACGCTGCAGAAAAGCGTATTCACCACCAGCAGCGCCAAAAGGCCGAGGGTGCCCCATAGCCACCAGGAGGCCGAAAATGGTGCCGAGCCGAGCCAGGCGAAGAGGGGCATCTCGTTCAGCGAGGCCGCATCCTCGCCCCCGAATGAGCCCGCCGCCAGGAGGATCATGACCCCGCCCATGAGCCAGAGGCCCAGAGAAAGGGAAGCAAGGGATTCGTATATTCTCTTTATCATTGAAAAACCTGCTGCAACTTAAGAAAGGATTTAAAAGCAAAAACCGGGCCATCCGCCCGGCGCGAATCAGAAGCTGTGGGAGCTCTTCATCAGTATGCTCACCCCCAGGTAGGTGAAAAGCATGACCGCAAACCCGACAATGCCGGCCCAGGCAAGGGCCCTGTCACCCCCCGTCCCCTTCAGCCGCAGATGGAGCCAGAAAGTGTAATAGACCCAAAGGATGGAGGTCCAGAACTCCTTGGGGGTCCAGAGCCAGTAGGTCCCCCAGGCGAAGTAGCCCCAAATCCCCCCCGACACCATGGAACCGGAGAAAAAAGCATACCCTACAAGGGCCGCCCGGTACTGGAGGTCCAGAAGCCGCCGCTCGCCTCCGGCCAGAAACAGGACACCGAGAACCGCGCCGATGGCAAAGAGGGCATAGGCGAAAAAGGCGAGTGCCACGTGAAGTTCGAACCAGAGGGTGCGAAGCACCGGCGGAAGCGGCATGGCGAACGCTGGGAACAGGAATGCCATAAGCCCGAACAGGGCCGCCGCGCACCCGGTCACCCAGGTAAATGACGACGACTTCCGCAGCATCGGCGAAAAGAGGAACGGCAGCGCCATGAGCCCAATGGAGACCGAGAAAAACGCAAGGGTGTCATGGGGCCCCACGAGGGGGAGTCGCCCCAGTTCGATTCCCCTGGCGGCAAGGTAGGCCGCTCCGGCCACGAGCCCCGCCGCGAAAAAGGGGCGGCGGAAGGCACCGAAAAGATACAGAACGACGGAAATAAGAAGCAGCCATTTCATGGATACCGGTCATAGCACATCCGCCTCGCTAAAGAAAGAGATGGCTCGAAAAACCGGACGGGACAGAGCGCCCGGAGGACTCCGCCGGCACCGGTTGTCGCCGAAATGGGTGGTCAAGCGGGCATCGTTCTGGTATAAACGGGGCATTTAAGGGACTGAAACTCGAAATAAAGCCAGTCTGAAAATCGATTCAGGAGGAAACGATGAAACGGATCATACAGTGGATTCTCCTCGGCGCCATGGCCCTTATGGCTTTCGGCTGCGCCCATGACCCCTTCAACATTCCGCGGGCAGACTATGAGCAGCGGGTGAAGGTTCTCGGCGTCGCTCCCATCTTCATGGACGCCAATTCCGACATCCGTCACCCGGAGAAGGACACTCTTGTTACCCTGGTTCGGGAGTATAACCGGAAGAACGAGAAGGAACTGGCGGAAATGCTGAAGGAGTCCGGGGCCTATTTCTCGGTCCGGTTCCTGGATGCGGGAGACCCCGACGAGCTCTACCGCACGCTCATCAACCGGGCCGAGCGGCGTGACGACGCCGGGGTGGTTTACAACAAGCAGTTCTACAAACCCGAGGAAATCAGAACGCTGGTCACCCAGAACAGTGTCGACGCAGTACTCCTGGTGGTGGTGAGCGGCCTCACCAAGCGCGACCGGGTCTTCTCCAGCAACATCGTCAAATACCTGGATTTCGACTACAACATTCTCACCATGTCCGCCCAGGTACTCGACGCCAACGGCGCCACCCTCTGGGAATACCCAAATTTCCGTGCGGGAGGCCCCACGACGCCAGTCCTCGCACGACTCCAATACCCCGACTTCGACGAGGCGGCCGCCAACATGGACGACCGGGTGGACGTGAAATTCAAGACCATCCCAGGCCTCATCCGCTACATGGGGAAGACGGAGAAAGACCTCCTCTTCCGTGAACGGAAGGCCACGGCTCCCTACTATCATCTCTTCGACGAGATGGTCGGCCTCCTGAAGCCCCCCATCAAGCTCTTCGGCGAAGAAAGCAAGGGAGGCTCCCAGCCTGAACCGGCTCCGCTGTCCTACCAGCCCCAGCCGGTCTATCAACCCGCACCACAGGCCGCACCGGCTCCTGTAGCGGCGCCGGCACCCTCGGCACAGCCGGTCACCGCGCCGTCTGAAACCGTGGTTTTGCCGGAGCCGGAGCAAATCCTCGAGGTGCCCATCAACACGGCACCCGTGAAATAACGGCAGACATTCCATCCGCAGCAAAAAGCCCGGCCCCTCAAGGTACGGGCTTTTTGCTGCGGGTTGCCCTGCGGAAATCCTCGTTTAAACTTGATCGTGTTGCGACACCATTCCCCGCCGAACGGAGTCCCCATGAGCCATCGCGAATTCATTCCGAGAAAAGTCTATGTCGCCGCATCGTACATGGCGCCGGTGGGGCGCTACGACGGCAGACACCGGGAGAAGCTCTCCTTCCTTGATCTGGCCGAAAAGGCCAAGGCAGTCTTCGACGGCTCCCCCGTGAAGCCCCGGGATATCGAGGCCGTGGTGGTGGGCTCCCAGAGCCCAGTGGCCTTTTCCGGTGTGGACAACACCGCCGCCAAAATCGCCGGGGTCGTGGGGGTCTCGGGGGCCAAATCGATCCTCATCGACACCGCCTCCTCCTCGGGCGCCTCGGCTTTAGAGAATGCCTGCCTCCAGATAGCGTCGGGCCGCTGCGACCATGTGCTGGCCATCGGCATCCAGAAGATGAGCGACGCCCCCACCGCCGAAGCGACCCGCATCGTCGCCGGGGTCATCGACAGGGACGAGGCGGAGTTCGGCCTCAGCATGCCCGCCTGCGGAGCCCTGGTGGCCAGGGCGCTCATGGAGCGTTACGGCCTTTCCAGCGACGAGTGGACCGCCTTCTCGGCGCTCCTTACCCAGCGGGCCCACCGTTATGCCGCGAAAAACCCCGACGCCCACCTGAATAAAGAGATTCCCCTGGAGGAATACTACCGCCAGATCGTCAACGGCAAAAACTACCGCTACTGGTGGCCCCTGCGCTACCACGACTTCTGTCCCATGTCCGACGGCGTGGCCGCCGTGATCCTCACTGCCGACCCGCAAGAGGTGATGGTCTCCGGCGTGGGGAGCGCCACCGACATCCCCACCATCGCCGACCGCAACTACTTCCACTCCTTCCCCGCCACGGTGGCGGCCGCCGCCGAGGCCTACGGCATGGCCGGCATCAGGGACATCCGCTCCTTTGCCGGAAAGATCCACGTGAACATGCACGACCCTTTCAACGGTTTCGGCCCCATCAACATGGTGGATCTCGGCTTCGCCACCCGGGGGCGGCTCCTCGACGCGCTGCTGGACGATACGTTCACGGGCGAAAACGGCATGTTCCCCACGAACCTCACCGGCGGGCTCAAGGGGCGGGGCCACCCCCTGGGGGCCACCGGCATGATCCAGGTGGTGGAGAACCACAAAATGATCTGCGAGGGGCGGTTCCAGGCCGGCCTCTCCCATTCCATCGGCGGCCCCATCAACAACAATATCGTCATCCTCCTGGAGCGGAGCGACCACTTCCAGCGCCGCCCCCACGATCCCTACAAGCCGTGGGGGCTCCCCTCCCTGGGCAGGCTCAAGCCCAAGGACGTAACCGTCGAAGCCCTCCTGGCGGAATCGGGCGTCGCTGAAGGGACCTTCGTCACCGCCACCACCCGCTTCAACTTCAAGACCGGCGACCCCGAGGGGATAATCACCATCGTCTCCTGCCGGGCACAAAGCGGCAAGAGCTACCGCTTCCTCTTCGGCATCGCCGGCGAGAACTACCAGAGCCTCATCGAACTCCGCCCCGGCGACCGGATCAGCCTGGAGCGGAGCGACGGCCAGATTCTCCTCAACCGGATGCCCGTGAAGAAGTTCTACCAGCGCACCATCGACGGCCTGGTGGACCTGGCGGGGAGCGGCTGGAAGAAGCTGACGGGGTGGTAGGGGCAAAGCAAGGCCTCACCTGCTTTGCCCTGTCCCAGAATATCAACTTGATTGGAATATCCGGGCGAAGCAGGTGAGACGCTTGCTTCGCCCCTACAGGACGGCCGATACATCATGACATTCAACCCTGACATACACCATCGTCGTTCTATCAGGCTGAAAAATTACGATTATTCTCAGGCCGGGGTATATTTCGTAACCATCTGCGCGTTCCAGCGGGAATGCCTGTTCGGAGAGATCATCCAGGGGGAAATGCACCTGAACACCATGGGACTGAAAGTGGTCGAGTGCTGGCAAAGGCTGGCGGACCATTTTCCGCATCTTTCGCTGGACGAATCAGTCATAATGCCGAACCATTTTCACGGCATTGTTCATATTGGTGGGGATAAGCCCGGTTTCGGGTCATCACCGGCAAATCCGGGCGAAACTCTTGATTCATCCCTACACCTGCCTTTGTTACAGGGAACAGTTGCCGGATCATTGGGAGCCATCGTCCAGAATTTCAAATCGGTATCGACGCGAAAAATCAATGTGCTGCGCCAGAATCGCGGTTGTCCTCTTTGGCAGCGTAATTATTACGAACGGGTCATCCGCAACGAAACCGAATTGGCAAGAGCGCGGGAGTATATAGCCAACAACCCCATTAAATGGGAGCTGGACAAAGATAATCCGGCAAATGTGCTTAAGGCGGAATGAATCCCCCACCTCACAGCAAGCATGAATGTGTATACCCGGTTTCAAGATACGGCGACGACAGCATGATCACGAAATGCGAATCCTGTGTAGGGGCAAAGCAAGGCCACACCTGCTTTGCCCGGCCACGGAACATCACCTTGATTGGAATATCCGGGCGAAGCAGGTGAGACGCTTGCTTCGCCCCTACACCCTCGGGCCAATGCTGAACCTCTTCCTGTGAAGCGGAAATCGGCTGTAATCGCTTTAAATCGTGAAGCGGTTATGGGCCATTCAAGCCTGCACAAGAGTGCCATAAAGGAACCGATGGAAAAGTATCCTTCCAATGATCACGAACAGTTGCTGGAACTGGCCACCATGCGGATGCCCTTTGGCAAATATAAGGGACGCCGCCTCATCGACCTGCCGGAACCTTATGTAGTCTGGTTTGCCGGACAGGGCTTTCCCGAAGGGAAACTTGGTACCATGCTGCGCGCCGTTTATGAAATCAAGGTAAACGGGCTCGAATATCTGTTCGACCGGTTGCGGTAACTGTGTGAACCGGAATAGAATGCCTACGGCACCATTGAAATCCAAATGCATTGAATACCGCAGAAGGGGAGAAATTTCATGACTGAAACCAACGGCGGGACGAGAGGGGATGTCCTGAGAATATTGGAAATCTGCCGGGAGATAGAGGAATGTATCGCCGCGTTGTATCATTACTATGCAGACATCTTCAAAGACGCCCCGGACATCTCGCAATTGTGGGAAAAAACCGCTCGGGAAGAAGAGAACCATGCAAATCAGTTCACATTGGCAATAACCCTTTATCGGCAAAGGGTTGTCCAGGCCGTCAAGACGGATCTGCACACCGCTGAAACCATACTGAACAAACTCAAATCAATTTATGAAACGGTGAAACAATCCAGGCCCACCATAGCCGATGCGCTCCGCTCCGCCATCAAGCTGGAGGAGAAGCTTGAGGAATATCATATGTCATCACTGGCGCACTTCCAGGATGAAAGCTACAAAAAACTCTTCGATGCAATGATGAAGAATGACCAGGGCCATATCGTTGCACTTGAAAGGGCTTACAAGAAGGTAATTGAAAACCCTCTATGACAAAAAGGATAAATGTTCCATTTGGGGAGATCATCGGTTCACGCGCGTGCGCCCGTGAATCGGTCAATAAGTAGTTGAACAAAGGAAAGAACATGGAAGAGGAAAATGAAGTTTTTGAATGTCCATCATGGGGCCTATCAGGGCCTATCAGGGGACGTAGTTGATTAGTTGACTAACTCAACGCTTAAATCAACAAATCAACTACGTCCCTTCCTCAGCTTCGAAAATCAGGGCTTTTTCAGCCTTTAACCCTTTTCTCTGCTACTCGGTAGACAAAAAGGTTTTCCCGCTTTCCGATAGCCACAACAGTCACGACGATGCGGCGGTCGTCAACCTGGTAAACCAACCGGTAGCCGGCGTTTTTAAGTTTGATCTTGTAGCAGTCAGGCATGCCGGAGAGTTGAGCCGACTCTATGCGGGGGCGCTCAAGCCGATCAGCCAGTTTCTTCTTGAACTGTTCACGGATTCCGCCATCGAGTTTCTTCCACTCCTTCAGTGCGGAAACCTTGAATTCGAGGCTATAACTCATCAAGGGAGACCTTGACGCTCGACTCGCTCTCCCGTTCCTTCACAACACGGGAAAGTTCGTAATCTTCCAACTTCTCCATGAGCGCCTCGAAGGCTTCGGCGGGAATTATGTAAGCACTGGGCTTGTTGTGGTTGAGAATTGCCACCGGAGCACCTTCGGACTCATTAATGATTCGGGAAGGGTTCTTTTTAAGATCACTGATGCTGACCGAGGCATGGGCGAAAAGGCGTTCCATAAAATGACCTCTTTTAAGACTTAATTATGGCTATAAATATAGGTTATACGGCATAACGTTGCAAGAAAATTTACCAGCGATCGCTCCCTACTCGCGACTGGCAGACTGTTTAACATGCACACACTGCCTGAGGCAAAAATCACTGTAGACTAGAAGTTTGAAAACAACTACTCCACCCTCTTCCACCAACAGGGAGGTTCCCCATGACCAGCCAACCCATCGACCCCTCCGGCCTCGTCCCACCCGAACGGGACGCCTGCGCCATCATCTGTTACATCAACAAGGAAGCCCGGCCGACCCACGGCAACGTCCAGCGGACCATTGAGGCCCTCATCAAGATGGGGCACCGGGCCGGGGAGATCAACGGTGAGGGGGACGGCTGCGGCGTGTTGACCGACATCCCGCGCCAGCTCTGGCGAGAGGTGCTGGCCGGGACCGGCCATGACCCGAACCTGGCCGAGGCGCCGGGTTTCGCGGTGGGGCACCTGCTGCTCCCCAAGGAGGCAATCGCCACCGATCCGCAGTTGCAGGAGAATATTCTCGCCCGCTTTGCCGCGGCCGGGGTGCAGCTCCTGGTGGAGCGCCCCGGCATCGTCCGGAGCGAGGTCCTCTCCAGCCGCGCCCGGGAGGGAGAGCCCCTCTTCTGGCAGGTGGCGCTCCTCTGCCCGGAGAAAGTTGCGGCCCCTCCCCTCCTCTTCGAGCTCCAGACGGCCATCGAGCGGGATTTCCCGGTGCATGTGGCGTCTTTGTCGGCCGATGTGACGGCCTGGAAGGTCCACGGCGCGCCGGAACTCCTCTCCCGCTACTACCCGGAGCTGAAGCGCCGCGAATTCCTCTCCTCGGTCACCATCGGCCACAGCCGCTACTCCACCAACACCCTCCCGACGGTGCTCCGGGCCCAGCCCTTCTCGCTTCTGGGGCACAACGGGGAGATCAACACCATCGCCCGGCTTCGGGAAGAGGCGCGGATGATGGGGATACCCCTTTTCGCCGACGGCTCCGACTCCCAGGACCTGAACCGGACCCTGGAGGGGCTCATGTTCCGTTACGGCCTTACTCTCTTCGAGGCGATGGAGGTGGTCTTTCCCCCCATCTTCAGCGCCATGGACGGGATGGGGCCGGAGCTGAAGTCCATGTACACCTGGTTCCGCCGCTTCCTGAAGGCCTCGGCCCAGGGTCCGGCGGCCATCATCGCCCGCCATCGGGAACTCTGCGTCTTCAGCGTGGATGCCATGGGACTGCGCCCCCTCTGGGTGGGTGAGACGACCAAGGAGATCTTCGCCTCCTCGGAGCTGGGAGTGGTCCCCCACGAGGAGATCCTGGCCGACGCGAAACCCCTGGCCCCCGGCGAGAAGGTGGGGGTGCGGGTTGCGGCGGGGCGCACGGTGGAGATCATGGACCATCCGGCCCTGCGGCAGGAGGTGTACCAGAACTTCCGGAAGCGCACGAACCTCCCGGCCCAGGAGAAGGCCCTGATGGGGGAAGGTTGTGTAGGGGCAATTCATGAATTGCCCCTACAGGCCGATGGGGCGGGTGCCGTACAGAAGGCAAAATGGCACCGCAACGCCCAGCTCCACCAGGACAACATCATGTCGGCCTTTGCCTGGAAGTCCAGCGACCTCTCCAACCTCCGGGAGATGGCCAAAAGCGGCTCCGACCCCATCGCCTCCCTGGGGTACGACGGCCCCCTGGCCTCCCTCTCCAACCAGCGCCAGAACCTCTCCGACTACTTCAAGGAACAGGTGGCGGTGGTGACGAACCCGGCCATCGACCGGGAGCGGGAGGCGGAGCACTTCTCCACCCGGGTCTACCTGGGTCCGCGCCCCCAGTTTCGGGGTCCGGCCCGGCCGGGGGTTGCCCTGGAGGTGCCGCTCCTGACCGGCGGCCGCCGCACCGGCACAGACACTGATGACGCCGTAGTAGCCCGGGAGTTCGGCACCGTCACCCTGGAAGGTCTTATGGCCGCCTTCGGCAACGGAAAGGGGCGCTGCCGGGTTATTCCCTGCTTCCTGGAAAAAGACGAGAGCCTCGGCGATGCCCTTGAGCGCCTCACGTGCGAAGCGGTGGGAGCGGTGACCCGCGGCGCGGCTCTGCTTCTGCTGGATGACAGCGACTGCTTCGGGCCGGGAAAGAGTTTCATCGACCCGTTCCTGGTGACGGCGGTCCTACACAAGGGGCTCAAGGAGACCACCGACTCCTCCGGGGAGAGCCTGCGGCGCCGGGCATCGCTGGTGGTCCGCTCCGGGGGGCTGCGGAGTCTCCACGACCTCATCTTCGCCCTCGGTATGGGGGCCGACGCCCTCTGTCCCTACCTCATGTGGGAGGGGGCCGGCGATGGGGCGGGGGTACGGAACCTCTTCTCGGTCCTCGCCAAGGGGCTGGAGAAGGTCATCTCCACCATGGGAACCCACGAGATCGGCGGCTACGGCAAGTACTTCGCCTCCATCGGCCTCTGCGGCCACCTGGCCGGGATCTTTGAGACCCCCAACTTCTGCGGTTCGGGTCAGGGGGGGCTCACCCTGGAGCGGCTGGAGGCCGAGAACCGTTCCCGCACCGCCGTGGCCCGCAGCCGCCAGAAACAGCCGGTGCCAGTCCAGTTCCGCCTCTATCCGAAGATCTGGAAGATGGTCGGCGCCGTGGCCAAGATGGAGGAGACCTACGCTGACCTCTCCCGCCTCATCCAACAGCTAGAAGCGGAAAATCCACTCGCCATCCGGCATCTCCTGGATCTCCGCTACACCCCGGAGCTGACCGTGGACCCGGACGAGGTGGACGCCACCGTGGGTGGGCATAGCCTCCCGATCCTCTTCTCAGCCATGAGCTTCGGCTCCCAGGGGGAGACCCCGTTCCGGATTTACGCCGAGGCGGCGAAGCGTCTCAACATCGTCTGCATGAACGGCGAGGGGGGTGAGATCGCCGACATGCTGGGCCGGTACCGGAAAAACCGGGGGCAGCAGATCGCTTCGGGGCGCTTCGGGGTGAACATGGCGTTCCTCAACTCCGCCGACTTCCTGGAAATCAAGGTGGGCCAGGGGGCTAAACCGGGCGAAGGGGGACACCTCCCCGGCTTCAAGGTGACGGCCAAGATCGCGGCGGCTCGGCACGCCACGCCCGGCGTCTCCCTCATCTCCCCCTCCAACAACCACGACATCTACTCCATCGAGGACCTGGCCCAGATCGTGGAGGAGCTGCGCACCGCAAATCCCTCGGCCCGCATCTCGGTTAAGGTGCCGGCGGTGGCGGGAATCGGCACCATCGCCCTGGGGGTCGCCAAGGCGGGGGCCGACATCATCACCATCAGCGGCTACGACGGCGGCACCGGCGCGGCCCGCAAGCACGCTATCAAGTTCGTGGGGCTCCCGGCGGAGATCGGGGTCTCCGAGGCCCACAAGGCGCTCGTCGCGGCGGGGATGCGACAGAAGGTGGAGATCTGGGCCGACGGCGGCGCCCGCACGGGGCGCGACGTGGTAAAGCTCATGCTCCTGGGGGCCAACCGGGTCGGCTTCGGCACCATGGCCATGGTGGTCATCGGCTGCACTGCCTGCCGGGGCTGCCACTTGGGGACCTGCCACGTGGGGATCGCCACCCAGATTGAAACTGCGGAGGAAGCGGAAGCCAAAGGGCTAAAGCGCTTCGTGCCCCGGGTCCTGGAGAACGGGGTCATCTACATGTGCACCTTTTTCCGGGGGATGAGCCGGGAGATCCGGATCCTCACCGCCAAGCTCGGCTTCCGGCGGACCCAGGATCTGGTAGGGCGGAGCGACCTCCTCCAGCAGGCCCGGGGGCTCGACCGCCTCGACCTGGCGGAACTCCTCCTGCCGCCCCAATCGACGGAGAGCTCCCCCTTCGAGCCGGAGGTGCGCATCATCCGCAAACCCCTCAACTACCTCACCGCCCTCATCTCCGGGCTCGTGACCGACGCCTTTGCCGCCGGAGAGGAGCGGGTCCGCTACGACGACGACAACGCCACCAGCTCCGACCGGGCCATCGGTACCCACCTGGCCGGCGCCTACGTACGGGGGGTGGCGCAAAGGCGCTTCAACCCAGGACAGAGCGCTCTCCTCCACTTCCACCGGGACGCCATCCCGGGCAACGGCCTCGCCGCCTTCTCCATGGACCGGATCGACATCCGGGTGGAAGGGGGTGCCCAGGACGGGGTCGGCAAGTGCGCCTCCGGCGGCATGATCGTCATCCTCAAGGGGGAGAACCGCGAAGGGCGCCGGGTGGGTGGGACAGTGGGCAAGGGGCTAGCCTACGGCGCCCAGGGGGGAACCTTCCTCATCCAGGGGGATGCCGACAGCCGGGCCTGCATCCGACTCTCCGGAGCCGACGTGGTCTTCGGCTCCCGCATCCGGGAGCCCCTGGACGACTCCCGGGGGGACATGGCCTGCCGGGCCAACCTCAAGGGGTTCGCCTTCGAGTACATGACCGCCGGGCGAGTGGTGGTCCTGGGGGACCCGGGCCCCTGGATCTGCTCCGGCATGACCGGCGGGGTGGTCTACTGCCATCTGGACGGGGCCATGGGGCTCGGCCGGGACGCCCTGCGCCGCCGGCTCGCCAAGGGGGCAGGGGTGGAAATCCGGGACATCGAAGAGGAAGATGTGGCAAACATCGGGGAACTGCTCCTGGCGTACCATCGGGAGCTGCTCCACTCCCACCAGGAGGAGGAAGCCGACGCCGTGGAGAAAATCATGGGGGGGGCACGGAGTGGTTTCGTGAAGATCGTCCCGGAAAAAAATATTGTTACCCCGAAGAGTACGGAGTGATACAATCCATCCGATGAACATCCGTTTTCGACCGGCCCCTTCTCCCGGAGGGAGAACGCAAAAGGAACCAAGGAGGTAGATCGATGGCCCGCAATGTCTCTGTCGAGAAAGATGTCTGTATCAGCTGCGGTCTCTGCGTAGAAATGGTCCCCGAAGTGTTCCGCTTTGACGACAACAACCTGGCCGAGGTCCACGACCCGGCGGGAGCACCCGAGGAGAAAATCCAGGAGGCCATAGACTCTTGCCCCGTGGCCTGCATCCACTGGGGATAATCCAATGTTACAGGGAAACACATGCGTATCCTGATTCTGAACTGCCGGGGCTATTCCATCTATTTCCGCCTTTTCGACTGGTCGACGCGAACCGTCCTCGCCCGGGGGGACGTGGACCGGATCGAACTTGGCGACTCGTGCATTACCATGGAAGTACCGGGACACGATCCCTACCATCTTGAATCCGACTGCCCCACTTTCGGCGCCGGCGTGGCCCTCATCATCTCGGCCCTGACTCACCCCCTGGAAGGCCCCCTGGAACGGGTGGAGCAGATCACCGCCGTTGGGCACCGGGTAGCCCATGGAGGCGAGCAGTTCTCCGCCTCCATACCCATTGACGATGAAGTCATCCGAGCGGTGCGGAGCTTCGAAGAACTGGCGCCGCTCCATATCCCCGCAAACCTGGCGGGGATCGAGGGTGCCCTGGAGGTCCTCCCCGGCATCCCCCACGTGGCGGTCTTCGACTCGGCTTTCCACCAGACGATGCCGCTCCATGCCTACATCTACCCCCTCCCCTGGGAATGGTACGAGAAGCACGGCGTCAGGCGCTACGGCTTCCATGGCGCCTCCCACTGCTACGCGGCACGCCGTGGTGCGGCGCTTCTGGAGAGCGAACCCGGCCACTGCAACCTGGTAACGATCCACATCGGCAACGGCCTCTCCCTCTGCGCCGTCGAAGGAGGGCGCTCCATCGACACGAGCATGGGGCTCACCCCCCTGGAAGGAACCATGATGGGAACCCGCTGCGGCTCCATCGATCCCGGCATCCCCCCCTTCATCATGCAGGAGGAGCAGCTCACCGCCCGTGACATGGAACGGATACTGAACCAGCGGAGCGGAGCCACAGGCATCACCGGACTGAAGCTGGAACGGCCGGCAGTCCTGGAACGGGCCATCAATGGGGATGAGCGGTGCCTCATGGCCATCGACATGCAGGCCTACAGCATCAAAAAGCACATCGGCGGGTACATAGCGGCCCTCGGCCGGGTAGACGCCCTGGTCTTCAGCACCGCCTCGGGCGAAGGGGAGTGGATCGTGCGGGAGAAGGCCCTGGCCGGCATGGAGATATTCGGCATCCACCTCGACGGCGAGCGAAACCGGGCGGCACGTTCCGTGGACCGGGAAGAGCGGATCAGCGCCGACGACTCTCCCGTGGCGGTCTACGTAATCCCCACCGAAGAGGAGATGGTCTATGCCGAAGAGGTGGCAGCCGTCTTGAACGGCACGGGACAGGTGACAAGTCCCTGAAATGGGGTAAACTTACTTCCTGACCACAACAAAAGGAGGCAGCCATGTCGCTGGAAGGGAAAAAAGCTCCGGACTTCACCCTGGAGGGGAGCGACGGGAAGAAGCACTCCCTGGCAGAGTATGCCGGGAAGACGACCGTCATCTACTTCTACCCCAAGGACAACACCCCCGGCTGAACGAAAGAGGCCAACGGCTTCCGTGACCTGAAGCCGGAATTCGACAAACTGGGCGTTTGCATTCTCGGGGTGAGCAAAGACAGCCTCAAGGCCCACGACAAATTCATCGGTGACCAGAATATCCCCTTCACCCTCCTCTCGGATCCCGACCTGACCATGATGACCGCCTACGGCGCCTTCGGCGAGAAGCTCCTGTACGGCAAGACCGCCCTGGGGGTCACCCGCTCCACGGTGGTGGTGGGCCCCGACGGCACCGTGGTAAAACACTGGGCCAAGGTGGCCAAGGCCGACGCCCACCCGGTCCAGGTGCTGGAATTTCTGCAGAAACGGTAATGGCGGGTGCTCCCCGCCTTTTTCGTCCCGTTAAAACCGTTGACTTAAGCCTCGTTTGCGCTAGAGTATGAACTCGGCATTTCACTCGACGTCAAGGAGAGTAGAATGCAGCCAGCCGCCGCCACAAACAATTCCCTCTTTCCGGCCCTGCCGCCCGAGTTCCTTCCCCTGGCGCTCTATACCCTTGCGGCGACTCTACTGATCGCCGTACTCCTTCTTGCCGCCTGGTGGCTTGGCGCCAAAACCACCAACCGCAACAAGGAACTCCCCTACGAATCCGGGGTTATCCCCACCGGCAGCGCCCGCCTCGCCTATCCGGTCCCCTTCTACCTCATCGCCATCTTCTTCATAGTCTTTGACGTGGAGGCAGCTTTCATCTTCGCCTGGGCCACGGCCTGGCGGGAACTGGGGCTGGCGGGGCTCATCCATATCACCTTCTTCATCGTCATCCTCCTCCTGGGGCTGGTGTGGCTCTGGATCAAGGGGGGCCTCGACTGGGGTCCGTCAAAAATGCGGGGTGGCCATGGAAGAGACTGAAGTTTCACAGAACAACATCATCCTGGCCCGCCTGGACGACCTCATCAACTGGGGGCGGGCCAACTCCCTCTGGCCGATGTTTTTCGGGCTCTCCTGCTGCTTCGTGGAGATGATGACCTCCTTCACCTCCCGCTACGACGTCTCCCGCTTCGGGGCCGAGGTGCTCCGGGGGACGCCGAGGGAGGCGGACCTCATGGTCATCGCCGGAACGGTCTTCAAGAAGATGGCCCCCTCCATCCTCCGGCTCTACGAGCAGATGGCCGAGCCCAAGTGGGTTATCTCCATGGGGAGCTGCGCCAACTCCGGCGGCATGTACGACGTCTACAGCGTGGTCCAGGGGGTGAACCAGATCATCCCGGTTGATGTCCATGTCCCCGGCTGCCCCCCCCGCCCCGAGGCGTTTCTCCAGGGGCTCATGCTGCTGCAGGAAAAGATCAAACGCGAGGAGCGCCCCGCCCGGAAGGTCCTCCACATGAGCGGCGGGACCGAAGGGACCACCCGGCCGGTGCTAGAGGATGGGGTAACCAAATCCCGCGACACCCGGGGCCCCGGCATGGAAGGGACCGCCATCCGGGGAGCCTCAGTGCAACATCCCGATTTTTGGCTCCCCCGCTCCGACCAGATGTGGCGCCCCCCGGCACCTCGGCACGACTACCCCGATTTCGGCCTTGCCGGAGAGCTTGAGACGGTCTTCAGCCACCGCATTACCTTGGACCCCGCTGCCACCGACATGCTCACCTACCGCTGCCCGCCGGAGCTGGTGCCCGATGTGCTGCGGCACCTGAAGAGCCGGAGTGCCGCCCCGTTCCGCCGCCTGGAGGACATCGCCTGCGTGGACGAGTCGTGCCGCCGGGAGCGGGAGCGATTCAAGGACTTCACCGTCAACTACCACCTCCTGAACTTCGACCACCCCGGCCACCTACGGATCAAGACCGAGCTGGCGGGGGATGCGCCGGAACTCCCCTCTGTGACCCCGGTTTTTCCGGCAGCCGACTGGTACGAGCGGGAAGCCTTCGACATGTACGGCATCCGCTTCGCCGGCCACCCGAACCTGCGCCGCATCCTCATGCCGCCCGACTGGGAGGGGCACCCCCTGCGCAAGAACCACCCCTTCCGAGCCACGGAAATGCCCCCCTACACCACCGACGACGCCCGTCGCCACCAGGCCCTCCCCGCGTCCGACTTCTTTGATAGAATTGACGAAGAGACCCTGATCCTGAACCTCGGCCCCCAGCATCCGGGGACCCACGGCATCATCCGCTTCATCCTCAAGCTGAACGGCGAAGAGATCGTGGATATGGACACCGACATCGGCTACCACCACCGGGGGGCTGAGAAGATCGGCGAACGCCAGCACTGGAACCAGTTCATCCCCTACACCGACCGGATCGACTACCTGGCCGGGGTCCAGAACAACCTGGCCTACGTGAACAGCGTGGAGCGGCTCTGCGGCATCACCGTCCCGGACCGGGCCATCACCATCCGGGTCATGCTGGCGGAACTCTTCCGGATCGCCAGCCACCTGGTCTGGCTCGGCACCTTCGCCGCCGACGTGGGGGCCATGACTCCGGTCTTCTACACCTTCACCGACCGGGAGAAGATCTTCGACATCGTAGAGATGGTAACCGGCGGGCGGATGCACCCCTCCTGGTTCCGGATCGGCGGCGTGGCCGACGACCTCCCCGAAGGGTGGGACGGGGCGGTGAAGGAATTTCTCGACTGGATGCCCGCCCGGCTGAAGGAATACGAAGATCTTCTTAAGGGGAACCCCATCTTCCGGGCGCGGCTCAAGGGGGTCGGTGTCATCACGAAGGACGAAGCCATGGAGTGGGGGGTCACCGGCCCCAACCTGCGTGCCTGCGGCGTGGCGTGGGACCTGCGGAAGAAGATCCCCTACAACGGCTATCAGCATTTCCACTTCGAAATCCCCACGGAAGAAGGGGGAGACTGCTGGGCCCGCTACCGGATGAGGGTCGAAGAAATCCGCCAGTCGCTCCACATCGTCCGCCAGTGCTGGAAGGAGATGCCGGCAGGGCGGTGGATCACCGACGACTATCGCTACGTGCTCCCCAGGAAGCGGGACACGCTTCACGACATCGAATCCCTCATTAACCACTTCGTGAACGCTACGCGCGGCATGGCGCCCCCCAGGGGGGAGAACTACAGCGCCATTGAAGCCCCAAAGGGGGAGAACGGCTACTTCGTAGTGAGCGACGGCCTCAACGTACCGTACCGGGTTCGGATCAAAACGCCGAGCTTCCCCCACATCCAGGCGCTCCCCCTCATGAGCCGGGGATGGCTCGTGGCTGATTTTCTCGCCATCATCGGGTCGATTGATTTTGTGCTGGCGGATTTGGATCGGTGAAAAGGTTTGATATGCTTCCTCACAGCCTGAAATCCGAATTGAAGGCCCGCGTTGCCCACGCCGTTACCAACCGCGAGGCGGCGGTGGACGTCATGAAGGAGCTGCAGCGGCACTACGGCTGGCTCACCGACGAGGCGGTCGTGGAGGCGGCGGAGCTCTTGGGGCTGACGCCCATCCAGGTTGAGGAGCTGGCCACCTTTTACGAGATGATCTACCGGCGGCCAGTGGGGAAGCGGGTAATCCACGCCTGCGACTCCATCTCATGCTGGGCCATGGGGGGCGAGAGCCTCATGGCGCACCTGGCGGCAATGCTCGGCATCAAGCCGGGGGAAACCACTGCAGACGGGCTCTTCACGCTCCTACCCTGCTGCTGCCTCGGCAACTGCGGCGAAGCCCCGACGCTCATGATCGGCGACACCCTCCACGGCCGGGTGACGCCGGAGCGGGCAACGGAAATCCTGGCGGCGGAGCGGCAGGCGCTTTCCGCCACGGAGGGATAAGCGATGGTCAAGCTCAAGCGGATCTACGACGAGCCGGCAGCCGACGACGGAAAGCGCATCCTGGTGGATCGGCTCTGGCCCCGGGGAATATCGAAGGACAAGGCCCGCATCGACGAGTGGCTGAAGGAGATCGCCCCCAGCGATGAGCTGCGGAAGTGGTTCGGCCACGATCCGGCAAGGTGGGAGGAGTTCCGGGAGCGGTACCGGCAGGAGCTGGAGGCAAAGGCGGAACTGGTGGCCGGGCTTCGGGAACTGGCTGCCGAGGGAACCGTGACACTCCTCTTTGCGGCCAAGGATGAGGAGCACAACAACGCGGTGGTGTTGAAGGAGATGCTCAAGTAGGGGCAAAGCAAAAGCTTTACCTGCTTTGCCCTTCGGTGGCCGTGGCAACCCAAGGCGAAGCAGAAAAACCTTGCTTCGCCCCTACACGACACAGAAAAGGTTTTAATGGAACAGGTCCTCTTCCGACATAACCGCCCCGACCGGTGCGTGACCTTTGCCGAATACCGGGCCGAGGGGGGATTCGCAGCCCTGGAGAAGGCACTTGCCGGCATGTCCCCCAACGACGTCCAGCAGGTGGTGATCGACTCGAACCTGCGGGGGCGCGGGGGCGCCGGTTTCCCCACGGGGAAGAAGTGGTCCTTCGTACCGCGGGACATCCCCGGCCCCCGATACCTAATCTGCAACTGCGACGAGATGGAGCCGGGAACCTACAAGGACCGGCTGCTCCTGGAGGCGAACCCCTATTCCCTCGTGGAGGGGATAGCCCTGGCCGCCTACGCCATCGGCGTGGCCCACGCCTTTATCTTCATCCGCCGGGGATACGAAGAGGCGGCGGAGAACTGCCGCCGGGCCATCGCCGAGGCGAAGAAAGCGAAGCTCCTCGGGGAGAACATTCTCGGCTCCAGCTTCTCCCTGGAGGTGGACGTCCACCAGTCGGCGGGGCGCTACATCTGCGGAGAGGAAACGGCCCTCATGAATGCCCTGGAAGGAAAGCGGGCCAACCCGCGGGCAAAGCCCCCCTTCCCGGCGGTGAAGGGACTCTGGGGAAGCCCCACCGTCGTGAACAACGTGGAGACCCTGGCCAACATCCCGGCCATCATTGCCAACGGTGCCGCCTGGTTCAAGGGATTGGCAAAAATTCCCGAGGCGGCAGGGATGAAGCTCTTCTGCGTGAGCGGCTATGTGCGGAACGCCGCCTGCTTCGAGCTTCCCCTGGGGATGACCCTCGGCGAAATCATCGACGGTCCCTGCGGCGGCATGCTCCCCGGCCGGGAGTTCAAGGCCTGCATCCCCGGCGGAGCGTCCACGCCGTTCTTCACCAGGGACCACTGGAACGTCCCCATGGATTTCGACACCGTTGCCAAGGCGGGGTCGCGGCTCGGCACCGGCGGCATCGTGGTCTTCGACCGGAACACCTGCATGGTGGCGGCGACCCTGAATCTCGTATCCTTCTACGCACGGGAGTCGTGCGGCTGGTGCACCCCCTGCCGGGAGGGGCTCCCCTTCGTGCAGGACGTCCTGGCTCGCATCGAGGCGGGGACGGGACGGGAGGAGCATATCGGCATCCTCCGGGAGCATGTGCAGTATCTCAATTACGCCTTCTGCCCCCTGGCCCCCGGCGCCATGGGGCCGGTGGAGGGGCTGCTGCGGCTCTTCGAGGATGAGGTCCGGGAGCATATCGTCTTGGGGCGCTGCCCGATTAAGCGTTGATTTTTGCCACCGGAACCGCATGTTACGGGACGGATTTTTACAGTATGCCGAAACTTATCATCGATCACATACCGGTTGAAGTCCCCGCCGGCACCAGCGTTCTGGAGGCGGCCAAGTCCGTGGGGATCTGGATTCCCCACTTCTGCTACCACCCGGCACTGGGGAAGGCAGGGGCCTGTCGGCTCTGCGCCGTGAAGATGCTGGACGGCCCGGTTAAGGGGATTCAGATGTCGTGCATGCTCCCAGCCCAGGACGGCATGGTGGTCTCCACCACCGACCCCGAGGCGGTGAAGATGCGGAGCCTCGTCATCGAGTGGCTCATGACCAACCACCCCCACGACTGCCCGGTCTGCGACGAGGGGGGGGAGTGCCTCCTCCAGGACTATACGATCGCCGGGGGCCACGGCATCCGCCGCTTCGAGGGAAAGAAGCGTACCCACGTGAACCAGGACCTGGGGCCGTACATCCAGCACGAGATGAACCGCTGCATCCAGTGCTACCGCTGCGTCCGGTTCTATCAGGAGTACGCCGGGGGAAGCGACTTCGGCGTCATGGGGAGCGCCCGGCGGATCTACTTCGGCCGGTTCCAGGAGGGGACGCTGGAGTCCCCCTTCTCGGGAAATCTCGTGGACATCTGCCCCACCGGGGTCTTCACCGACAAGACCGCCCGCTTCCGTGCCCGCTACTGGGACTACGAGATGGCCCCCTCGGTCTGCCCCCACTGTTCGCTGGGGTGCAACACCGTGCCGGCAGCCCGCTACCGGGAACTGCTCAAAACCATGGCCCGGGAGAACCCCGCCGTGAACGGCCATTTCATCTGCGACCGGGGGCGGTTCACCAACGCCCCGGTGAACGACCCGGCCCGGCCCCGGGTGCCGCTGGTGGACGGGGAGGAGGTCCCGTGGGATGCCGCCCTCGACGCCCTCATGCTGCGGGTCACCGAACTCGCGGATACGTACGGGCCAGAAAGCCTGGCCGTGGTCGGCTCGCCGCGGCTGACGCTGGAGGGAAACATTCTCCTGGCGCGCCTGGCCGAGGCGCTCGGCGCGGGGCACCTCTGCTACTTCGCCGAACAGGAGGAGGGGGAGCGGAGCGCTGCTGCCGTCACCCTGCTCTCCGGCGACAAAGCAGCCTCCATGGCGGACGTGCGGAACGCGGACTGCGTCGTCATCCTCGAAACGGACCTCCGGGCCGAAGGGCTCATGATGCTGCTGGCGGTACGGCAGGCGTGGCGCAACGGTGCGCCGGTCTTTCTGGTGGGAAGGCACGCCACCCTGGACCAGTCCCGGGCCGTCTCCATGGAAGCCATCGAGCTCAGCTTTCTGGAAGAGGTCCCACTGGCGATTTTCGAGCGCCCCGTGGTCATCTGCGGGACCAGTCACAATGCCCCTGACGTTATTGAACTCTTAGCCCGGGCCGAAGCCAAAATCGCCTGCCTCCTCCCCGGCCCCAACGCCTTCGGAGCGGGGCTCTTGGCGCGGGAGCACGGCTCCGTAAGTTTGGAAGAGGCCTTGGCCTCCGGGAGCGTCAAGGGGATCATCGCCGTAGAGGCCGACATCCCGGCAGAGCTCCTCACAGGAATTCCGTTCATCGTCACCGTCGACTGGCTCCCCACGGAGACGGTCCGGAGGGCACAGATCGTCCTCCCCACCGCCGCCTGGGTGGAGATGGACGGCACCTACGTCAACAACGAGGGGCGGGCCCAGCGGTTCCGCAAAGCCATAACCCCCGGCCTCCCCATCCGGGGGCTCCCGGCCCGCTACCACGTCTCGCCGGACAAGCCGGCGCCGTTTCACCCACCCCGGGTCCACCGCAGCGCCCCCCCCGGCGGAGAACCGCGCCCCGCATGGCGGATCGTAGCGGAACTCACTGAGCGCTGTGGAGGGGAAACGGTAGCCGAGCCCTTCGAGGGAAGGTGGGAGGTGCTGCGGGGCCTTGACCCGGAAGGGGAAGGGGTGAGGCTGGAGAAATGATGAGACTAATGGGCACACCGGCAATCTTGTCGGGTGGCACGCTCTGATGTATATTGGTATCAATGATACCAAGGAGGCAGATTTCATGGGAAGCAACAGACAACTGGGACTCAGGCTTGATGAAACCGACAGCCTGAACCTGAAGCGGATTGACCAGCGGGAAGGACGCAACGAACAGGATGTGCTCCGGGATTCATTGCGCATGTACTTTCGCCACGCCGACGAAAATAAAGAGTTCTTCGATTCGGTTGAGCGGGGCTGGTACGAACTTCGCTCCGGATTGGGCACAGTAGTTGCCGAAGGAGACGAATTCTTCGGTTCCCTGCGGAAAGAGTTGCGGAATGGCAAAACGCCCGCTTAAGCTTTCGATGGAATACTAGGCAAGGGTTCGGCGGTATGCGGAGAATCTGGCGGAACGTTACAGGGTCGAGGTAGCCGAGGCGTTTCTGGACCGCATCGAAGCGGCGGAAAAACTCCTGTACGACAACAACTTTGCCGGCACCGATGCTCCCTATCTGCTTGCCGGTCAGCAAGTGGTGCTGAAAGAGTTGTATGTCGATTCCGGACCGGTGAAATACTGCATCATCTATGAAGTTTCCGAAGAGTATGTGGGCCTTGTTTCGCTATGGCACGGTGTGGGCTCGAGAAAAACGGACATGCTTGCCCGGTTGTGGGGGATGAACAGGTAGAAGGTTCCATTCGGACAGGAACGGGGCTGGGAGCTGAAAAGTACATAGTGATAACGGCAGGCTATGAGCCTAAACTGGGACAAGCTGCTTTTGGTGATGTTTGATATCAATGATTGTACACGGAGTGAGTTCATTGCGAGAAAGTAGTAAGTCCCCTTTTTTCTCTCCAGAAACAGATCACTTTGAAGGGCGGTGGGAGGTGCTGCTGGGGCTTGACCCGGAAGAGGAAGGGCTGATTGTACAGAAAAGAGGCTAGGCTATGAATAGTGACAGATTTATTGCAGAACAAGAACGGTTTATCGCTGGCTCATACGAGCAGTTTTTAGTCTTTGGTGGACCTTGTTTTTACTTTCACAACGAATGTTTGAAGGCTCAAAAACAAGATTTTCTGTCGTTACGCCATATTGAAATGCTATACGCAACTCTGACTGCTTGGGGAATGCACAGAATGGGTGACTCCGAAACAACAAAAACTAAATTGACGGATTGGCCTATTTTTTCAGGCTCATTTTTTAGGAACTCGCAAACTTTAAAACAGTACCTTTCTCTTAGCCTTAAAGATATGGATTACAATTCTTATATTTCCGCTATAGAACGCTTGAGGCCAATCTATTTCGACCTTAATTTGTCTGTGTCGGACGCGACAATTGTAGCAAACTCCAAAGCGTTACATCATCTCTTTCCCGAGTTAATACCACCCATTGATCGACAGTACACAATACGATTCTTTCGGCATCTGCCGGAAGAATGGTTTAATACGAAGCACAAATTTCGCCCTATCAATCTCCCACAAGGCATCGAGAAGCAGTTCTTGCTATTCAAAGAAACCTGCGGAAAAATTAAAAAACTTGCAGACAGAATAAAATGCGACCTTATTGAAAGTCAATGCAAGCAGGGCTTTGTGCCTTTTCCCAAGGCCATTGACAATGCAATAGTAAATTACATACGGTTAATGTCTGACAAGTACGCCAAATAATAAGGGAGGTATTAAATGGCAAATACACTTGCTGATGAAGTCAGAAAGCATTGCAGAGAACACCATAATCTGCCAGCAAGAGAACGAGAAGATTTGGTAATTGCGTTACGCTCTGGAGATATACATTCAGAACTCAAGCTCAAAAACAGACTACCCTTGATCTGTGCGTGTTTAGGATCCAAAATTTTCGAGAACGAGAACAACATCGAGAGAATTGCCATAAATGGACCACTTAATGGCTCAACTACTTTGTTCGTGTTTAAACTTTAAGGAAAGGTAAATTTTATGAATAAACTATTTTTATATTTTCTTGTATGTATCATGTGTGGATGTAGTGTTTTCGGTCAAAAGATAACTCGATTACAAGAAGGTATGACCAAAGCTGAAGTTATTGATATTATCGGACAGCCAGATGGGTTTCAACGCAAGGGAGATTATTCAGTTTTAAAGTATACTCATAGATTTATAGACAATGATCCATACAATCGCGATAGAGCAGATTATGCAGTAATTTTAAAGAATGATAAGGTTGTCGAATGGGGGGCTGGGGAAGTAAGAGTTAAGGAGGAAGTGAATAATACCGAAGTACTCTTTCTTGTGCCTTTGCGGTAAAATTTCTGTGGCTTGCCTTGTAGAAGTAATGATCGAGGGGAAAATGCTTGCTGAAGCGGCGCAATCCCTTTTTGCCGGGTGAGCCCCTTGGGGCGCGCCGTGTTCAGGAAAAAACCAATAACCAACCAAAAAAAGGAACATCATGAGCAATTATCCAAAATGTCCCAAATGCAGTTCTGAATACACCTACGAAGACGGGGCAATGTACGTCTGCCCGGAATGTGCCCATGAATGGCCGACGACTGCACAGGCAGAGAGCCCGGAGCAACAGCGCGTCGTGCGCGATGCCTTCGGGACGGTACTCAGTGACGGTGACGCTGTGACGGTAATCAAGGACCTGAAGATCAAAGGCTCGTCCTCGGTGGTCAAGGTCGGAACCAAGGTGCGGAACATCCGTCTCGTGGAAGGAGACCATGATATCGATTGCAAGATCGACGGCATCGGCGCAATGCAGTTGAAATCGGAGTTTGTGAAGAAGGCATAAGTGACCGACCTCACCCTCGACATAGCCATCCACCTGGCAAAGATCGCCCTGATCTTCTTCGTGGTGCTGACCCTGGCGGCCTACCTGGTCTTTGCCGAGCGGAAGGTGCTGGCCTGGATCCAGGACCGCAAGGGGCCGAACCGGGCGGGGCCCTTCGGGCTTTTGCAGCCGTTGGCGGACCTGATCAAGCTCCTGACCAAGGAGGATTTTCGCCCGGCCGGGGCCGACAAGTGGCTCTTCTACCTGGCGCCGGCCATGGCGGCTATCCCCGCCATCCTCACCTTCGCGGTAATCCCCTTCGGGGCGCCGGTGAACCTCTTCGGCCGGGAGATCCCACTCCAGGTGGCAGACCTGAATGTGGGGCTCCTCTTCTTCATGGCACTTTCCTCCATCGCGGTGTATGGTGTGGCCCTGGGGGGGTGGGCGTCAAACTCCAAGTACGCGCTCCTGGGCTCCATCCGGGGGTTGGCCCAGCTCATCTCCTACGAGCTTTCCATGGGGCTTGCCCTGGTGCCGACGGTGATGCTGGCCGGGTCGCTCCGGCTGTCGGATATCGTGGCGGCCCAGGAGGGGATGTGGTTCATCGTCTGCCAGCCCGTGGCGTTCGTGATCTTTCTCATCAGCATCGCGGCGGAGTGCAAGCGGATCCCCTTCGACATCCCCGAGGCGGAGGGGGAGCTGGTGGCGGGATTCCACACCGAATACTCGGGGATGCGCTTCGGCCTCTTCTTCGTGGGGGAGTACATCAACATCATCGTTCTGGGAGGGCTGGCCACCACGTTCTTCCTGGGGGGATGGCACGGGCCGCTGCTCCCCCCCTTCGTCTGGTTCGCGGCGAAGACCCTCGCCTTCGCCTTCTTCTTCATCTGGATGCGGGGGACCCTGCCGCGGCTCCGCTACGACCAGCTCATGCACCTGGGATGGAAGGTGCTGACGCCGCTGGCCCTGGTCAATATTCTGGTCACCGGCTGGGTACTGATGCTTCTGTAACCGGGTTTCGAACATCTTCACAAGAAAGGGGGGAACGGGAAGTCTGAACGACGCATAACCGCATCACGGTCTTGAAACACGCACACTACTGGTCATTGTCCCGGAGATGTCAACTCTCACGCAAAACAGCAAAGGAGGACGTGTCATGGTTGAGAACGTGAATACGCAGGATAAGCATGGTCATACACCTCTTATCGAGGCGGCAAAGGTAGGGAACGCGGAAACAATCAAGGAACTCCTGACCCACGGCGCCGACATGGAAGCCAAGAGCGAAAAGGGAAAGACCGCCCTGCACTACGCGGCGGCCAACGGCCAGGTGGCGGCCATCAAGGCCTTGCTGGAGGCGGGCGCTGAAGTGGACCCCCGGGACCAGGAATGGCATACCCCGCTTATGCTGGCGGCCAATTACGGATGCAACGAGTGCGTGGAAACCCTGCTGACGGCCGGCGCCGACCCCCTGGCCAAGATGAAGCTCGGCAATACTGCCCTGACCTATGCGGAAGCGAACGGACACCCTGACACCCTGGATCTCATAAAAAAAGCCCAACGGGCCAAGGCTGGCACCGCCTGACCCCGGACGCCGGAGGGGGGCGTCCCGCGGGCCGCCCCCTCACCCCAGAACCATGGCACTTATCACCGATTTCAAAGCTATCGCCACGGGGCTCTTCGTCACCTGGAAGCACATCTTCCGGAAAGCGGTGACCATTGAATACCCCGAGGTGAAGCGGACCCCGGCGCCCCGCTACCGGGCCCGGATTGTCCTCACCCGCGACCCGGACGGCGGCGAGCGCTGCGTGGCCTGCTACCTCTGCTCCGCCGCTTGCCCCGTGGACTGCATCTCCATGGAGGCGGCGGAAGGGGAGGACGGGCGCCGCCATGCCCGGTGGTTCCGCATCAACTTCTCCCGCTGCATCTTCTGCGGCCTCTGCGCCGAGGCCTGCCCAACCCTTGCCATCCAAATGACCCCCGACTACGAAATCTGCGAACGGGATATAATGGAACTGGTCTACGAAAAGGAAGACCTCCTCATCGACGGCTGCGGCAAGGATCCGGCCTACAACTTCTACCGCCACGCCGGCATCGGTGTCACCCAGCCACGGGGAACGGGGGAGCAGGAGGAGGAACCGGTGGATGTGCGAGGGCTGATGCCCTGAGTTATGGAACAGGCACTCTTCTACATACTGGCCGCCGTGACCGTCATAGCCACGGCTCTGGCCATCACCGAGCGGCACGCGGTGCACGCCATCGTCTACCTGGTCACCTCCTTCTTCGCCCTGGCGGTGATCTTCTTCCTTCTGGGGGCACCGGTGGTGGCGGTGTTCGAGGTGATCATCTACGCCGGCGCCATCATGGTCCTCTTCCTCTTCGTGATCATGATGCTCGACCTGGGGCACCCGGAGCGGGCCCGGCTCCCCGGCGGCCGCGACTGGTGGCCGGCCCTCGTGCTCGGCGCCGTGACCGTTGCGGCGGGGCTGACCCTCGTCGCCTCCCGCGCCCCGGCGGTGACGGCAACGGGGAAGGCCATCGGCGTCAAGGAATTCGCCCTGGCCCTATTCGGCAAGTACGGCGTGGCGGTGGAAGTGGTCTCCATGCAGCTGCTCTTTGCCCTGGTGGGTGCCCTCTACCTGGCCAAAAGGAGGGAGCGGTGATCGTCCCCTTCGAGCATATCCTGATCCTCGCCGGCATCCTCTTTGCCCTGGGGCTCGTCTGCGTCCTGGTCTGGCGGATGAACCTGATCATGCTCCTCATCGGCATCGAGATCATGCTCAACGCCGCCATGCTCGCCTTCGTGGGGGGGGCGGCCCGCTGGGGGATGGCCGACGGCCAGGTCTTCTCCCTCATTATCATGGCCATGACCTCTGCCGAGGTGGCCCTGGCCCTGGCCATGGTGGTCTACCTCCACCGGCGCAAGAGAACGGTGGATGCAGATGAGTTCAACGAGCTGAAAGGATGAAACTCTACCTCACCCTCATACTCCTGCTGCCCCTTCTCGGCAGCGCCATCAACGCCCTCGTCGGCCGCAAACTCCCGCGCCGCCTGTGCGAAGTGCTGGCCTGCGCCGCGGTCTGGGGGGCCTTTGCCTGCGCGCTCCTCGCCTTTTTCGCCTACCGGGCGCCGGTGACGGTGGAACTGGCCGACTGGCTGGCGGATTTCGACTTCTCGGCCCCCATCGCCCTCTATCTCGATCCCCTCTCCCTGGTGATGACGGTGATGATCACCTTCGTCTGCGGCCTGATCCACCTCTACGCCGTGGGGTACATGGCGGGCGAGGGGAGCCACGCCCGGTTCTTCGCCCTCCTGAACCTCTTTGTCTTCGCCATGCTGGTGCTGGTCCTGGCGGAGAACCTGCCGCTCCTCTACCTGGGGTGGGAGGGGGTCGGCTTCTGTTCCTACGCCCTCATCGGTTTCTGGTACGATGACCCGAAAAATGCCGACGCCGGCCGTAAGGCGTTCATCACCACCCGCATCGGCGACACCGCCTTCGGCATCGGCATCGTCTGGTGTTTCCAGCTCTTTCAGACCGCATCCATCACCCAGATCAACCAGATGGGGTCCCTCATCCCCGTGGGGATCATCACGGCGCTCGGGCTCCTCTTCCTGGCCGGGGCCATGGGGAAATCGGCCCAGGTGCCGCTCATGGTCTGGCTCCCCGACGCCATGGCGGGCCCCACGCCGGTCTCGGCCCTGATCCACGCCGCCACCATGGTTACCGCCGGGGTCTACCTTATGGCCCGGATCTCGCCCCTGTTCAGCGCCTCCCCCGTGGTCATGGCCGCCGTGGCTGTAACCGGGGCCGTCACCGCCTTTTACGGCGCCTCGTGCGCCTTGGTGCAGCGGGACTTCAAGCGGGTGCTGGCCTACTCCACCATCAGCCAGATCGGCTACATGATGCTCGGAGTGGGGGCCGGCGCCGTCACCGCCGCCACCTTCCACCTGCTGGAGCACGCCTTCTTCAAGGCGCTCCTCTTCCTGGGGGCCGGCTGCGTCATCGCCGCCCTCCACCACGAGCAGGACATCTTCAAGATGGGGGGACTGCGCCGGCGGATGCCGGTCACCTTCTGGGCCTTCCTGGCCGGGGCCGCCTGTCTGGCGGGGCTTCCACCCACCGGCGGCTTTTTCAGCAAGGACGCCATCCTTGCCGCGGTCTGGGCCAAGGAGGGGCTCCTCTACGGCGGGCTCTTCGCCCTGGGCCTTGTGGCGGCACTGTTCACCTCCTTCTACACCTTCCGGATGGTCTATCTGGTCTTCGGGGGCGAAGGGGTGCAGGAGGTCCACCACGTCCCCCGGATCATGGACCTGATGCTCCTTCCCCTGGCGTTTCTGGGGCTCCTCGGGGGATTCATGAACCTCCCCGCGTTCCTGGCCGACGGCTGGCTCGGCCGCTTCCTGGCCACGGCCCTTACCGACGGGACCGTCCATCTTTCCCACATTGATGAAATGGTGCTGGAAGGGATCGCCGCCCTCGTGGCCCTTGCCGGCCTTGCCGCGGCCCACCTCCGCTACGGCGGACTGAGGCGGCAGGCCCGGATCGATGCGGCCGCCGCCGAGCCCAAAGGAATCACCGCCTTCCTCCTCAACGGCTGGTATGCCGATGCCCTCTACCGGCTCCTCTTCATCCGCCCCTACGAAGCGCTGGCAGGATTCCTCTGGCGCCGGGTGGACGAAGGAGTAATCGACGACTCCCTCGACCGCCTGGCCGACGGCATCGGCACGGCCGGCCAGGGACTCGGACGCTGGAGCTGCGGGCGGGTGTCGGTCTACCTCCTCAGCTTCGCGGCGGGGCTGGCGCTGATCCTCGGGTGGCTGGCGTGGGGAATGATTTGGTAAATCAGACCTGGGAGGAACCGAGAGTCCCATGAACGTACTGCTCATTTCCGCCAACACCGAGACCATCAACATGGTCCCCCTCCCCCTGGGGCTCAACTGCGTAGCCGTTGCCGTCCGCAACGCTGGCCACGACGTCCACCTCCTCGACCTGATGGGGAGCGGCGACAACAGCGCCCGCATCCGGGACGCCGTCCGAACGGTGCGGCCCCGCGTCATCGGCATCTCCGTCCGCAACGTCGACAACCAGCATATGACCGACACACGGTTCTTGCTGGACGCCGTGCGCGACACCATCACCCTCTGCCGGACCCTTTCCAACGCCATTATTGTCCTGGGGGGGGCCGGTTTCAGCATCTTTCCCGAACAGGTGCTCCGCTACCTGAAGGCGGACATGGGAATCTGCGGCGAAGGGGAGGCGGCGTTCACCATGCTCCTCGATCTCCTGGAGCGGGGGGGCGATCCGGCCGAAATCCCCGGCATCTGCCTCCCTGACCGCCCCGTGGACCGGGCTTCCGTCCTGCGGACGGGGCTCGACGCGCTCCCCCTCCCCGATCCATCGCTCTGGAGCGTCCCCGCCGACGCGGCCCCGGATCTCTGGATTCCCTTCCAGACCCGGCGCGGCTGCCCCATGCTGTGCAGCTACTGCTCGACCCCCGCCCTCGAAGGAACCGCCATCAGGAAACACTCGATCGATCAGGTCGTGGACGGAATCGCCCGGCACGCGGCCGCCGGTTACGACCACTTCTACTTTGTGGACAACACCTTCAATTTCCCCCCCCAGTACGCCAAGGAGCTCTGCACCGCCATCACCGCCGCCGGCCTGAACATCCGCTGGCGCTGCATCCTCTATCCCGGCTTCATGGATGACGAGTTGGCGCGGACGATGGCGGCGGCCGGCTGTGTCGAGGTGAGCCTCGGCTTCGAGAGCGGTAGCCCCGCCATTCTCAAAAACCTCAATAAGAAATTCGATTGCGCTCAGGTGCGGGCCGCGTCGGAACTCCTCCGGAAGTACGGCATCCGCCGCATGGGGTTCCTCCTGCTGGGGGGGCCGGGGGAAACGCGGGAAACGGTGGAGGAGAGCCTTGCCTTTGCCGACTCCCTCGACCTTGACATGCTGAAACTGACCATGGGAATCCGGATCTATCCGGACACGGCCCTGGCGCAGGTTGCCCGGCGCGAAGGGGTCATCGCGGCAGACGATGATCTCCTCATCCCCCGCTTCTACCTGGCCGGGGGGCTCGACGGATGGCTGGGAGAGCGGCTCCGCGCCTGGATGGCCGAGCGCCCGTACTGCACCATGTGACCGGGAAGGGGCGGAACTGGGGGCCAACTACGGGATCATCTCCACCGCCAGCCTGGTCGTGGGGGTGGCTGGTTTAGAGATTAGATGACGAACCTTGACAACGCAAAGCCGAATAGTATAGTGCACCATATCGCTAAAAATGGAGCATTATAATGAACCTTAACGAGTCACTCGTCTACTGGAACCCGTGGTGGAGCGGCGACGGGCAATGGCTGCGGGCCGTTGAGCGCGAGGCAGTGCCGCACCTGAGAACCCTTCTCGAAAGGAAGGAAATCCTCACCATCAGCGGCGTCAGAAGGAGCGGCAAGACCACCATCCTCCACCTGCTGGCGAAATCACTCCTGGACACGGGGACCCCGGCCGGGAGCATCCTCCATCTCAATTTGGAGGACCCGGCGTTCAGGGATCTCAGCGTCTTCGACCTCTATGAAAAATATCTGGAGCTGATGAATCCCGAGGGAAAGGTATACCTCTTCCTCGACGAAATACAGGAAGCGGACGGCTGGCAGCGAGACCTCCGCAAGCTCTATGACGGCCCGCGCGACGTCAAGCTGGTCATCAGCGGTTCCAACTCGTCGCTCCTGAAGGGGGAATACGCCTCCCTCCTCACCGGCCGAACCCTCTTCTGCGAGGTCTATCCCTTCTCGTTTCGGGAGTTTGTCGCCCTCCGCGGGGTCCCCGCATCCCCGGAACCGCACCTGCTCCTGAAGGAGAAAGCCCGGCTCATGCACCTATTCGGGGAATACCTCACCTACGGGGGATTCCCGGAGGTGGTCACCGAACCGGACCCGAAAGTCAAGAGGCTCCTCCTAAAGGACTACTACAACGCCATCCTGACCAGGGATGTGCTGCGGCGGTATCCGGTACGCCAGACCGCCCGGTACGAGTCGGCCGCCCACTGGCTGATCAGCAACACCACCGGGCTTTTCAGCGCCAAGGGCCTTGCGCCGGCGCTCTCCATAAACCCGACTACCCTGGAGGAGTATCTGGGCTTCCTGGAAGATGTCTACCTCTTTTTCGCCCTGAAGCACTTCTCCTTTTCCGTCAAGAGGCAGCTCACCTATCCGCGCAAGGTCTACTGCGTGGACAACGGTTTCATCGAAGCCGCTTCCTTCAGGTTTTCGGACGACTGGGGAAAACTCCTGGAAAACCAGGTCCACGCGGAACTGAAGCGCCGGGGGCACGAGTGCTACTACTGGAAGGGGAAAAAGGAGTGCGATTTTGTGGTGCTGGATCGGGGCGCCGTCACCTCCGCCATCCAGGTCTGCCACTCCCTCGCCGATGAGGCCACGAAAAAGCGCGAGCTGGCCGGTGCCCTGGAGGCAATGAATGAATTCGGGCTCGACCGGGGGCTGATTCTCACCCGCGAGGAGTTCGACACGGTTAAGACAGACGGCAAAACCATCGAGGTGATGCCGGTCTGGTGGTGGCTGCTTGTGAGGTAGTAAGAATGAATGCCGGCTGGGGCAAGCTGGAGAAGTACTCCTCTGGGGTAGATTACCGGTTCACGCGCACATGCGCGTGAACCGGTCAATTATGAGTTAGGCAAGGACTAAAATGGGAGATGAATGGTTTTATAAAATTCAGAAAAGTGGAATATTTGCTCTGTTCCACATGACTCACATATCGAACCTCGAAGGTATATTTACTCATGGCATTTTAAGTAACCACGAAGCACATCACCGGCAATTAATCGCTTCCGACATCTCCGATCCTTCAGTTCAATGCTTGCGTGACAAACTTGATCCTCGTTATAACCGGCCGATTCATGCTTATGTGCCACTGTACTTAAATCCTCGGAATCCAATGCTGTATGTAAGGAAAGAGATGCAAGAAAAAATCTGCATCCTTGAAGTGAGTGTTTCCATACTTGAAGAAAACGAATATCTGTTTACCGACGGCAACGCAGCAGCTCATGACACTCAATTCTTTTGCAACCTTGATCAGTTACACCTATTGCCGTGGGATGTCTTGAAAAGCAAGTTTTGGAATGATTTCACTGACGGAAAAAGAAAGAGATGCGCGGAGTTTCTTATCTTTCCATCGATTTCGGCAGAGTATATTATGCGGATGCATTTCATAAACGACAGAGCATCATCACAAGTCCGCAGCTTTGGTCTTCCACGGAAAATTTCACCGACAATCTTCTTTTGAGGTCATTCATGGGTATTTCAGTTTATGAAGGGAATATATTCACAACAAAATGCCAAACTATCGTCAATACGGTAAATTGCGTTGGTGTTATGGGTGCAGGTATAGCTTTGGAATGTAAACTACGTTATCCCGAGATGTATGAAAAATACGTTTCACTATGCAATCAACAAATGATTAACATTGGTGCGCTTTGGCTCTACAAAAGTCCAGAGAGATGGATACTAAATTTCCCAACGAAAAAACATTGGAAAGATCCGAGTCGTGAAGAATATTTGCATAAAGGACTGCAAAAATTCTTGGTGACTTACGAAGAAAAAGGCATTGAAACCATTGCCTTTCCTCTATTGGGTGCGCAGCACGGAGGAATTGACAAAGAACGTTCGCAGGAAATCATGGAGTCGTATCTGAGGAAATGCTCGATTCCGGTGGAAATCTACCTTTACGATCCAATGGCACCTGACGACCTCTTCGATAGGTTCAAGACAACCATTTCGAGCATGACAATAGCAGAAATAAAAAACGCGACAGGTTTAAGAGCAAATTATGTGGAGCACGTCCTAGATGCATTGAATAATCCGTCAATACGCCAACTGAATTGCCTTGCAAGAGTTAAAGGGATTGGTGAAGGCACTTTACAAAAGCTCTTTGCTTTCGCCCGTGAACAGATGCAATCATCAAGACGCCTAGTGCAGCAGTCACTAGAATTGTAATAATTTGATGGGGGTATGTTATGAAAATTGAATTTGAAGAGAGGGCTGTTGCTTTTTTAGATGTGCTTGGATTTTCTACATTAGTTACATCCGCTGCATTAAACCCAACTACTTTTGACGAACTACAAGAACTGGTGAACCTACTCTCATCCGTTGTCCCATATCTGGATCAAGGTGTAAGTAATACTGTTCCGGTTCATCTGATCCCAGAGCACACATACATATCAGACTCTATAATATTGAGTGCTCCACTTAAGGATGACGCCATGAAGAGCTACAATGGATTAAATATTGTCGTCATGCGCTGCATTCAACTCACACATCATTTTTTGAAGGCAGGATATTTGCTGCGAGGCGGCATTTCAACTGGCAAAGTCTGGCACAATAAATCAAATATTGTAGGACCAGCGTACCAAGAGGCATATGAATTAGAAAAGATAGGGGGTCATCCTTGTATCGTATTGTCAGAATCCGCAAAAGCACGGTGGAAGGGTTACGGCTCAAGAATGTGCATCATAAATGAAGATAATATTGTGATGGTTAACGGCTTACACGATTATTACATACCAGGAAATACTAGGCGAGGTGTTATTGAAAAAACCTTCGACGAATATCAGCAATTAGTGACGCGGAGAATTTCTAGCCAACTCCCTGAAAAAGCAAAGGCCAAATGGGAGTGGTTCAATAAATACCTGATTGCGGAAAAATCAGAAGCAATGAAGTGGGCTCAAGCTTATTAACAGAAGAATGCCTAACCACGCGGCGGCACACGGTCTTCGC
>MTLE01002251.1_pt1 | contig 43653 bp, 28 predicted proteins | sample 1982461 | NCBI WGS metagenome assembly MTLE01 (sample SAMN05712605, study PRJNA340218) | biofilm metagenome | isolation source: sample SPL anode biofilm adapted to -200 mV | place: USA | collected 2012-02-03
CGATTTTTCTAAACAAAAAATCGTATGGAAAATTATTGGTAATCAAATGGCTTTTATTATTGATTCAGACAAGTATATAGTTAATAACGCTTGCTATATATTAACAGGTTCAAATCTAGAGTACTTGTTAGCTGTCTTAAATTCCAATATTATCAAATGGTATAGCTTTCTTACCAATATGAATAAAACAGGTGTTGGTGATGTTCAAGTTGGTGGTCAAAATGTAATTTTATTTCCTATCCCTATGATTACAGAATCAGACCAAATACCTTTCAAAGAATTAGTAGAGAAAGTTTTGAAAAGGAAAGAGGAAAAACAAGATACCACAGAAATTGAGATTGAAATCGAAAATATGGTTTATCAATTATATGGACTAAATAAAGAAGAATCTATATTCATTGAATCTCAATATGTCCAATAAAAGATTTTTCTTCTTCAGTTAATAAATACTGTTCAAAGATTAGATTGTCGATTTCAATTTCAATACTTTTTGTGGATAACTTTTGGTCTTGTAGTTCCAGTATTTTTGTAATCAAGATTTCAAATTTGTCATTTATTTTTTTATCAACTTTTAATACTGGAATTTTGTCAATAAATATCTTTCTTAATTCTCTTGTTCCACCTTGTAATTCTGGAAAATTATCAATGAAGCAATATTTGAAAAGGGATGAATTCAGAAAAGCTGTTAAATAATATAAATTTTCACCTGTAATCATAAAGGATTTGTCATTCTGCATAAATCCTTTATCATCCAAATAAAAAGGTAAAAATTTTGTCATATTTGGATACATGATTTTTTGTTTAGAAAAATCGTCCTTATAATTTGCACCCCAACGCTGTAAAGCATACCACTCGTAACGAATGCCTGTTTCTGCTTTATTCCTGTTTGAAAGTTCCGTTTTGAATTTTAATAAGTGATTATATATTGCATTATATTGATTCTCAAATGCTTTTTCTGCTTCTAATGAGACACCTTTAATACTCGGATTATCATGTAAAGGAAAATGCCAAGGAATAAATAATAAATACAAATCCGAAAATTCATAATCATAACGTCTAATATCACGCCCTCTTAATATCGGTCGTATAATTTCTTCACTTTTGGGGTCTATATCTATAAGTTCTTTTCGCTTTTCACCGGTAATAATAAACGCCTCGTTAAACCCTGTTTTTATACCATAATTGATTTGGATATCCCAATCCTTTAATGGAGTTCCAATTTTCTCAATTTTCTCTTTTATTTGTTTCTCAATTTGTGATAAAACCACCCAACTATCCGACCCTGAAAAATTCGAGATATTGGAGTTTTGTCTAAAATAAACGCTCAAATCTTTTATACTTTTATTTTTGACTACACAGGCTTTTGTTTGTTGTCGGTTTTTATCCTTTGAAAACATTAAAATGTTCGTATCTACAGTTGCACTTTCAAATATTTTAATTCCGGCAAAATCAATTAACTGTTCGGGGTTGGTGTTATCGGCAAAAAATTTTCTGGTAGTTTCACCATAACCAGCTCGCATCCATTTATTAGATGTAATAAAGCATAATCTTCCATTAGGTTTTAATAACTGCCAGCCCCGTTCATAAAACAAGCAATAGATATCACCGGTACGGGCAAAGGTTTTATAGCTCATTGTATCATACATTTTCGCCAGTTTTCCATTGTCGTTTTGCAATTGAATGTAGGGTGGATTCCCAATTACTATATCAAAGCCACTGTCGAGACCGAACATCCATTTACTATCAAAGAATGGAGAGGTAGAATTTTGGTCATAAGGATTCCATTCAGCAAATAGTTTTGCATCTTCAGGAGCAAAGGCATCGTCATCAGCCAATAAATTAATGAGTCTTTCACGTAGCTCTTTATCCGTTCTTCTGCATTCTTTCTTTTTAGTAGAAGTACGTGCATTAAAATGTTCGTGCCTAATATCCAATAAAGCTTCCTGAGTGGGTTCTATGTCCGGATTCTCAAATAACCCAAGTTGCTCTTTCTTTTTAATGCTAATAAGCGAATTTGCGGCAACAAATTTTGTTTCAAGATTTGGTAATGTAGGAATTCCCCAATTGTCTTTCGAACAATCTTTTTCTTGTTCACATATCAATGAAATGAAAAAACGCAGTTTGCTTATTTGTACAGCAATGGTTTGAATGTCTATCCCATAAATACAATTTTCAATCAAATGCAATTTCTGTTCATAGATAGTTTCCTGATTATCATGGTCCAACTTATTCAGAATACCTACCATCCGATTTAGAATACCCATTGGGTAAGCTCCTGACCCACATGCCGGGTCTAAAATCTTGATTGCTTTTAGTTTGTCGCTTATCTTATTGCACTCTACAGGATTGTTTTGTAACTCCAAAGGAAGTTTTTCGGAATGAAATAACTCACGGATTATAGGCTTATCACCTAAGTAACTAATTAATGATTCGTCCACCATATAGTTTACAACCTCGCGAGGAGTATAAAACGAACCGGATTGTTTGCGAGCTGTTTCTTTAGTTTCAGGATTGTAAGCGCCCAAAAGATTTTCAAACACTTTGCCCAATAGTTCCGGATCAAGTGCTACTTCAACATCTTGAGAGGTATTTTCTTCAACAGTAAAGTTATATTTGTTCAGAATAGAAATGATTCCTTTTTCGTCGTCGAAGAAAAGAATATTAGGAATGAATGCTCGTTTTTGTTTTCCTGTTTTACGGCTGAATCCATCGCTATAGATAATCTTTCCGTTGGAATTTGGTGTTTCTTTATCGAGGCATTCAAATAAACCGCCATTAAGAAAGGGTACAGAACTAAATAATTTCAATACCTCTTCATTCGATATTTTAAACCAACTATCATTTTCAGGATTACGGAATAAAGTTTTTATTCCATAATCTTCAGCTTTTCCCTGAAAACTTTTATCAGTAGCAAACGCACGTTGAGATATTTCGTTGTTAAGCGTTGCGAAAAACAAGTTTTGTAGAATTCCATTGTAATAGTCTCCTGATTCATAATCATACGGATTGAAATCTTTTAGAATCTTCATAAGCTTTTGCTTGTCAAACAAATCTTCAGGTACCAACTGCTTTTGTTTGATAAACCAGACAAACATAAGCCTGGTTATAAGCCGAATAATATGTTCTTCAATTATTCGATCATCGGTTGTGGTACTTGTGTCGTTTGGATAAGTTACTTTCATTTCTTCAGATATAGCCCATTGATACCACGCAAATAATTCCTGATAAAATTGTTTAGTTAAGGCTTCTATCGAGAATCTGTATTGAAGATCTTCCGAATTTTTTAAGCGACCTTTTTCATAAAGATATTGTTCAGGAGTCTTAGTATGCGCCTGTTCCCCCAGAATAAAAGAATAACGGCGTGGATTAGAATATTCATATTTTATTCTACTGGAATAATCTTCTTGTTTTGCTTCAATCTGCAACAAAGAAAAACGATATTGTTTTTCCCCTTTAGGCACAAAAGCCACCAATGCTTTGTTGCAATAACTATTATGTTGCATCAACTTGAACGCTTCACCAGAAATACCACTCCTTGCATCATGTGTTGAGGTATGATTAATTTCGAAAATATCCAAATCAAGACTTTTGCAAACTCCCAAACGAGCAATTGAAGCTGCATATTTAGTTGCAAAGTTTACATTAATATTTTCTTCCTTAGGTTGAAAATCATCCGGTAAGAAGTTAGTTTCGAGAAAATTTACGAAATCAGTTCTATTGTACGAGTTATTGAACTTGAACATAATAATTATTGTTGGTTATTAGATTTTTATTGGACTTGTTGTGTCTTCTAATGAAATAGCTTCGGAGCTTTGTATTTCTTCAGCTAATATCAAGGTCTCAGTGCCTTGAGAGACTGAATCATACACAGCTAACAGTTTTGAGATATAGGTTCTTGAAATTTTGTCAGGCAAAATTGCATACTCTGATACTTTCAAACGATTGATCAGTCTTAGCGCATAGCCAGAAACAGCATCGTATTCGATTGCTGTTCTTAAGTCATACAGATACTCAGAATCACAAGATTTAGCTTTAATAATCAAATCTACTTTTGCTAAAGCATCACGTTTGGTTTTTTCTGATTCACTTTCAGTATTTTTATTGAAAAGAACTTCTTTTATGGCATTGTACACTGGATCGAATCGTTCTGACACAATATATCCCTTTTCTTCTGGATTTGTTTGTAAAAGTTTAAATGCAGATTCGGGCGAAATGTCCATGGGATTATTCTCATCCTGTGAAAATTTGAATACATAATCAGTCCCTTTCTTAGCAAATACGATGACGCCTTCTTCGGGCAACATGGTTCTACGACATACTTTAGAACGCAATGGTAATTTAAGTGCCTGTTTCATCTCATGAGTGGATATGTACTGATTTAACGCAGCACGGTAATCAGCATCCCATGATTTTTGCTCATCATTGGCAATCAACATTTTATATTGCTCTGCAAAAAAAGAATGCAGTTGTTCGTCTGAAGTCAGTACCTTAGTATCTTCTCCCATGATAGCATGTATCATAGCCATTTTTAGTGTAGATATTTCTTGTGTACGGGTTTCCGATTCACCTATTTCAGTAGGGAAGTAATTAAAGATGAATAATTCGTCAAACATTTTTTTGTTAACTCTATTAATTCGTCCAATTCTCTGAATTACTCTTGTTGGATTATATGGAATATCATAATTGAAGATTGTACCAGCCCGGTGAAGATTATAACCTTCAGAAATAGCATCGGTAGCTACCAGAATTTTATAGGTATTATGCTGCTTATGCTTATCATATCCTGCATCAAAATTTGCTCGGATGATTTCTTTATTTCTTGCAGTAGCTTTAGCCGCTGTGTAAGAAAACACAGGCAAGCCAACCTTTTGAAGTTTGTCGCCTAAATAATTGACAGAGTCTGCAAACTGACTAAAAACAACAATTTTACGATCTGGGTTCTCTTGTAGTTGTTTTTTTAGAATAATAATAAACTCGTTCAATTTAGGATCTTTGTTCTCTGGAACTTTTTCCCATTCTTTTTGTAATGATAGTAATAATTGAAGGTCTGCATCTAAATCATCGAAAAAACTATTTTTAAGATACTCTGTTTTAATTTCAAACAGCCCGCGAACTTGAAGTTTCTCGATTTCTTTTTCAATCTCAAATTCTACCAGTTCAGAAATAATATCACTTGTAGAATCATATAAGTCTTGAATATCCGGTAGCATCCCTTTTTTAAATACAGGTACAGCATGTCTTTTTTCAATCCATGATTTTATGTTTTCATAGTTGGCGACCATATTATTTAGAGATATTCGAAATGCAGTTTGAGAGCTTTCAAACCGATGAACTAACATAGTTCGCATGAAAGTTGCTAAATTTCGTTGTGTGTTTCTGAATAAATGATATTCAAATCCAGCTTCTTCAATTATTTTCTTAGTCTCTTCTTCAAATTCTGTTTTGATATAATTAATGGGTTGGTAACGAGTTGCTTTAAATACATTTCCGTCAGTGTCAATTACATCATCAGAATCCACTTCAACTTCATCGTAATTAATTCTTTTCGTGATTTTTGGAGAAATACTTTCCAGTGTAAATAAATAGAGATTTCTCAAATCACCTAACTGATAGTCCAGAAGTTTGGGATCTGAGACATTCGCAAACTCAATATTCTGAAAGTTCAAATCTTTTTTATACTCGGGTATTGTTTTCAAATCTATCCTCGAACGACGTATAACTAATGGAGAAATTATATCTCGTATCTGTTTTCCAATACTTTCAATTGATATATTGACTTCATCTACACTTTTTTTCTTTTCTTTTTGATCCTTTTTTAAATCTCTATATGATGAAATCATTTCCCGGAAACGTTGTCCAAGATTATCTACTGTTTGGAGAGTGGATTTTGTTGGTATCTGAAACAATTTAACCATCGAGTAAATGTCTGCAGGTTGATTGTTAAAGGGGGTGGCTGTTAATAACATAACTTTATTGCCTTGACATAATTCATGAAGCATTCCATAATCAAGTGTAAATTCATTTCTATAATTATGAGCTTCATCAATAATTATGAGCCAAGGTTCATTATCGTTATTCTTTGAATTGTAATGTTCTAATGCTTTATTTATCACTCCACGACTGAAAACTTTAGCCGTAATTTTAAACTCTTCCCGGTAATCCTCCCATTGTGAAGTAAGGTGTGGTGGAGCAATTATGATTGTTCTTAAATCCAGATTATTTGCGACGGTAGCTCCAATAATACTTTTTCCTAAACCCACAACGTCTGAAATTATAACTCCATTGTGCTTTTCGATAGTTGAAATAGCTAATCTTATTGCATCTTCCTGATATTTCAGATTCAAGAATTTTCCTTTTGTAATTTCATGAGGGGTACGAATACGTTTAGATGTATCTATTTTAAAATATTCGTATAGAACACGTAGATAAAGTAAATAAGGTGAGGGTATTTTCTCAAACCATATATGCTTTATAACTCCATCTTCAAAATCAGTGATATGATCTTTATCTGCAATTACAATTGCTGTTTCCCACAATGAATTGAATATACTTTGAGCATCTTTAAACTCGGCTTTATTGTGAAATCTAACGTTAATCTCGTTTTGACCTCGTAATCCATTGTATGTTAAATTACTTGAGCCTGTAATTACTGTTCCTGGTAACTCGCCATCTTCTGAATAATCATCATTGTAAGTGAAAATATACATTTTAGCATGGCACGGTTCTTTTGTTTTTCGTATTTCCAATGTGCCATTTTTGATTTTTTCATAGTAAACTTTAAAAGCTTCAGCTTCCTGTTTCCCTTCAAAATATCCTGTTTCGTTGAATAGATTTACAAGCGATTCGTTAAAGTCTTTTCTAATTTCCTGACGAGATGACTTGTACTTTTTTAAATGAAAATCAAGCAAGGAGGTTTTATAGAGAAGCTCCTTTTCCATTTCTAGACCAACCAGAACTCTCATGTTTTTATCGTAGATATTTTTATAAATTTCTTCTATACCAGAAAAATAGAAATATCCAACTAAAAAATCGAGAGCACTTGCTTTTATAGGTAAAATATTTTGAATAATTGTAGATAAAGATTTTTCTCCTGAATTAGTAATGAAATGTTCACTATTTAGATGTATATTCATCTTTTTTAGAGTTTTGTTTTTTACTTAGTGAATGCGATTATAATTATCCATTCACTATATTTTTTCAATTAATTCTTTTTTTGCAGTTTCTCGAACCAGCTTGTTTTCTCAACCGATATGACTTAGGTGTGGCCAGATGGTATTTATGTATTAATAAGTTTTTTAATCCAGGCTGGTGCTAATTGCAAATCAGCAATAATATCTTCTTTTTTCTCTTTTGAAATCAGTTCTTTTATTTTTGCCCATTGATCAGATGTAATGTTACCTTCACCAATTTCTTTGAGAGCAGCCACCACAAGCATCAATAAGTCATTTTTGTAGGATAAATTTTTTGCGACAGTGCGTTTAAATTCAATACCTTGTCCATTCCCAATTTTAATTTTGCGTGCAGCTCCATCTGTCAAAAAAACAATATTCAACGGTATCTGAGTAGATAAACCCAATACATTGAGGGCATAAGCACCGGTAGGTATGATACGTGCTTTGTCACGTTTGGCAATTTCCCGTGCAATGGTGTCAACAGTTGGGTATAATACCCCCAACCCTAAGCGGGTATCTATTTGAGGATACAAATAAATGCCCTGAGCCAACCGAATCAACATGCCTGATTGGGTAAGTCGCTCCATCGCTTTATTCACGGTTTTAGGTTGTCCAAATGAGCTGAAATCAGCTGCAAATAGAATTTTGCCTCTTCGACCAGACTTAAGCTTGTATTCTATCTCACTTACAATACTTTTCACGAATAAATTAGTTTTTGTTTTGTCGCAAATATAGTAAATATTTGCGACAAAATATGTTTAATTGATTTTTATTTGAAAGGAGTATGAGGAATCGAGAATTTTATATTGATAGTAACTGATTTTGTTCAGTAAAATGAAGTGTTCATTGACAATGAACATACGAAAATGTTGAACATGATCTGCATTTATAAATGATTAATATAGTTAAATTGTCCCGTTTTTTACGTAATAAACGGGACAATTTAACTTGTGTTTGAGCTGACTTTGGAAACATATTTGGGCGAAGAGTTGTCAAGTAAACGGCTCAAAATACTTGACAATTTTATTTGTGTGCATTAAAGTGTAACATATTTAGCAATGAATGGTGTTTATTGCCAGATTTGTTGTGTTTATTGATTAACTTTGAGGACATAAAGGACGATGATTATTTTCGTTTGTCTTTTGCAGATCTTTTCTGACCCATACAATCAAGTTTGTTACGGATTTGTTGTGATATGGGATAAATATTCTCTGGTTTTATTTGTACCAGATCAATGTCTTCGGAATACCGTGCCTGAGGCTTGAAAAACATCTTATGCAAAGTTGTTCCGCCTCTGAAAGCCAGATTCTCGCGAATAAAGTCATCAAAAAACAATTCAACCAACGTCCTTTCAATCACTAAATCCTGTTCTACCCGTGCATTTGTTTTCCACGGTGCATTTCAATAATATCTGCTCTTGGGATCATAAGTCACTTTCTATTTTGGCATTGTCTTCTGCTACGGATATAATCAGCTGTATTTATTAATTGATTCACCCATATTTATTTGAATTGCAATATCGTGTGCGATAAACTACCTTTCAAGGGGTATATCGCACACATAAAAAATAATTTAACAATGGATATAAGAAAGGACTTTATTTTTTATATTATCAAAAAAATATTCTTGCTTGTCCATAGAAGTGATTATTTGCGAAAAATACCGATTAGCGGTGTTTTTCGCAAATAATCTATAAAATGGCAGTAATCGATATTTACTGCCAATAATTTGATTGTAAAATATTCAGTGGAACTGCCCGTAATGTCCTTACAGGCGAAATATGGCCACTTTCTCTTATTTCAATCTATCAAATCTTTCATTTATGAGTTGGATGTACTTTCCCTTGAAATCGGGACTTAAAAAGCTTATTTGAATAAAATCAATCCATTTGTTTCTGACTTTTTCCATTTTAGCAAAAATATTTGCCTGTTGTTTGACATCCAATTTCATAGTGCTAAATGCAGAATCAAAATCTTTACGGTTTATTTTTTTCTTTCTCCCATTTAGATTTAGTGCTAAATCTTCGTCATCTTTGGGATTCACCAACACGGTAGATAACAGGTCATAAGCCGGTGAAAAGACAGGTCCATTTGTCGGATCATAAATCAACGAAAAGTTCTTGAGGTGCATGTCGGCATTACCGGTAAGAAAAGAAAACAGTATCAGCTCTGAAAAATTAACGAGATCTAAACCTGGATTCGTTGAGTATTTTAAGATAGCCTTTGCTACTTGTTCGTATGAAGCAAGGTATTTATGTTCAGTTTGCTTTTCGGTAAGTTGGCACATATCTTCCATGTGTAATTTCTGCTTATCAACCCGGTCAATTCGTTTTGTGATGTAGGCTAATTGACCTGATTTTAGACGAATAAGAGAATGAGGAACTATATTTATTTTTGCTATTTCAGCCAAATGCATGGTCAAGTCTTCTACTTCGGGCATTTGAGGATATTTCTCTGCCGGTGGTTTCAATATATAGTTTCCCCAAAGCCCAACAATAGTAAAGCGTTTGGGCTCTTTTTTATTTTCTCCATCTGCCAGGTTTAGTGAAAGTTTTGGTTGTACTCCGGTAACAGTCATTTGGCTCTGTATGACTTGCAGTGCCAGATCTTTCATTTGACTTTCATCGTAAGGTAATTCCGGAGGTGTAGCAGAACCGAAGATTCTCTTGCTGCATGAAGCATGAAAATCAACTTCTGTTTCGGATAATGGCTGATAACAATATAAACAACGCATGGTAAAATTATAATTTATGATTCTTTACTCTCGACTGGAAATACACTGACTGCTCCAATGCAATCTTTGCAACATGTCAATAATAATCCCATTCTATCTCGAGGGTTGAGTTTCCAGTTTGATTCAGCAATATCTAAGAGCCAACCTTCGGGTATTAACCCATCAAAAAAAGGGAACAGGACAGGACTCTCAAATGCCTTTTCTTGTAAAGGTAGTGTCAAACTAACAGGAATTGGCTTTTCACTACTGAGGTAGGCTTTCTCGTAGACAAAATGAAAGCCATTTTCATTTTGCGAAAGGAAACCTGCTGTATGTTCGTTGAATTTTATTTCAGCTGTTCTCATATTCCTTTTATTGGGGTGTTTAATCGTTTGGATTTATTTTTACTGGACCCAGTTGATGACCAAACAACTGCAATACCTGATTTACTTTATCCAACCGTAGCGTTGGTTTACCTTGTTCCAAATCACGCAGAAACCGTAGACCGACGCCTGCCTTTTCGGCCAACTCAGGTTGTGTCAGTTTTGCATTATTTCTTTTTGATTTTACAAATTCATTTAATGTCATATATAGTGAGGAGTTAGATAAATAATTATTGTATTTATACCCTATCGGGTGCAAATGTAATAATTTTTTTTGAAATTATACCATTTCGGGTATAATTCATCGACTATATTTAAATTTATACCCGATAGGGTATAAATTTAAATATAGTCATGTGAATCATATCATTTCGGGTATAATACGTACAGAAAATTGCCAGATTTGATGCGTTACATTCGAATAATGTACAAAAACAATTCAAATTATCGGCAGTGACCCAATAATATTGCCAATAATTTGAAATTAAGAAGGTTTATTTTATTGATTAAATTGGACTTTGAGGACAATGGTGACTATGATATAGAAGTAGCGATAGGTGAAATTAGATTTTGTTGATTTTCTTTATTTAATACATTTTATATCCATACTTTTTATCAGACAGAAGTGATTTTTTTGCATAAAATATCGTTTTATGACAATTATCGCACAGTATATATTTTTAATTCTAAATTTATAGTTTTTATAGATGGTGCCAGCAATCAACCTTTGTGAGTATTAATTGACGACTTTCTAATGTTAAGTTTCGCAAGCAAACAAATTGTCTCTACTTCAGGTGGTGGGGTTTGAGTTATTTGCTTTAATAGTAGACGAGCGGCAGTTTCACCCATTTCAAAAGTAGGCTGTTCAACGCTTGTAAGGGGTGGGTCAACTAATTGGGCAATTTCTGTTTCTGAAAAACCTACTAATGCAACATCCTCTGGACATCTTAGTCCGGCTTCCTTTATTGCTTTCAAAGCACCTAAAGCAGTAGGATCATTAAAACAAAAAACAGCTTCAGGTATATCATTTTTCTCAATTAATGACTGCATTGCAGAAAATCCTTTATCCATAAAAACTCCCGCAGTCATTATAGAATTATCCGTAATTTCGAAATGATGTTTTTTCATCGCGTCAACAAACCCCTTTTTCCTCTCAGTGGACACAATAAGATTCTTTGGACCTGAAAAATGATAAATTTTCTTAAAGCCACTATATATAAGGTGTTCTGTGGCAAAAAAGGCTCGTCTATAATCATCTATTACCACTTTTGATGCAACCACCTTAGAACATACTCTATTAAAAAAAACAATAGGAATTCCGCTATCTATCAGTTCCTGATACAAATCAGAATTTTCTCCTTCTCGTGTTATTGAAATCAAAATACCTTCAACCATATTGTTTTCAAGAAGCTTTAAATTTCGTCTTTCAACTTCCATTGATTCCTGTGATTCAGTAATAAGCAATTGGAAGCCGGATTCATCCATCACTTTCTGAATTCCCGCAATAACCATTGGGAAAAATGAACTTTTAAATTCCGGTACTATAAGCCCAATAGTTTTTGATCTCTTGTTTTGAAGCCTTAGTGCAATCGGATTCGGTTTGTAGTTTTGCCTTTTAGCTTCTTCTAAAACAAGTTTCTTTGTCTCTTGATTCACATCCCAACGGTCAGCTAAAGCTCGCGAAACAGTTGCAGTTGAAATATTTAATGCACTTGCAATATCTTTAAGAGTTGAATACCTTTTCATTGAAATTAGATTTGAAACAAAAATAGAGAAAATACTTGACACATCTTTTCTTGCGTACTAAAATTTAGTCAGGATTAGAATGTAATCGTTTACAATAAATAGTTATTAAATGTAATCGTTTACAATGACATTAAAAATAAATATGAACTTGTATTAATAGGCAATTATATACATTTGCATCGTAATCACTTTGAAATAAATCACAAAATAATGACAATTTTAGATTATATCACCATCTTTCTTTTTACAGTAGGAATATTGATAGCCGGCATGTCGTTCTCGAAAACCGGTTCGAGTATGAAAAGTTTTTTTGCAGCAGGAGGTGATGTGCCTTGGTGGATAAGTGGCTTGTCGTTATTCATGGGTTTCTTTTCTGCGGGCACATTTGTGGTTTGGGGATCTATTGCTTATAGATACGGTTGGGTAGCTATTACCATCCAATTAACTATGAGTTTTGCAGGTTTCTTTGTAGGAGCTTTTTTATCACCACAGTGGAAAAACACCAATGTGTTGACAGCTGCTGAATATATTACCAACCGACTCGGACTTAAAGTTCAAAAAGCATACACTTATATTTTTCTCTTTATCTCTCTTTTTACTACCGGAGCATTTCTATATCCTGTAGCTAAAATTGTAGAAGTTACTACCGGTTTTCCATTGCAGTCGAGTATTTTATTGCTGGGTGGTATTTGCATTTTGTACGTTACAGTAGGTGGGCTACGAGCCGTAGTAGTAACAGATGTGCTTCAATTTGTGATACTTACAGCAGCAGTGTTAATTGTAGTTCCTTTGTCGTTTCAAAAAACAGGTGGCGTTACAGCATTCTTCAATAAAACACCCGAAGGATTTTTTTCCATTTTTAATGGAGAATTTACACCGCTTTTTATAGTTGCATTTGCCATTTATAATATGTTTTTTTTGGGAGGAAATTGGTCATATATTCAGCGTTACACGACTGTGCGAACAAAAAAGGATGCACGTAAAGTGGGTTTGCTTTTTGGATCGCTCTATTTGATTGCTCCAATTCTTTGGATGCTTCCTCCCATGATTTACCGCACTATTAATCCTGAATTATCTGGTTTAGCTGATGAGGGAGCTTATTTGTTAATGTGCAAATTAGCCCTTCCACAAGGACTTTTAGGTCTTATGCTTGGTGGGATGATATTTGCAACAGCCAGCTCTTTGAACGGTTCGTTAAATATTGCTGCAGGTGTATTTACCAATGATATTTTCAGACTTATTCGCCCAAATACATCCAATGAACAATTAATGAAAGTTGCCCGATTTTCGACAATTGGATTTGGAGTATTGGCTATTATTATAGCGCTACTTATTCCGCTTATGGGTGGTATAGTGAATGTAGTTATCAGCGTTGCTGCACTTACAGGAGTTCCACTGTATCTTCCAATTATATGGACGTTGTTCTCGAAACGGCAAAATGCAGGTAGTGTATTGGTTACAACCTTAATAAGTTTATCTATTAATGCCTTTTTTAAATTTATTACACCGTCATTATTTGGCTTTAGGTTAGACAGAGCCACTGAAATGCTTGTTGGTGGTCTAGTACCTATCTTTCTTATGACAGTTTTTGAAATTTATTTTATTGTGAAAAACAAGCGCGATTCAAAATACGATGAGTATGTAATTTGGCGTCTGAAGCGTGAAAATGAAGTGAATGCGGAATTAGCAGCTGATTTGAAAAACAGTAAAGGCAATTCAGATAACAAGCAGAGTTATAAAGTAATTGGCATTGGAATAAATCTCACCGGTATAGCCATTTTTGTTATGGGTTTGATAGCTTCTGGTTTTCAGCAGGCAGTGGTGCTGGTACTGGCATCTTTGCTAATTATTTTTGGTAGTTGGGTTTATATTAAAACAAGAAAGTAAAAAAATGGCTAAACGATTTAGGTGGTCAAATAGTTGAAAAGCAATAATATATGATAATTGAGGATTATATATCAAAGAGAGAACTAACCAAAATAGAAAAAAAATTCGATTTGGTAGTAGTAGGTGGAGGCATGGCCGGAGTTTGTTGTGCAATTACCGCAGCCCGACAAGGGATTAATGTGGCATTAATTCAAGACCGACCCGTGTTAGGAGGAAATGCTTCCAGTGAGGTTAGATTGTGGGTATTAGGTGCAACATCACATATGGGTAACAATAACCGTTGGAGTCGTGAGGGTGGTGTGATTGATGAGATATTAGTGGAAAATACTTTTCGCAACAAAGAAGGTAATCCTGTACTATTCGATATGGTATTGGTAGATAAAGTATTGGCTGAAAAAAATATCGAATTGTTTTTAAATACCATTGTTCTTGATGTTGAAAAATCATCGGAAAAAGTTATTTCTCAGGTAATGGCATTTAATCCACAAAACCAGATAAAATATATTTTTAAAGCCGATTTGTTTGCTGATTGTTCGGGAGACGGTATTATATCTTATCTATCTGGAGCTTCATTTAGAGTTGGTGCCGAAGACAAAGAAGAAAATCTGGAACTTTTTGCTCCTGATAAGAATGAATATGGAGAGTTACTCGGACATAGTATTTTTTTCTATATGAAAGATACAGGAAAAGCTGTCAAATACGTAGCTCCAAACTTTGCGTTAAAAGATATTGAATCAACTATTTCGAAAGTGATGAAACCCGAGTATTTTAGTTCGAATCAGCACGGTTGTAAATATTGGTGGTTGGAGTATGGAGGACGCATTGATACTATACATGATACAGAAGCTATAAAATTTGAATTATGGAAAGTTGTTTATGGAATTTGGGATTATATTAAAAATTCCGGAAAATATCTTGATTCGGCAAATTATACTTTAGAATGGGTAGGTGTGATTCCAGGCAAGCGTGAAAGCAGACGTTTTAAAGGACATTATATGCTCACACAACAAGATGTGGTTGAGCAGCGCAATCATTATGACTCGGTGGCTTATGGAGGTTGGTCAATTGATCTTCACCCATCAGATGGTGTTTACAGTGAGAAAAACGGATGTAATCAATGGCATTCAAAAGGGATCTATCCGATTCCATATCGTTGTTATGTGAGTTACGATATTGAAAATTTATTTCTTGGTGGTCGGTTAATAAGTGCATCACATGTAGCTTTCGGTTCTTCTCGTGTTATGGGCACTTCTGCACATGGTGGACAAGCAATTGGTGCTGCTGCCGCACTTTGTATTAAAACGAAGAAAAAACCTGCTGAATTTATTGATTTTGAAGAAATAAAGAAAATTCAACGGGCTTTAATTACTACGGGTCAATATATACCTCAATTGAAACTAAATGATTTTGGAGGTAAAGTTTCAACTGCGAAGATTGATGTTTCAAGTGAGTTGGCTTTATCAGAACTAAAAGAGAATGGTAATTATTTCAGATTGGACTATCCAGCAGCAATGCTGTTACCAATTAAAGGCAATATTCCTAAAATGAGATTGAAGGTAAAATGTTCGGAAGCTACCAACTTAACTATACAATTAAGAGCCAGCTATAAACCTTTTAATTTTACCCCAGATGCAATATTGTTTGTAAAATCATATTCACTTGTTGAAAGAGAACAAATTTTGGATATTGAATTTAACGAAATAAATGTTGAAAAAGGCTACTATTTTATCTGTTTCCAAAAAAATAGTATAGTTGAATTAGCCGAAAGTGATCAGTTAATATCAGGAATAAAGTCGGTATTTAATTATCAAAATCCGGCAGTATCTAATTATGGAACTCAACGTCCACCAAAGAATATTGGTGTCGAAACATTTGAACTTTGGTGTCCATTGCGCCGTCCTAATGGAAAAAACTTAGCACTAAAATTTTCTCCATCCTTACATGCTTTTGAATCTGTGAATTTGAAAAATGAATTTTTTCGGCCTGTTATAGGAACGAATGCATGGGTTGCAAGTTTGGAAGACAAGTCACCAACTTTGACACTTACATGGAACGAAATTCAAACGATAGAGAAAATATGCTTGTTTTTTGATACAGATGCTGACCATGCCATGGAAAGTGTACAAATGGGTCACTTCGATTCAGTAATGCCTTTTTGTGTTCAAGAATATAGCATCGAAGATGAGAACAGTAATATAATATATGAAACGATAAATAACCATCAAACGATAAATATAATAGATTTTGATAAAGGGATTAACACAAAAACAATAAAAATTAAATTAAAGCATCCTTCACAATTAACCCCAGCGAGTTTATTCGGATTAATTATAAATTAGAGAATATTTATTACTAACCTTTTAAGAGATAAAATGAATGAAGAAATCAATCATGAATAAAGGCATTACAGCATTTCTTTACATGCTGATTTTGTTGTTTCCTTGTTCCCTTTTTGCCCAAAATAGTATCATTGTAAAAGGAACAATTACTGATGAAAAACAAGAACCGTTGATTGGAGTCAATATTGTTGTCGATAAATCTAATATTGGAACAGTTACAGATATAAATGGTAAATTCTCAATCACAGTTCCAACACCTAATTCATCAATCACAATCTCATATATTGGCTATGAGACATTAACTTTTTTAGTCGGTACCAAACGTGATTTTCAAATTGCCTTGAAAGAAGACTCAAAAATAATCTCCGAAGTTGTGGTAGTGGGTTATGGAACTCAAAAAAAGGAAACAACGACGGGTGCAATCGCTACTGTTAAGTCAAGCGATATATTGAAAGCACCTGTTGGCAATACCACTCAGGCATTAGCAGGGAGAACTCCCGGACTTCAGGTAAAGCAATCGTCCGGTCAACCAGGTAATGATAATTCAACAATTCGAATTCGCGGTATAGGTTCACTATCAGACGCAAATAGTGCTCCTCTTACATTAGTCGATGGAATTGAACGTTCGTTCAGTCAGATCGATCCTGAAGAAATTGAAACGGTTACTGTTTTGAAAGATGCCTCTGCGACAGCTGTATATGGCATCAGGGGTGCAAATGGAGTTATTATTGTAACAACTAAGCGGGGAAAAGAAGGGAAAGCTCAAATCACATATACTGGAAATGTGGCGGTCCAGGCACCCACAAGATTACCTAAGCCATTAAGCTCTTATGATTTTGCCCGACTCTTCAACGAAGCTCGTTACAATGATACGCCTGCCGGATCAGCAGCCCCTGTGGATATCTATAAGCCATATGAACTGGAACGGTTTAAAGATGGTTCCGACCCATTAATGTATCCGAATATGAATTGGTTAGATTATGCTATGGAAGATTATGCTATTCAGGAAAAACATAATGTAAATATCAGTGGTGGAAATAATTTCTCACGCTATTATGTTTCATTGGGTTACTTTAATCAGAACGGACTTCAAAAGGAGTTTAATCAGTCTTACGGTTACAGTAATAAAGATAGTTATAAAAGGTTCAATTTCAGATCAAATATTGATATGGACCTATCGAAAAGTACTCTTATGAAACTTACAATTGGAGGAAGATCAGGTGTGAAGAACACATCGGGTGGAACTTTTTTTAGAGAAGTTTTAAGAGCAGCGTCTGTTGCATCTCCTGGCTATGTAGACGGCACATTAATAATGGTCGATGGAAGGCCTACTTCAGGCAATCCATTGGTTCAGTTGTCAAGTGGTTTAGATACCTATTCGGATAATCATTTAGATGTAAATTTGGAATTAGAACAAAAGCTTGACTTTATTACAAATGGGTTAAAAGTACGAGGTAAAGTGTCGTATGATAATGATTATAGTCAGAATGTTTCGAGATCAAAATCGGTACCAACCTTCACAATAAGCAGAGCTGATTCATTACTTACCACGCCAATAGTTTTCAAGAAAACTTCGGACAATGCTGAATTGGGAAATCCAACTCTTTCTTACAGTGGGCAGAATCAGCAACTTTATACTGAAGTAGCTTTATCATACAGTAGAAAGTTTGGAAAGCATGCGGTTTCTGCGTTAGCACTGTACACTCAAAGTAAAAAATGGTTTCATGGACTGGATTATCCAGGTATTGCTTTAGGATTACAGGAATTTGTAGGTAGAGCGACATACAATTATGATACTAAATACCTGTTGGAGTTTAATATGGGTTACAATGGGTCAGAAAACTTCCCTGAAGAAACAAGATTTGGATTTTTTCCAGCCTTATCAGCAGGCTGGGTGCTGACAAACGAAAAATTTATTGAGAATGCAATAGGTATAGACATCCTTTCTTATTTAAAATTGAGAGCGTCATATGGAGAAGTCGGAAATGATCAATTGGGGAATAATCGGTTTATGTATTTATCTGGAACTTATGCTACTGGTTCAAGTCTGATATTCGGAGAGGATAGAGTCACATACAAAGGTTACAAAGAGGACTCATTTGGTAACCCTGATGTTACATGGGAAAAAGACAGAAAACAAAATTATGGCCTTGAATCAAAGTTTTTTAAAGATAAGTTGTCACTTAATGTAGATTATTTCTTTAACTCAAGGGTAAATATACTTTGGGAATTAAGCACACTTCCTTCTCATGCAGCTATTCCTTCAGGATCTTATAATATAGGTGCTACCGAGAATAAAGGATATGAAATTGAAGCAGGTTGGGCAGATAGAATAGGTAAATTGCGTTATTGGATCAATGGAAATTATTCATTTGCCCGTAACAAAATTATTGAGATGGACGAAGCGAAAGATTTGGCTAATCCTCAATTATGGAAAACGGGGAGACGGGTTGGAGAAGTATTCGGATATGTTTTTGAAGGTTTTTTTAATTCACAGGAAGAAATCGACCAATGGCCCGATCAATTCGGTGCGACTTTGGCACCCGGTGATGTGAAATATGCTGATGTTAATGGTGATGGTAAAGTTGATACAAAAGATCAGGTTCCATTGTTGAATCCGAATTTTCCGGAGGTGAACTATGGAATTTCCGGAGGATTCGAATATAAAAATTTTGATTTAAGTTTTTTGTTTCAGGGTGCAACAAATATGACAGTATTGATAGGTGATAATTTTAAAACACCGTTTGCAGAAAAAGGAAATGCTTTTGAAAATGCTTTAGGTAGATGGACGCCAACGAATATGGAAGGAGCTACATTTCCGCGTTTAACAACGAACTATTCTATAGCAAATAATTACGAAGTTTCAACTCTTTGGTTAAAGGATGCTTCATATCTGCGCCTAAAAAATCTTGAAATGGGTTATTTATTGAATTTAACTAGATATAAACTATTGGGTGTATCTTCTATACGAATTTCGCTTAGTGCACAGAATCTATTTACATGGGATAAGCTGAAAATTGTGGATCCTGAAGGTACTGCTAACAATGGACTAAATTATCCACAATTAAAGATATATAATGTTGGTTTAAGTGTTAAATTCTGAAAATAATGTTGACTTTAAAAAATACGAACAATATGAAAAAAATGAAATATCTATTGCACATTTGTATAGTTATATGCTTTGGGAGTTCATTATCTTCTTGTAATGACTTTTTTGAATTTCCTCAAACATCTTCGTTTACTGAAGATTCGATATTTGCGCGGTATGATTATACTCAAAAACTCGTATATCAAATGTACGATGATAATCCGGCATTGTTCATTTCCAACTCATGGGGTCCGAGGCTCAATGGCGCCAACTTAGAAGCTGCGACTGATGGAGCATCTGCTTTTTCTGGCCAAAGTAATTATGGAACACATAAATTCAACTTTGGGGGTGTTAATTCTTCTAATGTATGTGGAAATAAAGGAGAATATGATTATGATACGCCATGGGAAAGTATTCGTGTTGCCTTTACTTTAATAGAACGTGTAAATGAAGTTCCCGATGCGACATTGGAACAAAAACAACGGATTATTGCCGAAGCAAAAGTGATGATTGCTACCCGTTACTTTGAAATGTTTAAACGATTTGGTGGTGTACCATTAATTAAGAAGAGACTTATGGATGCATCTGAATTTAAAATAGGACGCTCTTCAGTAAAAGAAACTGTTGATTATATTGTTCAATTATTAGATGAAGCCATAGCCAATGATTATTTACCGGCAAGAGTGCCTACCACTTTAGAATTCGGACGTTACACTAAAGCATTTGCATACTGTTTAAAAGCGCGAACATTATTGTATGCCGCAAGTCCGCTTTTTAATACAGGTACACCTTATATGAGCTTAGGAGAACATAATGATTTGATTTGTTATGGAAACTCCGATCCGGAACGATGGAACGAAGCGATAAAAGCAGCACAAGCAGCCATAACATACTGTGAATCTAATGGCTATTCTATAGTTGATAATCAGGCGAATTTCGAAACAAATTATATCGTAGCAACTCAAAAGAGTCCCCGGGATGGTAATTCTGAATTGATTCTTGGAATAATGCAAAATTTTCCATTTAATACAGGAGGCTCGCCTTTTTTTATGTTGCCAAGGGGTGTTCCTTTTAGCGGATATGCGACCAATAGTCCAACTCATAATCAGGTAAAAAGGTATCGCAATGCCGATGGTACAGCAGCAAATTGGCCAACGGAATTTGATACCCCTTCTGATGACCCTACAGCACCATACGTAAATTTAGAACCTCGCTTTCAGGCTTCTATTGGTTATAATGGAGTCGAATGGTATCCTTCTGTAAATCTTGAATTTTTCAATAGTTACGATGTGAATGCTTTCCCTCATGGCAATAATAGTAAAAGCAAAGCTAAACAGGAGTTTAATTATGCTATCAGAAAATATGTGCATGGTTACGAAGATGTGCAAATATCGAAAATTGCGTGGAATGTAGCATGCCCATATATGCGATTAGCTGAAATGTATATGATAGTGGCCGAGGCAACGAACGAGTATCAAAAAGAAGCGGGTTTGAATGACTCAAAAGCAGCGTTGAATAAAGTGCTTAATCGCTCAGGAATGAATGTGCCTGCTTCGGTTGATACTTATCAAAAAATGAAAGATTTTATTCATAATGAGTGTGCAATTGAATTTTATTTTGAAGATCATCGATTTTTTGATGCAAAGCGATGGTTGGAAGGACCAAGTCTTGAAGGAAATATATACAATGTTGAAATTACAAAACAGGCAGATTTAACTCAACATTATAAAGAATATGTGCAAGAAGTAAGGATATGGAAGAATAATTATTATTTACATCCATTTCCAGATACTGAGATCAATAAACAATATGGGTTAATTCAAAATCCGGGATGGTAATGATTCATTTAAATTACACTAAAAATAATAATATGAAAAGAAATAAATATAAATCAATTATATCCTTAGTGATTATTCAACTACTAATGTTGCAGTTGCCTGTTCTTGCTCAAAAAATTACTGTTAAAGGAGTCATAGAGGATATTTCCGGAAAACCTATAATAGATGCTTTGATTTCTACTGAAAATAATGTAGTTGCAAAAACTAATAATCTGGGCATGTTTGAAATTAATGCAGACAAAGGGGCAAGATTGGATGTTACCAAAAAGGGATTTATTAGTAGGAACCAAAAAATCAATGATACAAATATAAAAATTGTGCTCACACCAAGTACAGAAAATACTATGCTTAGTGTTGCGTATGGTCAATTCAATTCAAATGCAATTACCTCATCTATTTCAACTGTTTCAGGAGATATTCTTAAAAAACACACTGATAACACAGTTGGAGAGTCATTATATGGAATGATTCCCGGATTGTTTGTAGAGGAAAAGTCTTTGGAACCGGGAGATAGTCAGTTGAATATGTTTATTCGAGGAAAATCTACTTTCGGTAGCGCAAGTAACGTCCCTTTGGTTTATATTGATGGTTTTGAACGTGATTTGTCCACGTTAACTGTTGAAGATATTGATAAAGTGTCAATATTAAAAGATGCAGCATCTTGTGCTCTTTATGGTGATAGAGGTGCTAATGGAGTAATTTTAGTTACAACCAAAAGAGGAAAAGAACAAAAAACAAAATTTAATTTTACTACTGAATATGGCTATCAACAACCTACAAAGCTACCTGAATTTGTATCTTCTTCCGAATATGTGAAAATGTATAATCAGGCGTTGGATAATGATGGTCTTTCTAATTTAAAATATTCAGATGAAAAAATTGCAGGCTATGAAAATGGAAATTCGTATTACTTCCCGAATGTTGATTGGATTGGTGAAATGGTTGCTAATTCTGCTCCAATTTCAAAAGTAAATTTTTCGGCAACAGGCGGAGATAAAAATACAAAATACTATGTTAATATTGGCTACCTAAATAACAGAGGTATTTATAAAGGCACAGAGAAATATAAGGATTATAGTACAAATATTAATCTGGATAAGTATAATTTTCGAACAAATTTAGATTTGGTCGTGCTGAAAGGTTTGTCTGTAAAAATGGATGTTTCTGGCTATATTTCAACAAAGAATGCGCCTAACTCTACTACATCTTCTATTTGGAATGCAATGTATGAATATCCTACACATGAATTTCCTGTAGAAGTTGAAAATGGAGTTTTAGGTGGAACACCTATTTATAGGAGTAATCCTGTTGGTCTTTTAACTGAAGTGGGATATGATCGTATAAGTAGCCGTTTTATTCAAACTGCTTTACAGACTCAATATGATTTTGATGGGAATTTAAAAGGATTATCGATAGGAGGGCGATATGCTTACGATAATTATTATACAATAACTGAGAATAATGCCAAAACATTTGGAGTAAAAGAGGTATTAGGTCAGGACAGTTTGGGTAATCCAATTTTAAGTCAGATAATGGGAGTAAACAGTTCAGTGCCTGCATTTAGTATTAGTGGCCAATCGCAATACAAGCGTAATAATTTTGAAGTATATACTCAATATGAGAAAGTATTTGGATTAAACACTTTAAATGCAATGATTATGTATCATCAGGATAAACGGTACGTTGATCAATATAGTCCATATGCCAATCAATTAATAGGCGGACGATTACATTACGGTTATGATAATACCTATTTTGCTGAATTTTCCTGTTCATATAGTGGCTCGGAAGTTTTTGCACCCAAGAACCGTTTTACATTTTATCCTACAGTTTCTGCAGCATGGGTACTTACGAACGAAAATTTTTTAAAGGAGTTTAAACCAATTGACTACATGAAACTTCACAGTTCAGCCGGATATGTGGGAAATAGTTCGCTTGGCGAACGTTTTACCTATCGTCAAACGTATGCTAGTACTGGAAATGTGATATTCGGGAAGGGAAATACCACAACATTTTATGGACTGACTGAGGGAACTTTACCAAATGAAGATTTAAAGCCGGAAAAATCATTCAAATTCGATGCCGGGTTAGATGCTCGACTATTTTCATCATTAACATTAAACGCTACTTATTTCTTCGAAAAACGATCGGATATCCTAACTACTTCAGGAAATCAAACATCAACTATAATTGGCGTAGCGCTCCCCAATATTAATGCGGGCGAAACAAATGTTTCAGGAGCTGAAGGTTCGCTCGTTTATAGTAAGCAAGCGAACGATTGGGGCTTTACAATAGGATTAAATGCATCTTACTATAAAAGTGTCATTAAAAACATAATAGAACAACCTTTGCCGGATAATGTGTCTTATCAAAGTCAGATAGGGCAACCAATAGGTGCGGTTTTGGGATTACAAGCTATCGGATTTTACCAAAGTGAAGAAGAAATTGCAAATGATCCGGTAAAATCACAATTTGGAACAGTTAAGCCCGGAGATATAAAATACAAAGACCAGAATGGAGATAATGTAATTAATGATTATGACCGTGTGTATATGAGTGGTCTTAGTCTGCCAAATGTAGATTTAGGGCTTACGCTGGGAGTTAATTACAAAGGTTTCGATGTTTCGGCATTTTTCAACGCAGAGTTGGGCGAAAGTATTTATCTCGGTGATACACCATCTCTTTTCTGGTCATTAACAAACGGTTCTTCCCGAATTTCCCAATATGTTGCAGATCGGAATCCTTGGACACCAGCCAGCGCTGAAACTGCAAATTATCCTCGATTAACCACTCAGGGAAGCCCTAATAATTATCGACTGTCAGATTTTTGGATGGTCAACGGAGACCGGTTAAGATTGAAAACGTTGGAAGTAGGCTATTCTTTACCCACGAAAACTGTAAAAAAGGTATTGTTATCAAGTGCACGCTTTTATTTAAGGGGAATGAACTTATTTATACTGGATCATTTAAAAGGAATAGATCCGGCTGCTATGGCTGGATATCCAATGATGAGTTCTTATCATGTAGGCATAAATGTTAGTTTCTAATAAAAAAATGAAGATTATGAATCGTAAAAATATATTTATAATAGCGTTCTGCATATTGGGTATTACATCCTGTAATTATTTGGAACCGGATGCTTTGTCCTTAAAATACAAAGAAGATGTATTTCAAAATTTAGGTTACATAGAGCAAGTACTGAACAGTGCTTACTCCAACTTACCTGCAGGATACAATGAAATTGATGGTTCATGGGTTGCATCTGCCTCTGATGAAGCAGAAGAAGTTGATCCCGAAAAAGAAATTCAGGATTTCAATTTGGGAAATTGGAATTCGTTCAATAACCCTGATGATGTTTGGAGTAACTGCTATATTGGCATTAGAAAGACTTGTGACTTTTTGGAAGGAACTGATACAATTAGTTGGTATGCTTACAAAGGCAATAATGAAACTGAGTATGTGAGAAGAACTGATTTGCTTAAACGAGAACGCGCTGAAGCAAAATTTTTACAGGCATTTTATTATTTCGAATTAGTGAAAAGATATGCCGGAGTTCCTCTGGTTACCAGAAAGCTCGATATAAATACAGATGGAACCTTGCTTAAAAACATTACCAGAGAAAGTTTTGATAGTTGTGTGAATTATATTGTTGAGTTATGCGATTCTGTTATTGCTTGTCCACAACTTCCGGTTATTTGGTTATCTGGTAGCCAGGATGGTTATGCTGGAAGGGCTTCAGGTGGTGCCGCAATGGCTCTCAAATCGCGTGTCTTATTATATGCTGCCAGCGACTTATATAATCAACCCGGATTAAATGCAGTTTGGGGTTATACGGATGTATCCGACGAAGCACGCAAAGTCCGTTGGGAAAAAGCGGCAAAAGCAGCTTACGCTGTAATTGCAACCGGCAAATATAGCTTGAGTAGTGCTTATAATACAATGTTTTTGACCGGTAGCGGAAGAAACTCGGAAATTATAATGGAGCGGCGTTATGGTAACACCAATGTGTTTGATAAAGCGAATTATCCGATAGGATTTGAGAAAGGAACAACAGGAACTTGCCCCTCACAGAATTTAGTGGATGCATATGAGATGAAAGCTGATGGTTCAGCATTTGACTGGAATAATCCGGTTCAGGCTGCAAATCCTTATGCTGGTCGTGATCCCCGACTATTAATGACAATTCTTACAAACAATGAATCATATGGAAAACCTGCACGTAATGTGGAAATCTGGGAAGGTGGTTTGGATGGTCTTCCTCGCTACAGAGCTACAAGAACAGGTTATTATTTGAAAAAATGGGTAGATCCTGCTTTGGATTTTTCGCTTGAAGATAAAACATTTCATCAATGGATTTATTTCCGTCTGGCAGAAATTTATTTGAATTATGCTGAAGCAATGAATGAGGCATACAAAGACCCTACGTATAAAAATACTAATGAAAAATTGATGAAATCGGCAGTTGAGGCAATTAATATAGTCAGGGCAAGATCCGGTGTAGGAATGCCGGCTGTTTCAAACACTATTGGGTATGCCTTCTTTATAGCAAGAATCAGAAACGAACGTAGAGTAGAACTGGCTTTTGAAGGACACCGATGGTTTGATGTAAGGCGTTGGATGATTGGTACAACTACAATTGGAACCGATTTAAGAGGTGTTTCAATAGTCAAAGTAGGGGATACTCAATTTACGTATACTCCGATTGTTGTTGAAAAAAGAGTTTTCGATCCGAAAATGAATCTTTATCCTATTCCTCAGTCTGAGATTAATAAAACCGGAGGTTCAATTATTCAAAATCCGAATTGGTAGTTAATAATAAAAAAAGAAGTATGAAAAAATTGATATTTATAATCATCAGTACAGCCTTGCTGATAGGTTGCGATGTGGAAGTAGAGCAAAATTATGGAGTATCCAGCGTTGTTTTTCCAGAAAGCAGGCAAGATGTAATCACTATTAAAGGAACGATATCAAAAGATTCTCTGATTAAATCGATAGCTGTTTATAGAACAGGAGTTAGGCCGACTTATCCGGCTATAAAGGTTGAGATATCTGTCGACTCAGATAGTTTAATGAATGTTGTAAATCAGGCTGATACCACACTGACTCCTACAACCGAGCAATTATGGTTTATGAGTGTATTGGAACTTCCATCGTCATGCTACCAATTGCAAAAGTCAATTGTAATACCTAAAGATGAAAGAGTTGCTTATTTGCCCATCACACTTATAAAATCGGAATTAGATAAATTGGATAAATCCAAAGTGTGGATGATTGCCTTCAAAATTGATTCGGCTCAGGATATGGTTATAAATGAGAGTAATAACATTGAATTTCTGAAAATTGTCTTTACTTCAAATTAGTTTGTGATGAAAAAGAGTTTTTTGTTTTTTGTTTTTCTCTTTAGTACATTTTATGGTTTTTCTCAAAAAATGTCTTTGGATGGTTCCTGGTATTTTACGTTGGATCAATTTAATGTTGGCGAAAAATTAGGTTGGAATATGCCAACTGCTCAATTGCAACAATGGGAACGAGTAGTTGTCCCTCATTGTTTTAGCGATGATCCGAAATTTTTCTTTTATACGGGAAATGCATGGTACACACGCAAATTCAGGATGTTGGATATTGATTCAACAAGCAAAATATTTATTCGTTTCGAAGCTGTATTTTACCGATCGAAAGTATTTGTAAACGGGAAATTGGTTGGAGAACATGAGGGAGGTTATACGCCCTTTGAAGTTGATGTTACAAAAAATGTATTAAAAAATTCGGAAAATACTGTTACAATTAAGGTAGATAACTCGTGGGATGAATACACAATACCCGGCTGTAAACCTTTGCTCGAGCCGGATAAACAGCTTGCTTACTCTCAGTTCTTCCCATGGATGAACTACGGTGGAATCATTCGTAGTGTGAATTTAATCGTTCGCCCCGAAAGTTATATTAAAAATATCAAGATTGAAGCCGTTCCTGATTTACAAAAAAGTACCGCTAAAATTACCATTAAAACATTCTTGGTAAATGCTCCTGAAAATATTAAGGTAGTTCCCAAATTGGATATATATTTTAAAGGAGATCCTGTAAAATTAAAATGGAAAGTTGAGAAGAATCAAATGCTGCCTGATAGCCTGAGAATAATTACTGCAACTGCTACTGTGCCCGTTGGTAAAGTGAAATTATGGAGTTTGAATTATCCCAATTTATATGATGCTATAGTCGTTGCGGGGAAAGACACATTTAAAACTTCGTTTGGAATCAGAAAACTCGAAATCAAAGGGACAGAGTTTTTGCTGAACGGCGAGCCTTTGCATCTCGGAGGTGCAAACAGAGTTGCAGAATATCCCGGCGAAGGATCAAAGGACCCAACGTATGTGGTGGAGAAAGATCTCAGATTGATGAAAGAGGCTAATATGGTATTGTCACGCATAGCTCACTATCCAGTAAATCCAACGTTATTAGATTGGGCTGATAAAAACGGGATGTTGATAATTGCCGAAACAGGCAACTGGCAGATGACCGAAAGTCAGATGGCAAGTCCGCTGATAAGGAGTAAATACCAGCAGCAAGCGAACGAAATGATTGAAAGGGACTGGAATCATCCTTGTATTATAGCTTATAGTGTTGGCAATGAGTATAAATCAATTTCAAAGGAAGGAATTGCGTGGACAAAAGATATGATTGATTTTTCAAAACAAATCGATTCCACCCGAAAATTCACTTTTTGTTCAAATCATGTTTCTCAGGCTAAAACTCCGGAAGGAGAAGGGTCTATGTATGTTGATTTTGTGAGTGTTAATATTTATGGCAATAAAGAAAAAACGATAACGAAAGTACATAACTTATATCCTGATAAACCTATATATGTCAGTGAATTTGGCTTCCGTACCGATCAGGTGGAAAATGAGGAAACCCGAATTGAAAAACTGCGTCAGGACATTAATGTGTATCGGAAGTTTGATTACGTAATGGGGGCATCGTTATGGACTTTTAACCATTATCGTAGCCGCTATCCTGATACTGGTGTCGATGGCTTTCGTCCGTGGGGAGTTGTTAGTTTTGACCGTCAGAAACTTAAAGCATATGAAGCTTTACGTTCAGAGTTTTCTCCGATAATAATGGAAAAAGTAAGTCTGACAGACAATCAGTTAACGGTTAAACTTACAGCTCGAAATGATTTTCCTAAAATGGTATTGGAAGGATTTAAACTGCGTGTTGGAAATGCTGAGTATCCGATCAAAAAATTGCAGCCTGGTGAGTGTCAGAATATAATTCTTCCAAATATAACAAACACTGATGAATTGGAAGTCGTGTCACCAACTGGTTTTATTATTTTATCAAAACAAAAACAATCATTATAGTGTATTGAAATTTATTAATTTTAAAATATATATAATATTATGAAACAATTACTTATGACACTACTTTGTGTAGTATGTTTTGGATCGCTTTTTGCGATTGACAATAATGTTGAACTGATTGGTAATAAGGATTTTAGTAATTCTGAATTGTTCAAGGACAGTGTTACTGGTTTTGCTGTCAGTTATGCGAACGCATCTGTAAGAGGTAAATGGTATGCAGGGAATACAGATATAGCCGATTATAATACTTCAGGTTTTATGACCTCAATTGTAAACGGATATTTTGAATCAAGTATACCGTATGATGCTGCACTCGTTTATAATAATTTTTTAGGGCAGGTACCATCCGTACAATTTAATACAGGAAGATATCATTTGTCGTTAAAAGCAAAAGGTACCGCTCCTTTTTACATTAAAATATCATCTGTTGCAGTAATGGGTACCGAATTGTCATCAATTCTAAGAAATGCATCCAGTTCCGGAATTGAGAAGCAAACAACACCTGATTATACGGGATACTCTATCAAAGTTACACCTACTGAAGCATGGACAACTTATACAGCAGACTTAGATATATCTATCGCTACAGCCAATTATGTAAGAATATTTATTGTTTTTCCTAAAACAGGTGAAATTTCGTTAGATGATATTTCGTTAATGAGAACGAAAGATCTTCCTACCAATTTTTATATTCGACCTTCTGGCAATACTACAGCCTGGACAGCGCTTCCCGGAATTGACCCTGACCAGATTTTGACAGGAGATGCCATCTCTCTTGTGAGCACAAATACCTATTATATAGCTGCAGGTTCATATACAACACCAACTACTATAGCTATGACTACCGGTAAAATATACGGTGGATTCTCCGGAGATGAAACATCTATTGATTTGGATATACGTGCACTTTCCGACTTGGATCAGAATGGAATTATTGAACCGTGGGAATTTACGAACGTCTCCAGTATTACAGGCTCTGTAGCAGCAAGTAAATATGATCAAGCAGGTTCGAATGCTCGCCTTCTTACAGTTTTAGGTGGTGAGGTTGATGGAGTGACTTTTACAGATTATAATTACCTAACTTATGGAGGTACAATCACTTTAGGTCAGGTAAATTCTAATCCTACTGACAATGCCTCAGGTAATGCAGGAAAGTTGACTCGTTGTATTGTTCGGAAAATGAAAGGTGGAGCAGGAGTGATCATGAGTACAAATAGCGCCTCTGTCATCGATCGTTGTTTAATAGAAGACAATACTGGAACAACTTCTTATGGAGCAATATATTTGAACCGGTTTGGCGGAACTGTTTCTAATTCAGTCATTCGTAACAATAAGGCAACCACTAAAGGCGGTGCTATTTATGGTGGAAATGTAACTGCCGGTGATTTAAACGCAATTGTGAAAAATTGTGTTATTTATAATAATACAGCTCTTCAAAACGGTGGGGCAATTGCAGGAGATGCTTTAACAAATTCTGCCGGAGTTGAAATTGTAAATTCAACAATTGTAAACAATTTAACTACAAGCCCGGGAACAGCTTCTGTAGAGCTTACCAATAATGGATTGTTGGTGAATAGTATTGTGTTAAATGATCCTTTGGATGAGATATCAATAAACAATATTAGTAATTATGTCGAAAGAGTTGCTTATGGAACCTATTTTGGCGCTTCACTTTATCCTGCTTTGCAGAATATTAGTGGAAAATCTGTAGCTGATTTCAATTTTGTCAATCCTACTTCTCTTCAAGGTTATGTGGGTCTTTCGGGTACAGACTATGACGCCGTTCATAAAGCTAATTTTAGCATCAATAATCAGTCTTCTGCTGCATATGTTAGTTTAGCTACAATCCCATCAAGTTATCAGATAGGTGGTGCCGGGTCGACAATTACAACTCATGCTACAGTGCCTACGACAGATATTACCGGAGCAGTTAGAAGTGATGACAAAACTATCGGTGCTTACTACTATAATCCTTTTTCAGGAGTGAAAACCGAACTGGCTGATAAATCTTTTGCTTTTGGTCGTGAAAATAATATAGAGATCAAAGGAATAGTAGGAGAAGCCGTTTCAGTATACAATGTATCTGGTCAATTTATCAAATCCGTTAAACTGACATCAGACAAAATATCAATTCCTGCTGCTAAAGGTTTCTATGTGGTTGTCATGGGATTGCAGAAAAATAAGGTAGTTGTAAATTGATAGAATTAATATCGAAACTGAAATTTATTGAACTTACTTGTAATTAGATAAGAACAAGGAACGCATTAATGCCGATTTACGAATTACTGAATAGAAGCCATAGAAATTTGATTTAGATATTTTAAACCAGGTTAGATGATTTTTGATGGTGGATTTTATGCTGATATTCAGTAATTTGTTTTTTTGTATGCGTTCCTTTTTTCTTGAAATAGCTCAAGTAATGTCTGTAAAACTATTAAAACAAATACATGAAGAAAAAATATCTATTTGCTATATTAATAATTTGGTCGTCAATTTATTCGTTGAGTTATTCACAAAAGCGGGTTTTGTATAAACAGGTTGATACGACGCGATTATACATGGAAGTATATTACCCTGAAAAAATTGATACAACAAGGAAATATCCTGCAATGGTTTTTTTCTTTGGAGGTGGTTGGAATACCGGCTCTGTCAAACAATTTGAGCCGCATGCTGAATATTTTTCCAAAAGAGGCCTGGTTTGTTTCTTAGTTGATTATAGAATAAAGAAAGTACATCAAACGACTCCATTTGAATCGCTTAAAGATGCCAAATCAGCAATTCGATTTGTCAGAAAATATGCTGGTAAATTTTATGTTGACCCCGCGAAGATTATTGCAGCAGGAGGTTCTGCAGGAGGGCAGCTGGCTGCTGCGACTGCATTAATTGATGCTTACAATGAAGATACAGATGATTTAACAATAAGTTGTGTCCCTAATGCATTAGTTCTTTATAATCCGGTTATTGATAATGGTCCCGGAGGTTATGGGTTTGATAGAGTTGGAAATGACTATAAAAATTTCTCACCCCTTCATAATTTAAAAAGAGGAACTCCTCCCACTATTATTTTTCTTGGAACCAATGACAGTTTAATCCCTGTTGAAACTGTAAAATATTATCAGAAAGTTATGGAAAGGGTTAAAAGTAGGTGTGAACTTCGTTTATATGCGGGAGAAGGTCATGGATTTTTTAATTATAAAAACTTAGAGAACTACAAGAAAACTGTTTTTGAAACTGATAAATTTTTACAGTCGCTTGGGTTTTTAGACAATGAGCCTGCCATAGAAATAAAATAATTATAATCTATAATATTATGAATAAAAGCAATATTTTATTTATCAGTATTTTTCTTATAGGTTGTATTTATGTCCAAACTTTGTCTGCAAAGAAAACACAAAAGAAATTCTCCCTGGGATTAGAATGGCTCGATACTAACGGAAAGCCTATTAACGCACATGGTGGGGGAGTAATTTTTTATAAAGGGCTGTATTATTGGTATGGCGAACATAAGCTAGACGGGAAATCAGAAGATGAATTTGCCGATGGTGGTATTCATTGCTATTCATCAAAAGATTTAATTAATTGGAGAGATGAAGGAATTGTTCTGAGTGTTGATTATCAAAATGATAAAAGCGATATTGCTTATGGATGCATATTGGAAAGAGTAAAGGTGGTCTATAACGAAAGAACAAAAAAGTTTATAGCTTATTTTAAGCTCTATTTAAAAGGCGTTGGTTACGAAACCAGTCACGTTGGTGTTGCACTCGCCGATAAACCCAATGGACCTTTTACCTATTCCCACAAATTTTTGGGTAGTGGTTCAGTTAAAGGTACTGGTGATTTCTGTATGTTCAAAGATAATGATGGATCATTATATCATTTTACGGTCAGAAAACCTGATAAAACTTTTATAATTGGGAAGTTTCAGAATGATTATTTATATACTGTTCCGGATAGTTATAACGTGCCTAAAGGTGTTGAAGCACATACCGAAGCTCCCGCTGTTGTTTGTAGAAATGGTAAATATTTTTTGTTGGGTTCAGGATCAACTGGTTGGAAACCTAATCCCGCTCGTTCATTCGTTGCCGATTCAATTAATGGAATATATATGAATACAGGAAATCCAACAAAAGGAATAAATCCGATAAATGGATTAGGTCCTGAAAAATCATTTGGAGGACAAATATCTTGTATTATAAAAGTAGAAGGTAAAAAAGATGCTTATATTGCTATGTTTGATGTGTGGAAACCTGAAATGCCTATAAAAGGGAAATACATCTGGCTACCAATGTTTTTCAAAAATGGAGTACCTGAAATTGAATGGCGTAATAGTTGGGACTTATCATGCTTTGATAAGTAATTACATAATTGATAAATATAATTAAATTATTAATTTAAATAAAAGAATGAAAATGTCAAGGAATCTCTTATATGTTATAATATTGTTTATCATTGTTCCAATTTCAAAAAGTGAATCTGCAATCCTGAAATTTCAAAAAACGAAACAATCATTTGTAGACGTACAAACTCCAAAGGGTTCTGTTCCATTTTTGTATCCCGATTCTGTTTCGGAAAAGTCGTTGAGAAAAACATGGAAGTTAGTGTTTTCGGATGAATTTAATGATAATAAAATAGATACTTGTAAATGGAATGTAGAGAACTCAATTAAAAAACGAATTGATATAACATTATATGCCGATAGTAATCAGGTAGAAGAAAAAGATGGGAATATTTTTATTTACTATAGAAAATCAAATATTAGCGATACTGCATACAATGCGGGTAGATTTAATTCTTCTCATAAATTTGCTCCAACGTATGGTTTTATGGAATGTCGTATGCACATTGTAAGACCCAACGGACATCAGGCTGCTTTTTGGATGATGCCCGAAGGTAATGGTATGACAAACCCCGATAAATTTGATGGAACTGCAAATGATGGTGCTGAAATCGATATTGTAGAAGGGATCAGAGCAAATGCATATTCGACCGGATTGCACTGGGATGGGTATGCAAAAGGAACACGTAGAGCTAAAGGGAAAATTATAACAATACCTGATATACACGATACAGAATACCATGTTTATGGTTTTGAATGGAATCCTAAATACTTAAAATATTATTTTGATGGGAAAGTAGTAAGAGTTGAAACTAATCCTAAGTTGATTCCTCACGTAGCTCATTTTATTTATTTTTCGGGTAGTTGTTTCGGCGCAAATGACTGGCTAGATGGCGATATACGCAAAAATGAATTTATTCAAAAAGGAGGAGTTGATAAAGCTTATGTAGATTATGTGAGGATATATCAACAAAAAACTGAGAAATAAAAAGGCTAAATTATCAACAAGAACATTAATACTAATACTAAAAAATCAAAATGAAAAACTTATTTAAAATCGTAATCTTCATTGTGTTTGCAACTTTGGTAAGTTGTGAAGAAAAAATGGAAAATTCAAATCTCTTTTTCAGCAATCAGAATGAAGTATCGTACGCAAATTTGAGTATGGTAGATCCTGTTACTGATAAAAATGTCCGACCGATTATTCATTCAATATCACAAACTAACGGTGTGTTTAAAGCGTCCCCAACAACTGATAATTGGGTTCTGATTTTTATTGATGAGTTTGATGGTACAGCAGTAGATACAACTAAATGGACTGTTGATAATTGCTACAGGGGATCCAGACCGGAAATTGGTATTGGCTCATGGTATCGAAAACCTCAAAATGTTCAGGTTACAGGTGGTAATTTGTTACTGAAAGTAACAAAAGAGACAAATACAATGATGTATGTTGGCTTAATAAAAAGTATTAACAAATTCGAACCAAAGTACGGATATTACGAAGTTCGTATAAAAGTTGCAGACACTAATGCAGCTGCTACTTCATGTTTTTGGCTTCAAGGTCAAAATCAGGCTAATGTTGATAATAGTGGAAATGATGGGGCCGAAATTGATATTTTTGAATCATCTTGGGTAGAAGACAATACAAATGCTGTTATTCACATCGATGGGTATGGTGCAGATAAACAGGCAAGTTCTAGAAATTATAGCCCCACAGGGATTCATTCAGGTTATCACACCTTTGGCATGTGGTGGACAAAAGATTTTATAAATATCTATTATGATGGAACTCTTAAAGCTCAATATACCGATACTAAATGGATTCCTTGGGTAAAAGAATATTTATTACTATCTACAGGAGCCGCTTTTGGTCTTAGTGGAGATGATTTTTTTGTTAATAAATCATTAGGCTTTTTGACTCAGGCAGAAATTGATTATGTTCGGGTATGGCAGATTCCAGATACGATAAATCTCGAATGTGAATCGATAACGAATAGAGTTTCCACAACAAACGATGCTATAAGTGTTGTGGATGTTAGTACTGCCAGCGGAGGAAAATTTGTAAAATTAGCAGCGAATTCAATTAATGATAATATAAGATTTGATAGTATTTATGTTCCTGTTGAAACACTATATAGCATAAGTTTGAGCGGCTGTACATGGAATTCTTATGGACAATATTCTTGCATGATTACAAATAATGGTAGTTGGACAACCTTTACTCCAACCATTGATTTTTATAATTCTGGACGAACGAATGTTGCTGTAAATTTCGGTAACATAACCTTGACAGCAGGTTATCACAGCATTTCTTTTAATTGTATAGGCAAAAATACTTATAGCTCAAACTATAGCGGATCGTTCGATAAAATAACATTGACGCCGATTTACTAAAAATAAATACATGTTCTTGTTGATAATTTTTTGATAAAAAATAAAAGGTTTAGGAAATTGTGTTGTTGATCGTTATTTTCTTAAATTAGTATTTGCGGATTTATGACTTACAAAGGATTGTTTATGATCTGTTTATCAAAAGGATAAAATATTTTTGTTTTATCCTTTTTTAATTTCAAAAATCTTATATTTACTCTACTTCTGTTGATTATCTAAACCAATAGAAAGTTAAACAATGATTTTATGTAGGCTAAATCTTTTTTTGAATGTAATTGCATTTTGTAAACGTTTACGACGATTTCTATATTACTGTAAACGATTACATTACTATTCACCCGGTTCTCGATGTTGACTATTGTATGAGACAATCTATATTTGTCTTGTCTTAAGTTTTCGTATTTAAACTACTATTTTAAAATCACAATTAATCATGAAAGTTTTTACCCCCTTGAAAGTCAGCAAAATTACTGTAATTTTGTTAGTCTGTATCTTTTCAAATTTATTTAACTCTGTTTTTGCTACATCCATAGCTGCGATTTCTGATGGAGACTGGGCTTCTACAACTACATGGAGTGGTGGAGTTGTGCCGTCAACCGACGATGATGTCACAATCACTGGATTTACTGTAACTGTATCAACCAATATTGGTACTATTAAATCATTGACAGTAGAATCTTCTGCAACTTTGGCCGGAAAACTGATTGTGCAGTCTGGTGGTACTTTAGCAGCGTCAACTGATTTAATTCCTTTAATATTGAAAGGAGGGGAAATCGAAAATGCAGGTACTTTAAGCCTGACGACTACAGGTACAGCAACCTACTGTATCCAATATGATAATACAGGTTCCGGGATGTTAGTGACGGCAGGAAAGTATTCAGGTTCAGGTGTACTTACACTTAATTGTATTACATCCACAGTCGGCGCTGCCATACGTTTTGCACAAACAAATGCAGTTGGAGTTTTTACTGTTGGAGGAACTTATAATTTTGAAATTTATCAGGAAAGACCTATTTTTATTGTTGCAGGGAGTGCCCTTATTGATGGTACTGGAACGATCACAGCCGGAACTAGTGATGCTCCTGCAGCGTATGGATTAATAACATTAGCAGCAAGCAGTGCACAAATCACTATAAATGACGATGTTACATTAAATACATATACAAGCATATCTAGCTCCAAAAGAGGTCCAATTTATATAGGGAGTTTTAATTCTATGATTCTGACTAATAAAGGGGTAATAAATATTCAGGGTTCAGGCGCAAATGGTATTAGTGCTATTGTAACATCCACAATAAATAATGAAGGAACCATAAATATTTCCGGAGCATTTACCGAATCCGCAATAGGAATGAATGTCACAAACGGTAATGTGCTGTCTGTCAACAATACGGGTTCGATCTCCATCTCAGGTATTTCTAATGGTGTTGCTGCTTTGGCTACACCAGGAACAAGCGGTTATATGACTTTCACAAATAACACAAATGCCGTTTTGGATATAAATGCTGGAAATACTGGAATAGCTACTGGAAGCCGTACGAGATTACGAAATTATGGGGGCATACTTAAAGGCTCAGGTATCTATAACGGAAACTTTGAACCTGAAACAGGTACAATTTCACCTGGTGGCGATGGCATTGGTAAAATCACTATCTCAAAATTACAATTACTTACTGTTAACACAAACTATCTTTCAGGCAAGTGTATATTGAATGTAAATGGTAAATCTACCGCAGGTACTGATTTTGATCAAATTGTTTTTACTCAATCGGTTGTAAATGTAAGCAACTCGACAATTGAAGCTATCATAGGTAGCCTTTATTCCCCTGTTTTTGGAGATAATATACCCTTGATCAGTGCTGTGTCATGTGCTGGAAATTTCAGTTCATCTGTGTTACCGGCAAATTCAACACTTGATTATTCTTTTAGCGATGCAATTAAACTAACTTTTGGAACAACCGGCACCAGCCTGAGTCCGATTTCGTTAATAAAAATTTACGGAGCCGATGGTAAGATGGTTATCAATAATGCAGAAGGTAAAAACGTAAATGTATATTCTATTGATGGGAAAAAGATATATTTTGAAAACATTAAGACAAGTAAAACTTCGATTGAAATGGGGAGAGGAATTTATTTGGTAGACATTGACAATGTGAAGTGTAAAATTTGTGTAAGGTAAACTAATACCGGTATGGAATATTAGCATATAAAAAACATTTATTTTATAAAGCGATAACAAAATGTTAAATAACCACAGGAGTTTATTAGTAGGCGGATTTCTTTCAATTTCGGCTATCTCTTTGGCGAAAGAAAAACCAAATGTGATATTTATTTTATCAGATGATCAAAGCGTACCTGATTTAGGATGTTATGGTAATCCGGATTTAACAACGCCTAATCTTGATAGACTGGCAAGAGGAGGGGTGCTTTTTAGACAGTTTTTCACAGGAGCACCTCAATCTGTCCCTTCGAGGGCATCACTGCTTACCGGTCGGAATGTTTTGTCGGTAGATATGTTACGTTTTTCAAGTCCTCTACCACGTGAGTACATAACTTTTCCGGAGGTTCTGAGACAAAATGGTTATTTTGTCGGAGTTTTAGGGAGAGGTTATCATTTGGATGGTACAGATGGAACACCGGAGAAAGAAATATATGAAAAACTGGGATTAGTTACTTTTCCGCAGAGATATAATTATGTTGCCAGAGGGGATGTTTATAATCTGATCCCGAAAACGGAAGAATTTCTGAATCAGGTTCCAAAGCATACTCCATTTTGCTTATGGGCAAATTATTTAGATCCTCACCGTCAATGGCAGGCGCCCGAATACGAACCTGATCCTGAAAAGATTCATCTTCCCAATACATTGCCAGACACTAAAGAAGTCCGAAAGGATTTAGCTGCTTATTACGGTGAAATCAATCGTTTGGATAAGTGTGTTGGCGAATTGTTGGATATGTTGCAAAAACGTGGAGCTTTGGATAATACCATTATTGTTTTTGCGGGAGACAATGGATGCGCTCTCCTGCGCGGTAAAGGAACGCTTTACCGCGTGGGTTTAAATGTACCTTTAATAGTATATTATCCACCAAAAGTAGCTCAAGGGATTGTTTCGGATGTCTTGGCTTCAGGCATAGATATAGCTCCGACTATTTTAGATTTGGCAGGAGTAAAAAAGAATGCAGGAATTGAAGGCAAAAGTTTTATCAAAGTATTGAGTGGAAGTACAGAAGAATATAACGATTATGTGTTTGGTGTGCGAGGAACCCATGCTTCTTCACTCCCCAATGGAACCGGTGCATTTGATTTATCAAGGACTATTTTTAATAAGGAATATAAACTGATTTACAATCCGATGTGGCAATTGCCATATGTTCCGGTAGATTGTAGTAATGAACCATTTTGGAAGGATCTCAAACAATTATATAATCAGGGAAAAGTTGATAAACGTTTTGAGGCTACGACCATTTTCTCTAAAAACCGACCAATGTTTGAACTTTTTGATCTCAAAAACGATCCGGATGAGTTTGTCAATTTAGATGGAAAACCTGAATACAAACAAATAGAAGATAGTTTGAAACTGAAATTAGAGTATTGGATGATTAAGAATCGTGATGTTGTGCCTTTACCCATCCCCGCGACATATAAAACTCAACATTAAGGATAAGAGTAAAATACTGTATTTGAATAGAACACTCAGGTCTATTTGACATAATTCCCGTAGGAAATTATTGGAATTATTTTTTCTAATGTGACTAAATTTATTTAATTAAACAACTCTGGAAATCAATACAAAAATGAAAAAATATTTAATCGTACTTGTCGTAATACTTATTAATTTAAGTATTAGTCCCGCATTTTCAACAACTGTCATAATAAAAAATCAAATAGTAACAATAGATACTTTATCTGATCAAAATTACGAAATTTCTGATAATGCAGAGTTGCATGTAGCTAATCCAAAGCTCGGTACAACAGGAATAATTGATATCCTAAGTGAATCTGGCTGGGTGTTTTTAGATCACGTATTGCCTTCTCAGGCTATCGCATCTTATCTGGCAAACATACGTGTTAATGGACAGAGTGCAGTTAATAAAACAAATGTAAGGGTTACTAATTACCTTAGAGGTTGTGTGATAATGGCACATAGCCAAACATTTGAGGCTCTCACTGTTTATAAGGATGAAAATTTCGGGGGAGACCAAATGAAATTATCTCCTTATACTTTTTATCGAAAAGCACAATTAGGAACATTTGATGATGCCGTTTCATCATTTAAACTCAAGAGAGGATATATGGCCACATTCGCGGTTAATGAGGATGGAACCCGTTTTAGTAAAGTGTATATTGCTGATGATTCTGATGTCAATATTCCTGTACTTCCTACCGGATTAAACAATCAGGTTTCGTTTATTCGTGTGTTCCCTTGGCGTTATACGGGGAAAAAAGGATTTGGCTTTGTGCCAAGCATAACTGGTCCTGAAAAATTAAATTGCGATTGGTATTATAACTGGAATTCAAAAACAGCAGATGATTTTACCAATATTGAATTTGTCCCCATGAAGTGGAATGCAAAAACCACTGATGAAAAGGGTTGGACTGATATTCTGAATTTACAGGGCGTAACACATGTGTTGGGTTTTAACGAACCTGAAAAACCTGAGCAGGCAAATATGACTGTCGATCAGCAAATTGAGATGTGGCCGAAGATACTCGAATCCGGATTGAGAGTAGGTTCTCCAGCTCCATCAAGGGGTGGCACATCAAAGCTTTTTGAGTTTATCGATCGTTGCGATGCCCTGAATTATAGAGTGGATTTTGTAGCCATCCATAGTTACAAAGAAGAAACAGCAGAAGATTTATATAACTACTGCAAAACAATATATGATCGGACAAAGAGACCAATTTGGGTTACCGAATTTAATTATGGCGGTGACTGGCTACCAGGAGATCCGACATATGACGAGGTGGCAGCACGAATTGCTGAAGTCTGTGGAAAATTTGATACAGCTCACATTATTGAACGGTATGCCATTTTTGATCTCGACAATCCTGAAAAGCAACGCAGTGTTTTTTATCAACCAACAACAGATTATGTCACAACGCCTATGGGAACTTTTTATCGGGACAATGTTGCTTCAATGGCCTATAAACCTGCATACGAGTTCTTTTATCCTTATCACTTAATTGCTCCTATACAATTGACTGCAAAATCTGAAGGTAATAAATTCGTGCATTTAGCGTGGAAGAATGATGGTAGCACTCAATCGGTTACGGTAGAAAGAACTGCTGCGGGCGGAACTGCTTTTCAGGTAATTGCGTCGCTTAATGGTAATATTGAAGAATATGATGATGAAGCGCCAGATTATGGTGATTATAGCTAGAGGGTAAGGACAAAGACGACTTCAAATGAAACCTCGCCATACGCTACGGTGGAAATAAATTTGGTCGAGTTTTATAATGTTGTATTACATAAAAATGCAGTTGCCAATACCGTATATTCGAGTTCTTATACTGCTGATAAAGCTGTTGATGGTGATACAATATCCGATGCCAGTCGTTGGGTAGCGAAGAATGTATTTCCGGCAATTCTGACAGTTGGTTTGAATGGTTTGTACAATATCAATGAACTTCACCTTTTTACAGGCTATCAGGGATATAATACTCCGATAACAAGCTTCAATTTTCAATATTGGGATGGTTTGAAGTGGGTTACTATACTGTCTGAAACGGCTAATTCTGATTCGCAGTATAAAAAAACATTCTCTGAAGTGCAAACTGATAGCGTAAGGTTATATATTAATGCTGCAGAAAATGGTTTGGTGCGACTTTTTGAAATGCAGGTCATGGGTTCGCAGGCATTAACTGCCGATCTTAAGAATAATCCTGCGAAATCAATGCCGATTGTATTTCCTAATCCGACAACCGGAAGAGTAAATTTAGAAAATCTTGACGGAGATAATTCAATTGAAGTGTTTGATTTGAGAGGAAGTCTTTTATATAAAACTAAAAATAAAAATACAATCGATTTGTCTTTTTTATCAAAAGGAATGTATTTCGTGAAGGTAGACAATAAAGTTTTGAAAATTATAATGAAATGATATTTATTCAATAAATTTGTTGCTGAATAATCATAATATTTTGATATTATTGGGGTAATTATTGTTCTATTAATGCAAAAATTATTTATTTTATTAAATTAAAATTAGTAGATGAACTTAATCTCTATTAAATCAATAGATTAGTAGTAGAAAATAAATTCCAATCAATGTTGAAAATTAAAATTATAGCTTTTTTATTCGGTATACTTTTGTTTTGTGAAACCATACAGGCACTCAATCCAACAGAAATAGTTTATAAGCAAATTGATACAACAAAGCTGAAATTGTTTGTTTATAAACCGGAAATAATAACCAATCCAACGGGTAATATTGCAATAGTGTTTTTTTTGGCGGAGGGTGGAATCAAGGTTCTACAAAACAATTTGAACCATTTGCCAAGTATTATGCGTCTAAAGGTTTAGTCGCAATTTTGGTAGATTACTGAATAAAATCGCGACAAGGAACATCTCCTTTTGATTCACTTAAAGATGCAAAATCAGCAATTAGATATACACGGAAGAATGTCCAATCACTTAATATTAATCCTGATAAAATTATTGCAGCCAGAGGTTCTACAGCTGGACAATTAGCAGCTGCCTGCTTTATTGATAAAGCAATTAATGAATAGGGAGATGATTTAAACATTAGTTCAAAACCAAATGCATTAGTATTGTTTAATCCTGTTATTGATAATAGTGAACATGGATATGGTTTTGCAATAGCGAAGGAAAAATGGCAAGAATTCTCTTCCCTTCATAATATAATTAAAGGCTATTCGCCCACCATTTTTTTCTGGGAACGAAAGATGACTTAATTCCTGTTTCAACAACCCGCCTATTCCAACAGAAAATTGAATCAGTTGGTGGTAGATGCGATTTGTTTTTTGTACGAAAATCAAAACATAGTTTCTTTGATAAATCATAATTTAGAGCTGATTTGCCTTTGAAAGTGGATAATTTCTTAAAATCGATAAGTTACTTATAATTCATGTTCGAAGCCGAATAAGATCCAATTAATTAAGTGTTTTTTTTATAAACAAATGAAATTCAGAATTTTACAAATAATACTTTCCCTTGCAATATCTTCAGGTTTATATGTCAGTGCAGAAAAAAAAATAAATTTTGACTTCAATTGGAAATTTATTCAAAAAGACATTCCAAGCGCGGAAGCAGTTCCAACCAATGATGAAAATTGGCGTACGGTAAATCTTCCACACGATTGGAGCATTGAAGGGGAATATAAAAAGACTGAAAATGGAACGGATTGGCAAAGTGGCTATTTGCCTGCCGGTGTTGGTTGGTATCGTAAAACATTTTCGTTCAATCCAGAATGGAAGAATAAGAAGGTTCTGATTTTCTTTGAAGGGGTTTATTTAAATAGTAGTGTATGGATTAACGGCCATTTGTTGGGAACCCGTCCAAATGGTTATGTCAGTTTTTATTATGATTTAACTCCCTATCTCAAAAATGGAAAAAACTTTATCGCTGTTAAAGTTGATCATAGTAAACCTTTAACAGCTAGATGGTATACTGGTTCCGGCATATATCGGTCGGTTTATCTTTTAGTATCCGATAAAACCAGTATTTTACCGTGGGGTGTGTCTTTTGTTAGTCCTGAAGTAAATTCTGAAATGGGAAAATTCAAAGTGAGCATTGAATATGAGAATAATCAGGCATTTCCTCTTACTATATGTGCAAGAATTGTAGATAAAGAAGGAAATACGGTTGCCTCGACACTAAAAGATATCAAAAAAAATTTGAAAGGTAAAAATATCGCTGAACTTGAATCAACAATTAAAAATCCGAAACTTTGGTCGATAGATAATCCCTATGTATATTCATTAGTTTGTTCATTACAAAGAAATGGTAAAATCATAGATCAAACCAATCAACAGGTCGGTTTTCGTAAACTTACATTTTCATCCACTGAGGGTTTTAAACTCAATGACGTGGCGTTGAAAATAAAGGGAGTATGCGACCATTCTACAGCTGGTGCCGTAGGGGCAGCTATCCCCGAAGATGTATTGTACAGGAGATTAAAATTATTAAAGGAGATGGGGTGTAACACTATACGAACGGCACATAATCCATATTCTCCAACGTTTTATTCTCTGTGCGATACTATTGGTATTATGGTAATGAATGAGGCTTTTGATGGTTGGGAAAAGCCCAAAGCTGAAGATGATTATGGAAATTACTTTAATGATTGGTGGAAACGTGATTTAACTGATTTCGTAAAAAGAGACAGGAATCATCCTTCGGTAATAATGTGGAGTATTGGAAATGAAGTTCTTGAACAATGGAC
>MTLE01001520.1_pt1 | contig 43616 bp, 31 predicted proteins | sample 1982461 | NCBI WGS metagenome assembly MTLE01 (sample SAMN05712605, study PRJNA340218) | biofilm metagenome | isolation source: sample SPL anode biofilm adapted to -200 mV | place: USA | collected 2012-02-03
CATGGCACGTGTGTCATTGTCTATAGTGACAGGATACCCGATTTTTTCGCTGAGTATATCAGCGAGAGGGCGTTCTTCAAAATTAAACTGACTAAAGCTGAAACCTGATTCGGGATTAACACGTCCGGACACGTTGACATTTATATTTAATATCTTCTCTGCATCTACTTCTGCATTCAATATGAAATTGGAAATAAGCTGGCATAATTTATCTAAACCTTCTTTGCTATTTTCAAATAAATAAGGAATATCCATTTTTAGCTCTACCATATCTCCTTTAAAGTTTATCAACCCGATATTAATTGCAAAATGTTTGATGTCTACACCTACGAAATAACCCGATTCCGGATTTAATCCGTATAAACTGGGGTGACGACCTCCACTGGTCTCTAGCTTTCCGTAATCGTTTATGTAGCCGTCTTCACACATTTCACTTATAAGTTTGGTTATTGTAGGGACACTTAGATCCATCTCTCTAGATAAATCTGTCAGAGTTGAGCTACCATTATATATATAATGAGTAATAATCTTTTTCTTCAATAAAGCATTTTTGCTTCCTTTCTCTATTTCCTTTAATAACTGTTGGTTCATATAGTCTTATTTTATCTTCCTTTTGCAAACATAATAAAATATTTTATTAATATGCGTGTGTGTATCTTCTTTTTTGTTTTTTAAAAGGTCTCCATTATTATCTAATGCAATAGGTTATTATATATTTTGCTTATACATTCCTTATTTAATGCTTTTTTATTTGTAATGAGGCGTTTAATTCTACTTTATATTAAATAAATAGCAATTATATAATAAAATATTTCATTATTTGTTGTTTATATAATAAATATATGTATTTTTGTGGCATCTAAAGACTTTGTTTAGCTCAAAAAATAAATGGTATGAAAATGAATAATCGAAGAGATTTTCTAAAAAAAACGGCATTAGCTGGCGCTTCGTTGTTGGCCGCTCCATCTTTATTGGGAAATTCAATAATGGAAGTGGAGAAAAAAGTTACTTCAAAAGGTTTCTCAAGTGGTGAATTTCTTGTTCCAAAAAATAACGGATTAAAAATAACAGGTACTTTTTTAGATGAAATATCTCATGATATTCCTCATCAGAATTGGGGTGAGAAAGAGTGGGATCTAGATTTTCAACACATGAAAGGTATTGGTATTGATACGGTGATTTTAATCCGATCGGGTTATAGGAAATTTATTACGTATCCTTCCAAATATCTATTAAGTAAAGGTTGTTATATGCCATCTGTTGATTTGGTAGATCTTTTCTTAAAATTATCAGAAAAGTATGGTATGAAATTTTATTTTGGACTGTATGATTCGGGGCATTATTGGGATACGCATGATATGTCTTGGGAAGTAGAATATAATAAGTATGTGATTGAAGAGGTCTGGAATATGTATGGCCAAAAATACACAAGTTTTGGAGGATGGTACATCAGTACGGAAATAAGTCGTAGTACCAAGGGGGCTATTGATTCTATTCATGCAATGGGGAAGCAATGCAAGGATTTCTCAAACGGTCTTCCTACTTTTATTTCACCTTGGATTGACGGTAAAAAAGCTATAATGGGAACAGGCAAACTAACTCGAGAAGATGCCGTTTCTGTTGAACAACATGAAAGGGAATGGAACGAAATCTTTGATGGAATTCATGATGTAGTCAATGCTTGTGCTTTTCAAGATGGACATATTGATTACGATGAATTGGATGCCTTTTTTGCAGTCAATAAGAAACTGGCCGATAAATATAATATGGAGTGTTGGACTAACGCAGAAAGTTTTGATAGGGATATGCCGATTCGCTTTCTTCCTATCAAGTTTGATAAACTACGTATGAAGTTAGAGGCTGCTAAACGTGCCGGTTATGATAAAGCTATCACTTTTGAATTTTCACATTTTATGAGTCCTCAATCTTCCTACTTACAGGCTGGGCACTTGTATAATAGATATAGAGAATATTTTAATTTGTAATATTCAGATATATGAAAGAAAACATCAATATTGGTTATCTTCTATTTCTAGCTGTAGTGGCTGCGGTTGGTGGCTATCTTTTTGGTTATGATACGGCCGTGATATCTGGTACGATATCACAAATCACAATTCTGTTTCATTTGGATAAGATACAAGAGGGGTGGTATGTGGGTTGTGCATTGATTGGTTCAATTGTGGGTGTTATATTGGCAGGTCGATTAAGTGATTGTATCGGTAGAAAAGTTACCATGCTTATTTCGGCCGTTTTATTTTCCATGTCGGCTATCGGGTGTGCAATCTCGGCTTCTTTTTTTGATTTGGTGATTTGGCGTATGGTAGGAGGATTGGGTATTGGAGTTATTTCAATCATTTCTCCATTGTATATATCTGAAGTATCTATTGCTAAATATAGAGGAAGATTAGTTGCTCTTTATCAGTTGGCTGTAACTATAGGCTTTTTAGGTGCTTATTTAGTGAATTATTTATTGCTGGATATGGCACAAAGTGGCACCTTGCTCGGAATATGGTGGCTCGATGGTATAATAGCGACAGAAGTGTGGAGGGCTATGTTGGGAATGGCTATGTGGCCGGCTATTGCGTTTTTTATTATATTGTTTTTTATACCCGAAAGTCCCCGATGGCTGGTTTTACGTGGAAAAGAACAACGCGCTAGAACAACTTTACAGAGGATCAATCAATCTGTAGATATTGTCAATAAACAGATAGCAGATATAAAGGAGGTCATTTCCTCAGAAACAAATACTGATTGGAAATTAATATTCAAACCAGGAATATTAAAGGCTGTGATAATAGGTGCAAGCATTGCCATTTTAGGCCAATTTATGGGTGTGAATGCTGTTTTATATTATGGCCCTTCTATTTTTGAGGAGGCAGGTTTGTCGGGTGGAGATGCGCTTTACAGTCAGGTTCTAGTAGGAATAGTAAATATGCTTACTACAATCGTTGCGGTTTTGATTATTGATAAAGTTGGTCGAAAGAAACTGGTTTATTATGGTGTTTCTGGAATGACTTTGTCATTATTGCTAATAGGATTTTATTTTCATTTTCATATGGCTTACGAATTACCAAATAATTTTCTTCTTTTCTTTTTTCTGTTTTATGTATTTTGTTGCGCCATCTCTATTTGCGCAGTTATTTTTGTCTTGTTGTCTGAAATGTACCCCACGCGGATTCGCGGACTAGCTATGTCAGTAGCAGGTTTTGCACTTTGGGTGGGCACTTACCTCATTGGTCAGCTTACTCCATGGATGCTCCAAAATTTCACCCCCGCAGGAACATTCCTCTTGTTTGCTGTTATGTGTATTCCTTACATGTTAATCGTCTGGAAATTTATTCCTGAAACAACAGGAAAGTCGCTGGAAGATATTGAACGTTACTGGACTGATTCGAAACAATAACATATCGACCTTAAAAAAATATAGAATATGGATTTTAAACTATTAGCAGAACAGTACAAAAATGAACTGTTCAACCATGTTATTCCCTTTTGGCTTGAAAAATCGCAAGATTTGGAATACGGAGGATATCTCACTTGCTTGGAACGTGATGGTAAGGTGTTTGATTCTGATAAGTATATTTGGTTGCAAGGACGCCAAGTTTGGCTTTTTTCTATGCTCTGTAATCAAGTTGAAAAGAAGCAAGAATGGCTTGATTGTGCTACACAAGGAGGTGAGTTCCTGAAAAAGTATGGTCATGATGGGTACTATAACTGGTACTTTTCACTAGATCGTAAAGGAAATCCTTTAATTGAACCTTACAATATTTTCTCATACACTTTTGCTACAATGGCTTTTGGTCAGTTGAGTTTGGCTACGGGCAATAGTGAATATGCTGATATTGCCAAGAATACATTTGATATTATTCTTTCTAAGACAAATAATCCTAAAGGTAAATGGAATAAAGCGCATCCGGGTACGCGTGATTTGAAAAACTTTGCGCTACCAATGATCTTATGTAATTTGGCTTTGGAAATAGAGCATTTATTAGAACCTCAGTTTCTTGAGCAGACTATGGAAACATGTATACATGAAGTGATGGACGTGTTTTACAGACCTGAGTTAGGAGGTATTATTGTAGAAAATGTTTTGGCAAATGGTGAATTGTCTGATTCTTTTGAAGGAAGACAGATTACCCCGGGACATGCTATAGAAGCAATGTGGTTTATTATGGACTTAGGTAAAAGATTGGATCGTCCTGAGTTGATTACAAAAGCTAAAGATGTTACATTAACCATGCTTGAATATGGATGGGATAAAGAATATGGAGGTATATTTTATTTTATGGATCGTTTGGGACACCCAACGCAACAATTAGAATGGGATCAAAAGTTATGGTGGGTACATATTGAAACACTTATTTCGTTATTAAAAGGATACCAACTAACTGGTGATACCAAATGCTTAGAATGGTTTGAAACGGTGCATAATTATGTTTGGAAGCATTTCAGAGATCCTCAATATGATGAATGGTTTGGTTATCTGAACCGCCAGGGAGAAGTTTTATTATCTCTGAAGGGAGGAAAATGGAAGGGATGCTTTCATGTGCCACGAGGGCTTTATCAATGCTGGCAAGTATTGGAAACCTTGTAATCTATTAATTAATCTAGTTAACCTATATTTTTAAACTTTTAAATTCAGATTTTATGAGAGAAACTAGCCATGATTCAATTAAAAATTTTAGGAGGATAGTGACTTCTATATTTTTATTAATATTCTTGCAATTTTGCTATGTAAACAGCTACGCACAGAATATGGCAGTATCCGGAGAAGTAACTGACGCCGGAGGCGGATTTTTGCCTGGTGTCAGTGTCAGCGTAAAAGGTTCCAATATTGGTACTATAACTAATGAAAATGGAAAATACACATTAAACGTTCAGAGAAATGCAACTTTAGTATTCTCTTTTGTAGGCATGAAAACGGAAGAAGTAAGTGTTGGCGGAAGGAGAACTATTAATCTCAGAATGACGGATGAATCAGAAGTATTAGATGAAGTAGTGGTGGTTGGTTACGGGAACCAAAAGAAGAGTTCATTAACGAGTGCCGTTTCTGCAATGAAGGGAGATGAACTTCTAAAAGCACCTTCAACAAATATTTCTCAAGTTCTAGGGGGGCGTTTGCCAGGTATTTCTTCTGTGCAGGAATCTGGAGAACCCGGTCTTGACCAGGCTTCTTTAAAAATCCGTGGTTCAGTTTATAGTGTAGCATATGTTGTAGACGGATTTCCTGTAAATAATATTAATGACTTAGACCCTAATGATATTGAGAGTGTTTCTGTCTTAAAAGATGGTGCTTCAGCTGCTGTATACGGATTGCAAAGTGCTGGAGGTGTAATCATTGTTACAACAAAAAAAGGAGAGGCTGGAAAAACGAAAGTAACTTATGATGTTTCTTTTGGAGCTTCAATGAATGCTAACTTTCCTGATTTCATGACTGGACCCCAGTTTGCTTATTATTATAATATGGGTGATATGATGGATCAGTTGGCAAATGGTACTATAACAGATAAAAGTCAGTACGTGCCGATGTATTCAAAAGAAAATGTTGCAGCAATGCAAAATAACGATCCGACTGATGGATGGGATAATGTGAATTACATAGATAAAGTTTTCGGTACGGGATTTAATCAAAAACACAGTTTGACTGTTCAAGGGGGTAGCGAAAAAATGCGTTATTTTGCTTCTGTAGGATATTTGGGTCAAAGTGGTAATATTGATAACTTTAATTATAGACGATATAATTTAAGGACAAATATAGAATCTGATTTTGCTAAAAACTTTCACTTTACATTAGGTGTGGCAGGCAACGTAGGGAGACGTCATACTCCAGCATTTGCTTCGGGGGGAACAGATGGTAGTTCCTCTTTAGGTGAGCAGGGATGGCTCTCCATTGCTCATCAGGCAATTATGATGCACCCTTATTTGCCTGAGAAATACGAAGGCTTATATACTGCTACCTTACAGAATAATACGTCTTTACCAAATAGTCCGCTAGCTGCAATCTATGATTCTGGTTCTAAAAAGACTCGTAGCACAGATTTGCAAACTAATTTTTCATTATCATACAATGTGCCTTGGGTGAAAGGATTATCGCTTAAAATAAATGGTTCATATAATTATGGTACTTCTCACAATAAAAACTTAAATACTCCATATTCAACAATGGTGAGAAATAGCTCAATGGACTGGATAAAATCTGCTGATCCGCGTGGCACTGATCTTGGAATTAATATTGGTGAAGGACAATACACCTATGAACAGATGGTAGGGCAAGGAAGTATTAATTATGTCAATTCATTTGGTAAGAACAACATAGATTTGATGGCTCTGATTGAGGCTCGTGATTATAAGGAGAATAGTATGTCTGCCTATGCAAAAAATCTGCCTTTTAAAGAATTGCCAGAACTCGGACAAGGTATTGCAACTGATTCGCCGGTAGGAGGATGGAGTAATGCTTCACGTTCAGCCGGTTATGTGTTTCGCTTAAAATATGATTATGATAGTAAATATTTAGCGGAAATTTCGGGACGTTATGATGGCTCATATAAATTTTATGGAATGTCAGGAAAACGATGGGGCTTTTTCCCATCTGCTTCTTTGGGATGGAGACTCTCAAAAGAAAAGTTTATGAGTGGATTGTCTTTTCTAGATGATTTAAAAGTTAGAACTTCAGTTGGACTATTAGGAAATGATGGAGTGTCTGCTTATTCATTCTTAAGTCAATATACAAATAAGTATTCATCAAATATAGTGATAAACGGTGTTTTGTCCCCTGCGTATTATACAAACGTTATTGCGAATCAAAATTTAACTTGGGAAAAGACTTTGTCTTGGAATGTAGGTTTTGATTTTACGATGTGGAATGGACTGTTAGGAATGGAGGTTGATGCATTTTATAATTATACTTATGATATTCTCACTGCTATGGGAGGAGACTATCCACCTTCCATGGGAGGGTATTTCCCAACGTATGCCAATAATAATAAAATTGATGCAAAAGGTGTGGATGTATTGATTACTCATAAAAATGAAATACAGCTGGCCGGAGAGACATTTAAATATGGAATAAGTGGTAATCTAACATTCTCAAAGACTCGTTGGTTGGTGTACCCAGACAGCCCTAACACCATGGAATGGAGGAAAATTACAGGCACAACTTACGGGTCACTCATGGGCTGGCAAGCAGAAGGATTATTCAAATCCGAAGATGAAATTACTAATTCTGCATGGTATGGTACTCGTCCCAATATTGGAGATGTTAAGTATAGGGATTTAAACGGTGATGGAAAAATTACAGAGGATGACAAAGCTGTTATTGGGCGTAGCAATAGACCCCAGCTGACTTATGGATTAAATTTGAATTGTTCATGGAAGGGATTTGATTTAAATGCACAATTCACGGGAGGTGCTTTGTTCGATGTTTCCTTAACTGGTACGTATTATAATGGATATGATGATAATACTGTTTGGACACAGACTTTTAAGGAAGGTGCTAATTCTCCACTGTATTTAGTTGAGAATGCTTATAGTATTGAGAACCCAAATGGAACTTTCCCTCGTATAACAACTGGGCATTTGACTCATGGGGGAGATAACGGGTTGTCTTCAACTTTTTGGATGAGAGACGGCAAGTATATTCGTTTAAAATCAGCACAATTAGGCTATACTCTTCCTAAAAGATGGTTGACTGCGGCAAATATACAGAATCTCAGAGTTTATGTGGAAGGCTCCAATCTTTTCACAATAAGTGGGCTGCCTGAAGGTATTGATCCTGAATCTCCTGGTGTAAACAATGGCTATTATCCGCAACAGCGAATAATTATGGGCGGTATTTCTGTTACTTTCTAGTCTAACTCTTAAAATTAAGTTTTATGAAATTTAAATGGTTCAACTTATATTTATTGGGAATCTCGTTTAGTTTGACTTCCTGTAATGATTATTTAGACATGACTCCAACGGATAGTGTCTCTGATAAAATGGTGTGGAGTTCTACACAAAATGCTGAATATGCAGTTAATTATTTGTATAAGTCGTTTTATCAATTGAGTAATTTTACTTTGGGACAATGTGCAGCTGGTATGACGGAAGGGCTTACTGATGTGTTAAAATATGGTTCCTCCAACTACAACGCTTTGCAATATATCCCGAGTGAAATAGCTTATGGAGGAACTACATTGACAGTTAATTATGTGAGCGTGTATTTGGGAAATTGGGATACGATGTATGATTATATTCGTAGAACAAATGAAAATCTGTATAACCTACATCGATATGGAACAATTAGTGAGAACGATGCAACTCGTCTTGAAGCTGAAATGCGATTTATTAGAGCGTTTCTTTATTTTGACCTTATTAAACGATACAAAGAGGTGATTATTTATGATGATGACTTGACTAAGATGACAAAAGATAAGGCTCTAAGCACTGAAAGTGAGGCTTGGGATTTTGTTGAGGCTGACTTAAAGTATGCTGCCGAAAAACTGCCAATGAAAGCAAATGCCAATGGACGTCTGGATAAGGGAGCTGCTTATGCATTCATGACTCGAGCTATGCTGTATGCAGAACGCTGGGAAGCAGTAAGAACTGCAGCCAACGAAGTGAAAAAATTAGGATACGGACTAGAAACAAATTATGCTGATTCATATTCTAAAACAATAAAAGACGGCAATAAAGAAGCCATTTTGCAGTATTGCTTTGATCAAAGTAAATTTTCCGTAGGACATGATTTTGATTCGTATTATGCACCTGGTGGTGATAAAGCACTAGATGGGAATACTGTTGTGGGAGGATTTGGTACGCCAACGCAAGAAATGGTTGAATCTTATGAATTGGCTACGGGGGGATTTCCTGATTGGACGGCATGGCATACAACCGAAGGGACGACAAATCAACCGCCTTATGTGAACTTGGAACCACGTTTTCAGGCTACAATACTTTATAATGGAGCCTCTTGGAAAGGACGTATTGTTGAACCTTATGTTAAAGGTACAGATGGATGGGCTACATGGATGGTTGATGCTAAACCTGAAGGTAGAACTACAACAGGTTATTATTTACGTAAGTTGGTCGATGAAGGTCATAGTTTTAAAACGACTCAAGTTAGTACTCAACCATGGACGGTAATTCGTTATGCTGAAGTATTACTTAATAATGCTGAAGCTTGTTATCGTTTAAATGATGCCACGAACGCTAACATATCTATTAAGGAAATACGATCAAGAGTAGGACTTCCTTATCAAGACAAAGATGGTACTGAATTATGGAAGGCAATTATGCAAGAACGAAAAGTAGAACTTGCTTACGAAGGACAATGGTATTGGGACTTGCGTCGTTGGAAATTGGCTTCACAATCCTATGATAATGGAGGTTTGAATAATTACCGTGTTCATGGGGTGAAAATTGAAAAATCTGGTGATAATTTTATCTATACCTATGTGGAATGTGATACTCAGGATCGCAATTATCCATCAAAAATGTATCGTTTCCCTATTCCTCAAACAGAGTTGAATAACAATGCATTGGTTGAACAGAGTCAAGAATGGAAATAACACTAATTGATTTGAATTATGAAAAAGATATTATATTTTTTACTTGGTGCAATAATACTTTCTTCTTCATGCCAAGATCCGGAATATGTACTTGCTACAGCCAACCGACAAGGAATTACTAGCCTAACTGCTATATTTGTTGAAGGTGAATATGCAGAAAAAGTTGCCGTTGAATATAAAATAGCTGATGCTTCTACCGATAAATTAGTTATTCCTATTCCCTATTATTATCCTGAATCTAGTGATAATGAAACGGATCAATATATGTCAAAAATAAAGGTGCAGGCTGAATTGGCTCCCAATTGCCTCCTTTCTCCTTCACTTGGTATTTTAGATTTGACAAAGGAGAACTATTTTACATTGACTGAGCCTGACGGAACCCAAAGAAAAATAAGTATTATAGGTACTCGTAAAAAATCAAGTGCCTGTCAATTGTTGAGTTTTTCTTTGCCCGAGCTAGGAATTTCTGGTTCTATTGATGAAGAGAATAAAACGATTGCTTTACCTACATTAGATGATTTAAAACCTGTGAATGCTTCTTATGCGATCTCTCCCCATGCTAGTATATCACCAGATCCAGCTGTTGATAAAATTGATTTTAATCAATCAGTGACTTTAACAGTAACGGCGCATGATGGAACTCAATCTGTTTATACAGTAGAAAAAAAGATTCCTGAGAAAATTAGTTATGGCTATCGTGTAGGAAGTGAATCTTTGGCATATACAATTGATTTAACTACTAATGGAATGCCGGCTATATGTCATCCTACTATAGCTTTGTGTGGTGGATATTTGGTAGTTAATTATGGTGATGGATCGGCTCCAATTTATTTTAATGCAGCAACAGGAGGAGCAAAATTAGGCACAGTAAATATTGGAAATCTAGCAACAGGATCTATAACGAGCGATAATGGTGGTAACATGCTGTTTTGCAACTATGCTCAAGTTGGAGATACTTGGTCTCTATATACAACTAGTGACCTTAAAAAAGAGCCTGTTAAACTACTTTCTATGCAAAATTCTGGCAGTTTCCCGATTGGCTCGCGCTTGTCTGTTACTGGTGATATTTCAACAAATGCAATAATCACAAGTGCCTTTGATGGGGCTGGGGCTGGAAGTAATCAATTTGTTAGATGTATTATAAAAAATGGCATTATTGGACAACCCGAAGTTATAACCATAAATGGTGTAGGTTATTGGTTTGCCATGGATGCTAACGCTAAGATTGCTTATCGTACTGCAGATGTTGCTGACGGATACTTTATCGGGCATTACAATTACAATGATCAGCTTAATTTTATTGATGGTAATTCCAACTCCGCAGTATCAGCTTTAGGAGGACAAAGTGATGGTAGTGCGTGGGGGTATAATAATAGTGTTGTAACAACTGTCACTTTTAATAAAGCAAATTATTTGGCTCTATATGCTGTTGGTTATTTCCCGCAATGGGGTATGAATTCTATTCTCTATCTGTATGATGTGACCAGTATGACAGGGTTTTCTGGAACTGTTAATGCTACTGATCTTTTGAAGATGAGTTCATCAGTGAAATCATACAATGGTGCTGATCCCACTGAACCTCGTACGGGTGATGTGTTAATGATGCCATCTGCCAATGGATTCAAGATGAGTCTGTTTTATATTGATAATACATGTAAGACGGTAGGGTGCTATGAATTTGATTGTATTAAAAAATAATAGTCATTGCATAGGGGACATTTCTGAAAGGGAATGTTCCCTAGACTATAAATTAGTTGAATTATGTATAAGTACTTGAGATTTTCTTTAATAGTTATAATTGGGCTGATTTGTAGCTGTTGCAGTGAGGAAACAAAGTCTAATGATTGGATATGGGATGAGGACCCCACTGCAGACGTGGATAATAAACCTCGTTTTGTATGGATTGATGCAGCTGCTAATTTTCCTGATTACGCAAATAATAAAGAAAATATTGAACGTGATTTGCTTAAGGTGAAAAATGCGGGTTTTACAGATGTAGTTGTTGATGTTCGTCCTACAATGGGAGATGTTTTGTTCAGAACAAACGTGGTTGACCAGGTTAAAAAATTAGATGTTTGGACCGCGGCCGGGTATGTTTATTATGAGCGGACAGCTCTTTGGGATTATTTAGACGCATTTGTAGAAATTGGACATAAACTCGGGCTTAGGGTAAATGCAGCAATAAACACTTTTGTTGGTGGAAATCTTTATTCTTATGGTTTGGGTAAACAAGGCTTGTTATTCAGAGATTCTTCGAAGAAAAAATGGGGAACTACCCTGAATTTGAAAGGAGGATTAACTAATACAATGGATGTAGATATTAAAAACGATCCGAATAATGAATACGGAACAAAGTTCTTGAATCCGATAAATGAAGAAGTTCAGCAGTTTATTTTAGATTTATTAGGTGATTTGGCTAAGTATAATGTTGATGGAATCTACCTGGATCGTTGTAGGTATAACGATTTTGCTTCTGACTTTTCAGACATTTCAAAGAAACAATTTGAGGATTTTATTAGTGAAAAAGTAGAACATTTTCCTGATGATATAATTATCCCTGGTACGGCTAGTTATCCGCTACCTGCTTCAAAACCCATATACTTTAAGAAATGGCTTGAGTTTCGGGTAAAAGTGATTCATGACTTTATTGCTAAGGCAAAAGCTAAAGTGAAATCGGTAAATTCTAAAATAAATTTTGGTGTATATGTAGGGGGCTGGTATTCTACTTATTATGATGTTGGAGTAAATTGGGCTAGTCCTAAATATGATACTGCTGCTAACTATCCAGAATGGGCAACCGAGGATTATAAGAAGTACGGGTATGCAAATTTACTTGATTTTATGTTGGTTGGAGCTTATGCACCAGTGTCAAACATTTATGGTAATGGAGAATGGACAATGCAAGGATTTTGCAGGAATGCTCATAACTTATTGATGGGTGATGTAAAATTTGCTGGTGGCCCAGATATTGGTAATGCCACAGGATGGGAGAATGGAGGGCAAGGTTCCAAAATCCCTCAAACGGTCGATGCTTGTATTAATGCTGGCGATGGGTATTTCATTTTTGATTTGGTTCACATTAAGAAGTATGACTATTGGTCTGATTTGAAGGTGGGTTTTGATAGTTATTTGAAAAATAAAAAATAGTATATTCATGAAGCAATATTTGCTAAAACCTTTTTTCTTAACCATTGTGTTTTTATATCCTTTTCTGAAGATTTTTTCATATGAAAATGATATTTGGGGTAAAGTTTATTGTGATGGAAAGGCTGTTCCCGGAGTGGTGGTAACTGATGGATTTAGCTGTGTGTTGACAGATGACAATGGTTCTTATAATTTGAACTTAGACAAGGGTGCTCGCTTTGTTTATTTGTCTGTTCCGTCAGGTTTTATATCCAATAATGAAAATTCTATTCCGAAGTTTTATCATCGAATTGTGAATGGGGTGAAGAATGTATATGATTTTTGTTTATATCGAAATCCCAAAAATGACTTGAATCATTCTTTTTTTGTGCAGGCTGATGTGCAATTGACTTCTAAAGATGATTTAAATCAGTATGAGACATTCTTACGGGATCTGTTGCCATATATGGAATCGACTTCTTTTGGACAAGATGTTTTTGGGATTGACTGTGGAGATATGGTAGGAGATTCCCCTTTTTTATTTCCAGAATATATTCGCACAACCTCTGTATTAAATATGCCTATTTATAGAACAATTGGTAACCACGATATGACTTACGGTGGACGTACATTTGAATATTCATATTCTACTTTTGAAGATTATTTTGGTCCAATATATTATTCTTTTAATAAGGGCAAAGCACATTACATTGTACTTGATAATTGCTTTTATGTTAACAGAGATTATCAATATATCGGCTATATTGATGAAAAAACTCTTTCATGGATACAAAAAGATTTGTCTTTTGTATCTAAAGGCTCTCTGGTTTTTATAATAATGCATATACCTTCTAGCTCTACTAAAATATTGAGGTATAATTCTCTTTTGCAAGATGAAACGAGCAATGCTTCAAGTTTGTATCAGGTTTTAAAGGATTATAATGCGCATATTATCACAGGACATACTCATTTTAATTTGAATGTATGTTTCAATGATAGTTTGATGGAACATAATACCGCGGCTGTGTGTGGTACTTGGTGGAAATCTGATATTTGTGTTGATGGTACTCCGAGCGGCTATGGAGTGTACCGGGTTATTGGTGATTCACTAAAGTGGTGTTATAAGTGTGTAGGTCATCTAGATGATTATCAATTTAAGATTTATCCTATTGGAAGTGCAGATGAATATCCTTCGGATATAATAGTAAATGTTTGGAACTGGGATGAGATGTGGAAAGTTGAATGGTATGAAAATGGAGAGTTAAAAGGAGAAATGAAGCGTTACATTGGTTATGATCCTGAAGCAAAACGAGTATGCTTAGATAAGAAGAAAGTTTTATATGATTGGATTGTTCCTGCAAAAACGGGGCATTTGTTTCATATTACCCCCGCAAAAGGAATTAATAATATTGAAGTGAGAGTTACAGATCGGTTTGGAAATATTTATAGTCAGTTTATTGAAACTAAATAATACAATATGGGAAGGAAATTATTTTTATTGGTATTTTTTTGTCTTTATACGTTTTCTTTGCCGGCAAAAATTTCATTAGCTTCCATTTGGCAAGACAATATGGTACTTCAACAGAACTCTACTGTCATTATTGCTGGATATTCTAATATTGCCAAAAAAATATGGATTGATGCTTCTTGGGATGGTAAGAAAATAAAGACGGAATGTTCAGCTGATGGCCATTTTTCTGTGATGCTTAAGACTCCAAGTTATGGTGGCCCTTATACAATATCCTTTTATGATGGTGACAAGTTGACCCTTAAAAATATATTAATAGGAGAAGTTTGGTTTTGTTCTGGGCAATCGAATATGGAAATGCCTGTAAAAGGTTTCAGAGGACAGCCTGTGTATGGTTCACTTGAATATATAATATCTGCCGAGGAAAAACGTCCCATGCGCCTTTTTACAGTGAAAAATAGCTGGAGTACAACTCCCATGAGCGATTCAATTAGTGGACAATGGAATGAAACATCTACTGAAAATGTTTCAAACTTTAGTGCAGTTGCCTATTTTTTTGGTGATTTACTACAAAAGACATTAAAAGTACCGATTGGATTAATTAATTGTTCATGGAGTGCTTCTAAAATTGAAGCGTGGATGGATAGAGAGGCGTTGAAACCTTTTGTGGAAGTAAAATTGCCGGATTCCAATCAAACGGCTTTTGAATGGCCTGCTGGTACACCGACTTTGTTATGGAATGCGATGGTTAATCCATGGAAAGGTTTTCCCATTAAGGGAGTTTTATGGTACCAAGGGGAGGCTAATACTCCCAACCCAGATTTATATAGATCGCTCTTTCCTGCTATGATAAATCAATGGCGAACATTTTGGGAACAACCTGCGATGCCTTTTTACTATGTGCAAATTGCTCCTTGGGCATCAGAAGGATCTGATAAATACGATTGGGCTTTATTTCGTCAATGTCAATTGGATGCAATGCGTCAAATCCCTGATGTTGGAATGGTTGTTACTGCAGATTTAGGTAGTGAGAATTTCATTCATCCTCCTTATAAAAATAAAGTGGGAGAAAGGCTTGCTTACTGGGCCTTAGCTAAAACTTATGGAATAAAGGGTTTTATGTATTCGGGTCCAATATATAAAGAGTGCCAACTAAAGAATGGAAAAGTTGAGGTCAATTTTGATTTTGGTGAAGATGGCTTGACTCCTGAGAATGAACCTGTAATTGGATTTGAGTTGGTAGGTGATAATGGGCTTGTATATCCCGCATCGGCAGAAATAATTAATGGTTCCTCCATTGTGAAAGTTTGGAATGAAAATGTGTTGAATCCTACTGAGGTTCGTTATTGTTTTCGCAATTATAAATTGGGTAATTTATGTAATAATATAGGTTTACCTGCTGCACCGTTTAAAACTATAATTAATAAATAAAATGTTATTTATATGAATCCTATCAAATCGTTTCTTGGTATTTGCTTGTTTCTTGTACTTTTATTTGATACAAATATGAGTGCTAAAGAAAGTAAAGTTTCTTCGACTAAAACAGCATTAATGTGGTTCGACGCCGAAGCTAATTTTGAGCGATTTAGTCACAAAGACTCAATTGCTTATTATTTGAAGAAGATAAAATTATTAGGTTTTACTCACGCAATTGTTGATGTTCGTCCTATAACTGGAGAAGTTCTTTTTGATAGTAAATATGCTCCTAAAATGAAAGAGTGGAATGGAACAAAAAGATCTGATTTTGATTATTTAGGAGAATTTATTAAGGAGGGTCATAGATTGGGATTGAAGATTTATGCTGCTTTAAATGTTTTTTGTGCTGGACATAATTATTTCGATAGAGGCCTAGTGTATGACGGGCATCCTGAATGGGCTTCTATGGTTTATACTCCTGATAAAGGCATTATATCAATTATGCAAGAAAAACATAAATATGGTGCAATGATTAATCCGATCAATCAAGATTATCGTACTTATATACTAAACGTATTAGAAGAACTTGTTGTAAAATATCCTTTTCTTGATGGATTAATGCTCGATAGAGTCCGTTATGATGGTATAGGTGCCGATTTCTCAGAATTATCACGTTCTAAATTCGAAGAATATTTAGGAAGAAAAATTGAGCATTATCCAAGTGATATCTTTGAATGGATAAAGAATGAAGATGGAAAATATATACCTGAATGGGGAAAATATGCTTTGAAATGGTTTGAATGGCGTACTCGAAATATAACTGAATTTATGTCTTTGGCCCGTAGTGTTGTGAAAAAGAAGAATCCTAAGATAGCATTTGGTACATATACAGGAGCGTGGTATCCGTCTTATTATGAAGTGGGGGTTAATTTTGCAAGTAATAAATATGATCCGAGTAAAGATTTCAGTTGGGCCACCCCTGAATATGGCAGTTATGGATATGCTGAATTAATAGATTTGTATACAACAGGGAATTATTATGTTGATATTACAATTGATGATTACAAAAAACATAATCGTACTATTTGGAATGAGACTGATAGCCAAGCTCAAGAGGGTGTTTGGTATTGCGTAGAGGGCTCCTGTTTGAATTTAAGAAAGATAATGTTGGATAATAAATTTATGGGAGGAGTTCTTGTTGATCAATTTTATACTGATCCGGCTAAGTTATCGAAATCTATTGCAATGAATCTCATTATGTCAGATGGGCTCATGGTCTTCGATATTGTACATATTATTACTAAAAATCTTTGGAAGGAAGTTGAGATCGGAATGAAAGAGGGAGGGGCTTTATGATGAAACGTGCTTATGCTTTAGATGCATTGCGTGGATATGCTATTTTAACTATGGTTTTATCTGCAACTATAGCTGGAAGCATTCTGCCAGCATGGATGTATCATGCGCAAACACCACCTCCTGACCATGTTTTTGATCCTAACATAGCAGGATTAACTTGGGTTGATCTGGTATTTCCCTTTTTTCTATTTGCTATGGGAGCGGCTTTCCCTTTTTCTATAGGTAAGAAATATGATGCGGGTGAAAGCCGGCTAAAACTTTCTTTCGATGCCGTGAAAAGAGGTGTTAAATTGGCTTTTTTTGCAATATTTATTCAACATTTCTATCCATACGCATTGAGTAACCCTCAGGATATACGTGCTTGGTTATTGGCTATATCGGCTTTTGTTATTTTATTTCCTATGTTTATGCGTATCCCATTAAAAATTCCTCTTTGGGCTCATTTTATAATTAAGTTGGGCGCTTATCTAGTTGCATTATTGATGTTATTTTCAACAAACTATATTGATGGGCAGAGTTTTAATTTATATCATAGTAATATAATAATTCTTCTACTGGCAAATATGGCTTTTTGGGGAGCGATTATTTATATATACACGATACATAATCGTATTTTAAGGATAGGAATACTTATATTTCTTCTTGGCATAATTTGCGGATCTAAAGTAGAAGGCTGGCAACGTTTTATTTTTGATTTCACTCCTTGTCCGTGGCTTTATAAATTTGATTACTTAAAGTATCTTTTTATTGTGCTACCAGGTAGTATCGCTGGTGAATACTTACTTAAATGGATGAGGAACCAAAATAGTGATTCGCAAATAGATGAAAGCCAGATAAAAGCAATTGGTGTTTTGCTCGTTGCACTTGCTTTGATTGTTGGTAATCTTATATGTTTATATAATCGATGGGTTGTGGCTAATTTGAGTTTATCTGTAGTTCTACTTATAATTGGATTTTTATTATTACGAAAAAAACAAGGAGTATTTTGCTTCTGGCGTGAGCTGTTTGTTTTTGGGGGAGCTATGTTGTTGTTAGGTCTTTGTTTAGAACCTTCTGAAGGGGGAATAAAAAAGGATCCTTCTACTTTTAGTTATTTTCTTGTAACGTCTGGTTTAGGATGTATGGCCCTGATTATTTTTCATATTCTTTGTGATTATTTTAGTTTTGTCAAGTCTACTCGTTTTCTTGTTATGACTGGGCAGAACCCAATGATTGCTTATGTTGCTGGTGATTTGCTTATAATGCCCTTATTAGGGATATGTGGAGTAACCCCTTTCCTTTTTCATCTTCATACCAATGTTTGGTTGGGATTCATTCAGGGAATCATTTTAACTTTTTTGTCTTTATCGGTAACTTTGTTTTTTACTAAAATAAGATGGTTTTGGAAAACTTGATTAATAATTCCTAGGAGTTGATTTATGAATATCTAATATTTATACTCGTTGTCTTTTATAGTAGACAAATATCTGTTTACATGTTATTTAGACACGTTTTTTTGTGTTTCTGTTGATCGTCTATTTATTTGGTGGCAGAGAGCTGTTGTTGTATACGCGTGAGTTCTTGCAAAAAAGCTGAAAGTAGCAAGTTGTTAAATAACAGATAGAAATGAGCCGTTCATTGAAGTAAATGCTTCATTGAACGGTTTTTCATGCTTTTGACTGATTGCAAAATGAGACCTGTTCATCATATAAATATATTGACTAACCAATTATCTGAGTCCTCTATCTAAAAAGAACACTGTAATGACAGCGATATAATTTCAATTAGTAATCTTTCTAATATTATGAAGAGAAGACAATGTTTGTCTTGGCAGTTGAACTGCCAATATGTCCATTTCACACAGAAATGACTTTTTTGAACCGTTTTTTCATTCTATATTTGTTTTCAAACAAGTAAACATAGAAAATATGAAAAGATTATTTTTTGCTTTGGTCATAATACTAATAGGCGTAAAAGTCTCTGCCCAAGTTTCCGGTGATAAGATTTTAGGCAAATGGATTAACGAGGACAAAACTCGCATCATTGAATTTGTGAAGAATGGTTCAGCGTATGATGCTATTATTCGGAAAGCTGAGAATCCGGATGTAATTGGTCGGAAGCAAATTACGCAACTAGTTTCTGCTGGTGAGGGAGCTTATAATAATGGTATTATACACATTATAAAAGGAAATAAAACGGTGAATTGTAAGGTCAACCTCCTTACAAATGGAAAACTGGAAATAAAGGCAAGTAAAGGACTTATAAGTAAATCACAGGTCTGGGGCAGATATAATGAGGTGATAAAGAACTAAATAGTATTACCTATTTAAGTTAATTGCTCATATTTTATTCGGGTACGTATGTGCCATGAAATGTCAATGTTATTTTTATAAGATATAACTAACAAACATATAATTGTGTTTCTTATTTTTTCTTGTAGACTTTCTGATTTGCATAAAAAGATATTTAATGCGTAATCTAATTCTTGCGAGAAGGATGATTTTTGCATGTAACTCTGTGTCTCAAGGGCTATAGAACTATTTAAAAACAGTGGATTTAAATTAATTAAGTTGAGGTGTTTGTTTCCGGCCCAATGTAGCAAGCAAATAATAGCACATGCCAAATGGTCTTCCATACTGTTTTTTATGAATAGGTCGAAACTAAGTATAAATGATTTTTTATTAAAATGATGCTCGTTCTCAAATTCTTTAAAATTACTTTTACTGCTAAATTTCTGTTTTTTATTAGCTTTAATTGCCTTATGTATAGAATTTATGAGAAACATCTTATATCGAAATTGTACAAAAAAGTGGCTTTTAAGATTTAATATGTTTTCTCTGTGTATTTGGTGGCTCAGGGTATGTAAGTCTACGACGTTATTCATGTTATGATGGTTTTAAGGATTAAGTGATATACCAACGCTAAGAAAAAATGCAGGGTTTTGATTAAAAGACAATATGTGTTCACTCATTTTCTTCCCGGTTTCAACTATTTTGGAATTTATCATTTGAGTTATGCCGGTTTTTATATATACAATAACGGGTTGGAAATTGTGTTCATAGGTTATTCCCGACTGGATAAGTATTTCTCTGTAGTTATAACTGTTTTTGTATTTTTCTTTTTCGGGGTAAAGATAAAATTGATTTGTTCTGAGTTCGCTTGATAATGAGATTCTACCGTTTTTGCCCGTGTCATTTAATAAAGAAATTCGTTGCGGTAATATAGCTATCAAACTCCATTTTCTGCTTAATTTTTGTTGCCAGCTTAATATAGGGATTACGGGCGCTAATGCTGTTGCATCATAATTTAATGATAAACCGGCAGATAAAGTGGTAGTGGTAGTTTTTTTGAGAATTAGTAATGCACTACATGTTGCCTTCCACGATTCGATCTGTTTTTCACTACCGTCAACTATCAATGAAATGTTATACATAGCAGGCTTTCCGAATAGAGTGGATGAATAGGCAAAACTGGCGCCTCCCCCGAAATAGTGTAAGTCATTATGGCTTTCTATATTTGGCATGCTCTGAGATTCTGAAGTCACATTGTCAACACTAAAATGGCCGTATTGATATCTTAAAGATCCGATTATAGCCCAATTGGACTTCATTAGAATGGGAGCATTGAATGATGCTTTTATATTTTTTCTGTCACTAACAGTCCCTCTATTGTATTCTTCTTTGAGAAGTTTAGATGTAAAGTCGTATGACATGACTTGTTGTACTTCAACATCAATCATTCGCGTGGCAGGGAACTTTTGAGTTACCCTGCCTGCGAATGGTTGTAGTTTAGGCTGTTCTGTATTGTTTTGCCCATGTAGCAATTGTGTATAGAAGCTCAGATATATGAGATAAATTAATTTATTCATGTTGTTTGTTGTGTGAAAATTTAGTTTTTAGGTTGTCAACGACCATATAAACGCAAGGCACTATTAGCAGAGTTAAAAAGAATGAGCTGGTCAAACCTCCAATAATTATCCATGCCATGCCATTTTTAAGTTCAGAACCTGGGCTTTGAGAAAGGGCTAGTGGAAGCATTCCCAAAATCATAGCAAAGGTAGTCATGATAATAGGACGTAAACGTTCTTTCCCGGCTTCGACCAAAACTTGAGTCAAGGGTAAACCTTTGCTCTTGAGGTGATTGGCAAAATCAACAATAAGAATTCCATTTTTAGCGACGAGCCCTAGTAGCATGATGAGTCCGCATAAACTAAATGTGGTAAGATTGTTCATTGTCAGGGCAAGCGCCAACAAAGCACCGATAATGGCCACGGGTATGGAGAATAGTACAACAAAGGGATATACTAGGCTTTCATAAAGGGCTACCATTATTAAATAAATTAAAAGTATGCCGATGCCCAGAGCGAAAATTAAGCTGCTAAAAGCTTCTTCTTGTCTTTTCTGATCGCCCATGTATTCAATGGACACACCGGTAGGCAGCGAGGATTGAATCAGCTTTTCTTTTATCTCTTTGACGATGGTCCCGGATGCACGTCCTACTGCTGCCGAATTAATGGTGATAGATGGCAGTCGGTTGGTTCTTTCAAGGATGGAAGAGACCATTGTTTCTTCTATTGAAGCTACTTGGCTAAGGCGAATGGTACGACCTTCTTTATTGGTTAATATCATATCGCGCAAGTTCTCAACAGTTAATTTGTTAGTGTCATCCATCTGAATATTTATAGCGTATTCATTGTCATTCTCTTTCAGATCTATGTTATCATTTCCTTTAAATGCTATATTAATCATTTGTGAGACTTCCTGAATGGTTAATTTCATGCTGCTTATTTTCACTCTGTCTGGTATTATTTGTATTTGTTTTCGTTCGGATTGTGTGCTGTATTTTACATAATCTGTTCCTGGGGTACTTTCAACGATCTTTTTTACTATTTCAGCTGCTTCTTTTACATTCTCCAACGAAGCTCCCTTTATGGCAATTTGTATGGGTGAGTTGCTGCTGCCGGTGATGTTCATGGGCAATGCTGTTACTTTAACGCCGGGAATGGAGCTTTCTATTTCATTGCGTACTAATACGCCAAACTCATCTGTTGTTATTTCTCTTTTCGTTTTATCTTTTAAAACAATGTCCATTTGTCCCCAATGTGCGTTAGTCGAAGTTGTTCCTCCGCCACCAGTTTGGGTACCGACCAAAGTATATAGGGTTTCAACGTCTTTATTTTTTAGAATAATTGATTCAGCTTGTTTGAGCATCTGGTTCGTCTGGTATAGGGACATATCTGTTGACATTTCCACTTTGATGCTTATCTCACCTCTGTCACCTGAATCGAGAAAGGAACTTCCAATAAAACCTCCGGGGATCAACCAGATGGAGCCTGCCATTAATGTGAAAATACAGGCAAACAAAATTCGTTTATGTCTTAATACCCACAATAATATGTGGCCGTAAATCATTTTTATGGCTTCCAGAAAGTTTTCGAATTGTATATTAATGCGACCCCACCATGTGTTTTTGTTCAGGTGGTCAACTTTTCCGAAAAGTGATGCCAATAAGGGAGTCAGGGTAAATGAGACGAAGAGGCTAAGTAAAGTGGAGAATACAACAACTAACGAGAACTGTCGGACGAGGTTTCCTACTAATCCGGATGTAAGAGCCATAGGGATGAATACGACCAAATCGACCATGGTGATGGCTACTGCTGTGAAACCAATTTCCTGCCTGCCGTCAATGGCAGCGCGAACTTTGTTTTTCCCCATTTCAAGGTGGCGAAATATGTTTTCCAGTACTACAATACTGTCATCAACCAAAATTCCGACAACAAGAGATAGGGCCATGAGGGTCATCAAATTGAGTGAAAAACCGAAGATACTCATCATCATAAAGGTCGGAATCATGGCAGAAGGAATCGCTACTAGTACAAACATGGAGCTGCGTAAACTATGTAGAAAGAACAACATAACTAAACCGACAATGAATATTGCTAGGATAAGATCGTGCACTACCGCGTCAGCAGATGCTAATGTGTATAATGACTGGTCGGATGCAATGGTATATGCAAATTCTTCTTTTGAATATTCATTAACTAGTTGATTAAGTTTTTCTTTTATTTTTTTGCTTACTTCAACCGTATTGGCGTCATTTGTTTTAAATATTTGAAGTCCGATTCCATTCACTCCGTTGATTCGATTGATGGTTTTTGGGGTAGCATCCGTATCGACTACTTTGGCGATGTCTTTGATTAACACCTTACTTCCGTTCTTATTTTCACGAATGATTATATTACGAATCATATCGGTAGTTGTAAGATCTGCATTCAAGCGAAGAGATAGTTCTTGTTGCTGTGATGATAATTTTCCGGCCGGATAGACTAGAGATGCTGCATGAAGTGCTTGATATACCTGACTGATAGGTATGTTATAAAAATTTAATTTATGATTATTGATTTCTACTTTGATTTCACGCGGACTACCTCCGATTATGGAGACTTGTCCAACTCCTGTAACATTGGTTAATCCGGGTAAAATATTATCTTCAACCAACTGATAAAGACGAGTGTCTGATAAGTTTGCTGATACAGAAAGGTTTAATACGGGAAACTGATCGGAACTGAATCTGTTAATGACCGGATCTTCAATATCTTCAGGAAGAGTTGATTTTATTTGATTGATCTTGCGCTCTATGTCTTGCTGAACTACTACATCATCAACTTCGGGCTTGAGCTGAATAGTAATGGTTGAGACGTTTTCCATGGAACGAGAGGTTACAATATCTAACCCTTCCACTGTGGATACTGCGTCTTCAATTGGCTTGGTCACAGCAGATTCGATATCTTGGGGTGAAGCACCTACATAGGTCGTATTGATAGAGATTACACCCGCATCAAATTTAGGCAGTAACTCATAATTCAAATTTTTATAGCCTAATATTCCAAAAAGAATTAATACAGTGAAGATAACCGTAATGAGAAGAGGCCTTTTTATGGATAGTTCTGTTATTGACATACTAATATGTTACTTATTTGTTAATGACTTTCGTGACGCTGCCTTCTTTCAGATTTATTTGGCCCGAAAGAACGACTTCATCACCCAATGACAATCCGCCGATTATTTCAATATTTTGGTCAGAGGAAATTCCTGTCTTTACTTTCTTTGCGTGAGCAACCCCATGACTTATAATGTATACATAATTTTCTTTTCGGTCCGAAACAATTGCTTGTTGAGGGATCAATATTGCATTCTCCTCTTGTTTGAGTGTGATTTTGACAGCAACATTAGTCCCGGCTTTTAGCCATTCGTCGGGATTATCAATCAATACATCTACTTGGTAATTATGATTTTCATCTCCATTGGGACTAATATATATTATATGGCCGGATATTGTCTTTTGGGGAAAGCTGGGTAGCTCTATTCCCACCTTTTGGTTAATCTTGGCGTAATATACTTCTGTTTCATCCAGATAAACGGTTGCTTTGAGTTTTGATATGTTAACTATTTCAGCAATAGAAGAACCGGAATTGGCAAACTCTCCTGTTTTGAAATCATTGGTTATAACTGTTCCGCTTATAGGAGCGATTATTTTAGCATTTTCAATTTGTTGCTTTATTTGCTTGCGTTGTACAGCCGTATTTTCAAAATTGTATTTGGCAGAGAGAAGTTCAATTTCACTACTGGCATTTCCTTCATACAAGTCTTGAATCCGTTGGTAATCTTTTTTTAATTTCTCATGAGACAATGTGGCTGATTGCAAACTTAACTCTGTGAGTTTAGTGTCAATATGTCCAATAACTTCTCCTTTTCGGACCCTACAGCCCAAATCAATACGTAGATAGCTGATCGTGCCTGCTACTTGCGTACTGGCAGTAGCTCTTTCAACTGGATTTAATCTGGCAGGGAGTGTTTTTTGAATTTCTAATTTGCCGGAGTTTACAATTTTTGTGGTCACTGCAACCGGAACATTAGAACGATCAACAAGTTGATTGGCTTTGTTGATGGAATTCTTGTTGAGAACTAGCGTTACTATTATTGCAGTTATAGCGATACAGGTAATGATTATAAAGAGGATTTTTGCTCGTTTCATTCTATTCGTTATTTATTAATTATTTTTCAACTGATTATAAAAAGAAAAAAGAGTGCCTTTGTTTTTTTCGTAATCTAATCTTCTGCTCATGTAGGAGAATAGATTATTGACATACTGTAACTGGGCATTTTTATATGCGTTATCGTCATTGAGGAATACACTGATAGGCGAAGCCCCTTTTTGATAATTTAGGCTTGATGTATCAAGTATTTTTTTTGCTAATTCAAGATTGTCTTTGCTCCCATTTAGATTGTTGTATGCATTGAGAAGATTTTTTTCTGAGTTTTGGAAGGTTAATTGATAGCCTGTCTCTGCCAAATGCAGATTGGTGTAGCTGTTTTTTAATACCAATTTACTCTCTTTGATTTTGCTTGATTTTCTTAAACCGGAGAATAAATTCATACTTACGGATACTCCGATGTAAGAGTAATCCTTCCAGGAATTAAAAATGCCTGACATGTCTTCAGAATAACCTTGTTTGCCAGCACGACTAAAGAGGTTTATTGTAGGTAATAATTCTGCTTTCTGTGATTTATAATTGTATTCTAATAACTTTTGCTGTGTTTTGTTGATTTCATATTCGGTAAGATTATTAATGTTAAGCGAAGCTATTTCAGGAAAGGATACGTACTGCTCATAATTGGTCGAGTCACTGATGTGAAGTTCGGATTCCAGACTTAATCCCATGGTAAATTTTAGATTGTCAAGTGCGTTCTTAATTTGTGTTTCCACTTCATTCAGTTGATATTCAGCTGATTTAAGACTTACGCTAACACGCTCCACATCAGTTTCAATAATGATCCCTTTCTGATGTTTTAGTTTTAATATATCTAATAGTTGAATGTACGATTGTATAATTTCTTGTAACTTTGCTTTGTATTCTTTGTATACAAGTACCTGAAAATAAGCTTGAGCTGTATTAAATATGATGGATTCGCTGTTTTGTATCTGTTGCAGATCGGCTATTTTGATATTCACTTGGCTGCTTTTGATGTTATATATAGCCGGTTGATTATAAATGGTTTGCGTTACTTCTCCATAGATATTTGAGTTGTATTTCTTACCGAACTGCATTGAGATGTCTTCATCGCTTAATACTCCGGCCGGTATAATGTTAGTTTGTAATTTTAGATTGTCCGTAACGGTACTATTTACATTAATTTGAGGTAGATAATAGCTAATGGCTTGTTTTTTTCGCTCTTTGGCTATTATGATATTGTTTTGGTATACTTCTGTGGATGAATGATTTTGTAAGCTATACTCTATGCACTGAACCAATGAATAATTACTTTGTGCGTAGCCTTGGTATGTTATGCAAAAAAATAAAATAGAGAAAAGTTTAATTTTCATATTGTAGCATGAATTTTGAATTGAGTAATTTCGAAATTTATGCGACAAAATTAGTGCTTCGATTAACGGGTTACAAGATGATAAAGGTTGAAGCGGACATAATAAGAGTAGAAACGGGCATTATCAACGCTCTGATAGCCAAGCTTGGAATTCTGTTTTTTTGAGTTTACTAACAATTATGCTTGTATTGCATTGAACAGATAACTTGATGAGAAGTTTCCTGTTAAAGTAGGGCTCCACTTCTTTAATCGCTTCAAAATTAACTAAAAACTGCCTGTTTGCCCGATAGAACTTATTAGGATCAATCATTTTTTCTAATTCTTCTAAAGAATGGTCAATTATATACTTTTGTTCATTGAACGTAAAAATAAAAGAGAGCTCGTCTGCAATGAAAAAGTAAGCAATGTCCGTAACTGATACGGGAAACATTTTGCCTTTATGATGAACTAGAAAGGAAGATCTATTTATTTGAGGGAGTGTTTTGAATAATGTGTTGTTTGGTTCATTGTTTGAATTGTTCATCTGGTAATGTGACTTCAAAAACTCAACTTTAGCCAAACTACTCCCAACAGATTCCATGTCAAATGGCTTTAAAATAAAATAGATACCATTCATTTTAAAAGCTTCTACAGCATATTCATCATAAGCTGTACAAAATATAACCGGACATGTGATGTTGACTTCTTTGAATACGTCGAATGAAGGGCCGTCAGATAATTGGATATCCATATAAATCAAATCGGGCATACTATTTGTCTTAAGATATGTCACTGTTGAACTGATGCTGTCCAATATATTGAGAATCATTATTTGAGGATTGATCTTTTTTAAAGTTTGAGCCAGATCAACAGCCGTACGTGCTTCGTCTTCAATGATTAGTATTTTCATATATTTGGAATAATAGGTATCGTTACTGTATAATATTTATCGTCTCTGTCTATTTTTATATGCTGATTGCAGAGATACTGATATCTTTTGTCAATGTTAGCTAAACCAATACACGTGGATGGTTCAAATGCTTTTTTAGGTTGTAATGTATTAGAGATTATCAACTGATAATCTTCGGTACTATGTATCTTTATTTCTAAAGGGTGCTCGGCGGATATTATATTGTGTTTTACACAGTTCTCTACAATGGTTTGTAGTGAAAATGGTGGTATGTAATATGAATGATATTTTGGATTAATATCTATATGTACTACCAATTTGTTTTCGAATCGACATTTTAGCATGAATAGGTATGCCTCTAGGATAGTGAGTTCTTCTCCTAGAGGGACCTTTTCGCTAGATGAAAGTTTCAAAGAATATCGAAGCATATCCGATAAACGCATAATAAAGGTCTCTGCATTTTCTTTGTCGTCGCGAAGCATCACTTTTAATGTAGCTAATGAATTAAAAAGAAAATGCGGGTTGATTTGTTGACGCAATATTTCAAAACGAACTTGAAGGTTTTCGCGGAGTAATCGTTCGTTTTCAATATCTATTTTTTGTTTCTCAGATAATAGATTAAAAGTATACTTAGTAAGTAATATAGTGCTGCACAATAAGAAACTAAGAAAGAGTTTTCTATAAGCTGTGTTGTTGGCATATATCTGATTCTGTACAACGTGATTTGTGAGATAAATGGTGAAGTGTGTAGCAGGAATGCCAATTAAATAATAGGTGAATATAGTGACGGCTTTTATTCTTTTTTTTATTGCGGAAATATTTTCAGTTAGGTAAGTCGTTAATATTAATAGGCTCCAGTTTACAATGCACAGGGCAAAAATACGGAGAAGAATAAAAGAGTAGGTATTATACGAATTTCTAGGATCAACAATTGTGTTTATAGCACCTATAATACTAATGATTATAGATGAATAAACGGCAATCTTGATGTTGTATTTGTATTCGGATGTTCTCATTGCAACAAAAATACGATAAAAAATATATTTCTTGTATTTAGTCTTCTATTTTAAGACTGATTTACTATTAAAAATAAATTCATATCTTTGAGGTGCTAATAATGTATATTATGAAACGTATTTACTTACTATTCATTTCCTTTTCTGCGTTTTTCCTAAGTGTTAACGCTCAGAAAGGTGTTTCTGACACAGAACTTTCGCCCAAAATAAAGGTTGGGCCGGGTATGGAGGCTGTGAAACTGTGCGACAGGGCTTACTTTTATGTCTCTTATGATGATATGGGTAGCTTTGGTGTGGTGCCGTGCAATGGTTTGATTTTGGTAAATAACGGTGAAGCGGCTTTGCTCGATACGCCTGCCAACGATGAGCGTACTGCTATGTTGGTGAAGTGGATTGAAGAGGGACTGAAGGCAAAGCTTACTACTTTTATTCCCAATCATTGGCACGGTGATTGCTTGGGTGGACTTGCTTATCTGCAAACCAAAGGGGTGAAATCGTATGCCAACCAAATGACTATTGATATAGCTCGGAAAGAGAATTTGCCGGTACCCGATTATGGGTTCACTGATTCGCTGACAGTGAAGTTGGGCGATATGGATTTGTGTTGTTACTACCCGGGCGGAGGGCATTCTACTGATAATATTGTGGTATGGATTCCTTCTGAGAAGATTCTTTTTGGAGGATGTATGGTTAAGGAGCTTAAAGCTACGGGATTGGGCAACTTATCTGATGCTGCGGTGGCAGAGTGGCCTTCGACTATTGATAAGGTTATGCGTAAATATCCCGATGCGCGCATTGTTATACCGGGACACGGTGCTTATGGTGGCAGGGAGCTGTTGTTGCATACGCGTGAGTTATTGCAAAAAGCTGAGAAGTAGCAGGTTGTTAAATAACGGATAGAAATGAGCCGTTCATTGGAGTAAATGCTTCATTGAACGGTTTTTTATGCTTTTCACTGATTACAAAATGATACTCTGTTCGTCATATTAAATATGTCTACTAACCAAATTATCAAAAAACTCTATCTCAAAAGAACACTGAAATAACAGCGATATAATTTCAATTAGTAATCTTTTTAATATTATGAAGAGAAGAAGATTTTTATCTTGGGAGTCCAAAGGAATTTGGGCATTCTTACTCCCTCTTTTTGCTTTGTTTTTTATTTCTACGCATGCAAATGCTACTGTTGATGAAGTATCAGCGGTGATGCAGCAGCGAGTTGTTAATGGAACGATCATTGACGAACTGGGTGAGCCTATGATTGGTGTTTCTGTTCTGATAAAGGGCACCAGTGTAGGAACAATTACTGATTTTGACGGTAAGTTTTCATTGAAAGTGTCGGCAAATAATAGTGTGCTGGTGGTTTCTTACATTGGATACCAAACTCAAAATCTGGAGATCGGAAACAAAAGCAGTTTGAATATTCAGATGAAGCCGGATACCAAAACGCTAGAAGAGGTAGTGGTTATTGGTTACGGTACTGTGAAGAAAAGGGACTTGACGGGTGCCGTTACGTCTATTAAAAGTTCGGATGTAACGTTGAATCCGGGATCAAACCCGATGGAAGCGTTGCAGGGTAAAGTGGCCGGTTTGGATATTACGAAGTCATCTGGTCAGGCCGGTTCTGGTGTGAGCATGCAGTTAAGGGGCACGCGCTCTTTTACAGCAAGCGGAAACCCTACTTTTATAATTGATGGCATGCCGGGTGATTATTCTACATTGAACCCGAATGATATTGAGTCTATTGAGGTGTTGAAAGATGCTTCTTCTACTGCAGTTTATGGTTCGGCAGGTGCCAATGGGGTTATTATTGTTACCACCAAAAGTGGTAAAGAGGGTAAGACTGCCGTTAACTTCAATGTGTTTGGTGGCTTTAATGGTTGGTCAAAAACGCCCGAAATGCGTAGCGGTGATAGTTACATTAATGTGTTGAGAGATGCTAATGCGGCTACGGGTAACTGGACTTCTACGGCTGACGACAGTCGTTTGTTTACGTCAGACGCTGCGTATCAGGCACATTTGGCCGGACAATATATTGACTGGGCCGATTTGTTGATGCAAACGGGTTACACTCAGAATTACAGTTTGTCTGTGTCGGGTGGAACGGAAAAGACAAAGGCTTATATGTCTCTTAATTTCTCGGATGAGAACGGACAGTATAAGGGTGATGATTATAAGGTTTATTCAACGAATATCCGTATAGATCATAAGGTGAACAACTGGCTTTCGGCCGGTGTGAATATGCAGGCGTCTTATGTACATCAGAATAAGGCGTATGCCAGTTTGGAAAGTGCACTGTGTGCTGTGCCTTTGGGAAGGGCTTACGATGATAACGGTAATATAAACGTGAATCCGGTTGTTGATGACGGTAACGAAATAAACTTGCTGCTTAACACGGCTGGCGGTGTGTATAAGAATCAAAATCAGAACTTGAAATTGTACATGAATCCGTATGTTCAGATTACACCGATGAAGGGGCTGACGCTGATTTCACGTATGAATGGTACGTTGGCGTATTCGCGTACTAATTATTTCCAGGGACAGGGTTCGTATCAGTATTATGTAGCTTCGGGAGCCGATGCTGTGGGTACAAACTCTTCTGTTTATGCAGCTGTTACTCAAAATAGAAACTATAATTATAAGTGGGAGAATGTGCTGACTTATGATTTTACGATCAATAAAGATCATGCTTTCACTGTAACGGGTGTTACAACATGGAATCACAATCAAACGGATAACAGTTACCTGAAACAAGATAATATCACGGATAATAAGTTTTTGTGGCATGGCATTTCTTCAAACTCTGCTGCTGTTGCTCAAACTTCATACAACATGTCGAAAGGTCTGGGACTGGTAGGGCGACTTAATTATTCGTATCTGGGACGTTATTTATTCTCGGCTTCGGTTAGACATGATGGTTCTTCTCGTTTGGCCGATGGTAACAGATGGGATACGTTCCCTGCGGTTTCTGCCGGATGGAGAATTTCCGATGAACAGTTTATGGAAGGTACAAGAGAATGGCTCGATAACCTGAAATTACGCGTGGGATATGGTGTGACGGGTACGGCGTCTATAGATCCTTATACGTCAACATCACACCTCGATCAAAGTTATTTTAGCTTGGGCGGACAGAAGGAACTTGTTTACATGTTCTCTGAAAACTATACGAATGCCAACCTGGGATGGGAGAAATCATATAATACGAACATCGGGGTTGATATGGCTGTGCTGAAAAACCGCATTGACTTGGCTGCCGATTTTTATTATACGAAAACGAAAGGCGTGATATGGCAAAGATATCTGCCTATTACAAATGGCGGATACAACGCTTCTACTCAGTATTATACTAACATGAATATTTGTTCTACTGATAATAAAGGGGTTGAGGTAACTTTAAATACGCGCAACATTCAAACCAAAGATTTTAAATGGAGCTCAACTTTGACGTATTCATTCAATAAGGAAAAGGTTACTTCACTAGCCGATGGTACTTCTAATTATGTAACCAACGGTAATTATACGTTGGCTAAAGGATCTCCTGTTAATTCATTCTATAAGTATAAGATTACCGGAATATGGCAAAAAGGAGAAGAAAGTGATGCGGCTGTATTCGGACAGAAACCGGGCGATATCAAAATTGATATTCCGGGACTTAAGAAATCAGAGATCGGTAAGTATGTAAATGAAGAGGGCGTGGAGTATACGGCTGACAATAAGTATACCATCAGCGAAAATGATTATCAGATCATTGGACATAACTCTCCCGACTGGACACTGGGATTGCAAAATACGCTTAACTGGAAGAACTTTGATTTAAGTGTCTTTATGTTTATGCGTTGGGGACAAATGATTAATTATTCCATGTTGACTCGTTATGATCCGACCGGAGCTAATAATTTCCCGGAATATTTCAATTATTGGACTGAATCAAATCCATCAAATGATTTCCCTGCTGCTAATGCCAATATGGCTTTAAAAGATTATACGGGATATTATTCTCTGTCTTATGTAGATGGTTCTTTCTTTAAAATAAAGAATATTACTTTGGGATATAACTTGCCTAAAGATTTGCTAAAGAAATTCGGCTTCGAGAAATTGAGAGTTTATGGAACCATTACCAATCCTTTTGTTGTGGCTAAAAGTCACTTGTTGAAGGATTATGATCCTGAAATGAACGGAAGCCTGAACTATCCGCTTACTAAACAATTGGTATTTGGTTTAAATTTATCATTCTAATTCATAATTAACGAAATATGACGATGAAAAAATATACATTGAGAGCTTTCTCTCTCTTATTAATTGTCTTATCAATGTATTCTTGTTCTTTAGATGAATACAATCCTACTGAAGTGACCGGTGATGAGACACTGGCTACATTTGATGGCTGGAAGGGGATGCAGACGTATTGTTATTCTCCTTTGTATGATCAGATGTTTTCTGCATCTGACTATCTGGCGGTTGCTGAGGCCGGAACGGACATGTGGCTTACCTCGAAGAATGCTACAAATACACAACAATTGTTTTATTATGAGGGGCTTACTACCAGTACCAATGCTACAAACAAGCTTTTCAAACAAGCGTATTCTATTATCAATACGTGTAACGCTATTATAAATAGAGCGGGTAATGTAACAGATGGCAGTGCCGATGATGTTACGGTGTTGACTGCCGAAACTCATTGCTTGAGGGCTTTTTATTACTTGGTATTGGTTACGAACTATGGAAATGTAACATTGAGCCTTGATGAATCGACTACAAATGCGGTTTTGAATCCCAAAAGAAACTCTGTGGAAGAGATTTATGCGCAAATTGTAAGTGATTTGACTTACGCTGCCGAGCATTTGAAGACTACACCTTATGAAAACAACAGTGCACGTGTGACTAAGAAAACAGCTCTTGGACTTTTAGCCAGAGCGTATGCGCAGGGTGCGGGCGAAGGACTGAAAGAGAATGGGGTTTCTTATTGGCAGCGTGCTAAAGAAGTGGCCGAGGATATGATTGCGAACATGAATGCGTATGGGGCTTACCTTTACGATGATGTAGCTGATGTATGGGCTCATGCGAATAATCGTACAAATAAGGAAGCGCTATTTGTGGCTTCGGGACCAAGAGCAGGAGAAAGTGATGCTTTTAGCTCGGGTTCGCTAAACAATAAGTTGTTTACTTACACAATGGCCGATCCCAATAAATTGAGTGAGGTGTATAAGACTGCTAGCAAGGGTAACTATTATTATGGTCGTGTGAACAATAACTTGTATGCTCCGTCTAAGTATTTAGTAGATTGCTTTTCTGAGTACGATAAACGTTGGGAAAACTCTTTCGTAACTGCTTTCTCGGACTTTTCAATGTCTAAAGTGGGATGGGTTTCTTATAGCAGCAAAACATTAACGTTGACAACTGATATGTGTACCAAGTATGGTATTAATACTGCATTTGTGGGACGTAAGATTTATCCGTATGCCGACGTAAATGCTATTACACGTACGTATGGTGGTAATCAGTATGTAGCATCTATATGGCCTAAAGGTGATCATTCTGGCAACGTTGCCAATCTTGTAACTCCCAAGAATGCTTATGTTCACCCTTATCCGCTGGATGAGGATGAGGATCGTTTTGCTATTTATCTGTCAAAAGAGTCTTTGTCTGCCGAAGAAAAAGCAAAACGTGCTTATGTTTGTATTAATATTGATGACTTGTTTGATGCAGAGGGTAAGTATCGTGAGGCTTCATTTGATGGGACTAATTCTTATCAATTGTATCCTTCTTTGTCGAAATTCAACTGGTCGTATGATGGGTTGAATTATGGAAGTAATTTGCAGATTAAAACCGGTGATATGTTTATCATGCGTATGGCTGAGGTGTACTTGATTGCTGCTGAGGCTAATGTGGCACTTGGCAATGGTGAGAAAGCGGCCGAATATATTAATGTGCTTCGCAAACGTGCATGCCGCAATGCGGATGATTATGAAAATCACATGAAGCTAACGACTGTTGATGAAGAAGGCATTTTTGATGAATATGCTCGTGAGTTGTGCGGTGAGTTTAGCCGTTGGGCATTGTTGAAACGCCACAAAGCTTTTGAAGATCGCTTGGCTAAATACAACGTGCGTGCAGCAGCTAGCTTTAATAGCAGCAAAAATTATCTTCGTCCTATTTCTTATGATTTCTTGTCGCAAATTGACAATGCCGATGAGTATGGAACAAACGGATACTAGTACTATCTGTTGGAAATAACTAACTGAGCGTCCCCTCATTCTACAATCAAATAGAATGGGGGGATGTTTGTTTTTCTAGGTTTATGTACAATTTTGCCTTGTATGGTATGTACTGTTTACCTAGTTTTGTGACTTAATCATAATGAATGTACCATGAAAAAACTTCTTTTACTTTTTGCGCTTATTGGTTGTGTGACGTGGAGTAATGCCAAAGGCCAACGCGTGAAGTACAATTTCAATTCTGACTGGGAAATACACGTTGGAGATATTTCTTTGCAACAGGTTATGGGCGCATCTGCCAAGAGTTGGAAACGGGTTACTTTACCACATGCTTTTAATGAAGATGAGGCGTTTAGGGTTCAGATATATGAACATACAGATACTGTTGTATGGTATAGAAAGTCTTTTCGTTTGCCCCGGAATGCCGCAGGTAACAAAATATTTCTGGAATTTGAGGGTATACGCTTCGGTGGAGAGTTTTTTGTGAATGGTAAATCGGTGGGGATACATGAGAATGGAGTCATGGCATTTGGCTTTGATATCACCGATTATATTGATTATGGTAAGGTGAACGTTATTTCTGCAAGGATTGATAACTCATGGAAATATAAGGAACGTGCCACGGGTTCGGGGTATCAGTGGAATGATAAGAATTTTAATGCCAATTACGGGGGCATTCCTAAAAATGTTTATCTGCACGTTGCTCCCAGATTGTATCAAACATTGCCTTTGTTCTCGAATTTGAAAACAACGGGTACATACGTTTATGCTCGTGAAATGGATGTGACGAAACGAAGGGCTATGGTTTTTGCTGAATCTGAGGTCAGAAATGAGTTTCCGGTAGCAAAGGAGTTCTCTATGGAGATGTCTGTTGAAGATGCTGATGGCCGAATTGTTAAAACAATAAGCTCGGGTATCTTACAATTAGCAGCGGGTGAAACCACTACGGTGAAGGTGGGTGCCAGGGTAGAGGATATGCACTTTTGGTCTTGGGGCTATGGTTATTTATATAATGTATACACGGTTTTAAAGGTTGATGGCAAGCCTATAGATGTGGTGAAAGCGCGTACGGGCTTTCGTAAAACACGATTTGCAGATGGAAAGGTATGGTTGAATGACAGAGTGATTCAGATTAAAGGGTATGCGGAACGTACCAGTAATGAGTGGCCTGCCGTGGGACTTTCTGTGCCTGCCTGGTTAAGTGATTTCAGCAATAAGATGATGGTGGAAAGTAATGCCAATACGGTGAGATGGATGCACGTTACGCCTTGGAAGCAGGATGTGGAAAGTTGTGACCGTGTAGGCTTAATGCAACTCATGCCGGCTGGTGATGCCGAAAAGGATGTGTCCGACAGAAGGTGGGGGCAGCGTGTGGAGCTGATGCGCGATGCTATTATTTATAATAGAAATAATCCTTCGGTGGTTTTTTATGAAAGTGGTAACGAGAGCATTTCGGAAGAGCACATGGAGGAAATGAAGGCTGTGCGTGATAGGTATGATCCTTACGGAGGAAGGGCTATCGGGTCCAGGGAGATGCTTGATAGTAAAGTGGCTGAGTATGGGGGTGAAATGTTGTATATTAATAAGAGTGCTCATATACCGATGTTCGCTACGGAATATTGTCGTGATGAGGCTTTGAGGAAATATTGGGATGATTATTCTTTTCCTTTCCATCAAGATGGTGAGGGATCAAAATATTACCGGTCAACAGTTACCAATACGAGTAAACCGCTGGCTGATGCATCGGCTTATAATCGTAATCAGGATTCGTTTTTCAAAGAGTTGATAATAAGGTGGAATGATTATTACAGGGTGCGTCCGGGTACAGGCGATAGGGTGAGCTCGGGCGGATTGAAAATTCATTTTCATGATTCGAATACGCACTTTCGTGGTGCCGAAAATTATAGAAGAAGTGGGGTGACTGATGCCATGCGCATTCCAAAAGATGGCTTTTTTGCACATCAGGTGATGTGGGACGGATGGGTTGATACGGAAAAGGAAAGGACTTATATTTGTGGGCATTGGAATTATTCTGATACGATAGTGAAGCCGGTTTATGTCGTTTCTACTGCTGATAAAGTGGAATTGTTTGTTAACGGAAGGTCTCTGGGTTGGGGGACAAGAAGTGATCATTTTCTCTTTACTTTCCCTCGTGTGAAATGGGAAAAGGGAGTGGTTGAAGCGGTAGGATGCAATGAAAAAGGTGAGGTGCTGAGCAGGTCCAGTAAAGAAACGGCGGGTGAAGCTGCAATGATTCGTCTCAAAGCGATAACGGCTCCCGATGGGTTCAAGGCGGATGGTGCCGATATGGCCTTGATTGAGGTTGAGGTGACTGATAACGAAGGCAGACGGTGTCCGCTGGCTAATCAGACAATTCGCTTTGAGTTGCAGGGTGAAGCTGAATGGCTGGGAGGTATTGCCAAAGGTGAAGAGGGGAATTATGTTCTTTCGCAGGAATTGCCGGTGGAGTGCGGAGTGAACAGGGTGTTGATTCGTTCTACCAAAAAAGCCGGAAAGATTAGGCTGGTTGCATCTGCTGAGGGATTGACCGGTGCTGATGTGAATTTGCAAACTTCGGCTTTTGAAACAAAAAATGGATTGTCTGCTTATATTTCGGGGGAGCATTTGCCGGTAAATTTGTCACGTGGAGAAACTCCCAAGGGTGATTCTTTCCGAATGTCTCGTCGGGCTGTAAAGATAGTCGGGGCAACTGCCGGCTGTAATGAGGGGTTGGTTCGTAATAGCTTTGACGACAATGAGTTGTCTGAATGGGGCAACGACGGAAGGAAACAAACGGCTTGGATAAAATATGAACTGGAGGAAGATGCATTGCTTAACGAAGTGGAATTAAAACTTACGGGTTGGAGAATGCGTAGTTATCCCATTCGTATTTGGATGGATGATGAGTTGGTTTATGAGGGCGAAACGCCTAAGTCTCTCGGTTATATAACTCTTCCTCTGAAACCGGTAAAGGGTCGTTTCGTGAAGATTGAGTTAACGGGCATGAACAATGAGCAGGATGCCTTTGGGGGTATTATTGAGGTTACCGGAAAGAAGGAACTGGATTTGTTTAAAGACCCCAATGCGACTGATTCAAAAGGACAGTTGCGAATTGTGGAGGTGGAGTTTTACAAATCTCTTTGATTCTATTCCCAATATTTGTAGAAATGATGTACCGGGCCATGGCCTTGACCTATTTGATAGGAGGCTCCATTGGCTATGGCTTGGTTTATATATTCTTTGGCCTTGATTACGGATTCAGTAAGGGTGAGTCCGTGGGCTAGAAAGGAGGCGATGGCCGACGAAAGTGTGCAACCGGTTCCATGGGTATTGACGCTGTCAATTCTAGGAGTTGCTAGCTCAAGTGTTTCGTCTGTCTCGGCGTTATAAAAAACATCAACCAACTGGTCTGTACTGAGGTGTCCGCCTTTTAGGAGTACCGAGGTTTGTTGGTTGTATGATAAGGCTTTAGCAGCCGGCAACAAATCGGCTATACTATTTATTGTTTGGTTGAGCAAGATTTCTGCTTCGGGAATGTTAGGGGTAATGACGCGACTGTAAGGAATAAGCTCTTTTTTAAGTGCATATATGGCTTCTTGTTGTAACAGGTCGGTGCCGGCAGTGGCTACCATGACCGGATCGAGTACGATGTTGGTTATTAAGTAAGGTGCGAGCGCTTCTTTCACTCCGTAAATATGTTCGGCTGAGTGAAGCATTCCTATTTTAATGGCATCGGCTCCGATGTCGTCAAGCACTGACTGAATTTGTCCTTTTACAAAGGCGGTTGGAATGGGGTGTATGCCGTTTACGTGTACGGTGTTCTCGTCGACAACGGCGGTGATTGCTGTCATGGCGTAACAGCCGCAAGCGGATATGGTCTTTATATCGGCTTGGATTCCGGCTCCTCCGCTGGGGTCGCTGCCGGCTATACTTAATACTCTTTTATACTGTTTCATGATGCTTTCTTTGGCAAAGATAACAAATTATCGCTACTTTTACGTTCTATAAAATCTAAAAGTATCAAATTATGAGTTTTAATCCAATACCTCTAAAATATAAAAATGACGATAAACCGGGTGCATGGCCTATGTTGATGTACGGCCTGCAATGGTTTCTGATAACGATTCCTATCGTATTGATTATTAGTGCTGTAGTAGGTGAATTTCAGTTGAACACATTGGCTGAACGTACTTTTTACACGCAAAAACTGTTTGCATTGACGGGTGCGGGACTTGTTATTCAGGTTCTTTTCGGGCATCGCATGCCTGTGGTTATAGGTCCGGCTTCGGTGCTGCTTATTGGTATTATCACTACGCAGGCTTCTCAGGTTGCGGAAGTGTATACTGCCATTATTAGTGGTGGCGTTTTGTTGTTTTTGCTATCTTTTAGTGGTTGGATAGGATTTCTGCAACGTGTTTTTACAGTGAGAATTGTCATCGTTATTTTAGCATTGATAGCGTTTACACTGGCTCCGACTATACTTAATTTGCTGTTTGCAGATAAGGCGAATGCTTTCTTCTCATTGTATTTTTCTTTGGCAATGGTCTTTTTGATGCTCTTAGGAAGTAATTTGCTTCGTGGCATTTGGAAGTCGAGCATTGTTCTTTGGGGACTTCTCCTAGGTTCAATTTGCTATTATTTGTTAGCAGGAAATGCTGCTCCCCAGTTAAATAGTCAAGTTACTGGTACTGAATTATCTTTTTTTCTGCCTCAATTATCTTTTGATCCGGGCATATTACTCTCTTTCTTATTTTGTTTTATCGCTTTATTTATCAATGAGCTAGGGTCTGTTCAGTCTGTTGGCACGGCTATTGAGGCGCCCGGCATGGCGCATCGTACTAAACGGGGGTTGCGTTTTACGGGTTTGATGAATATATTTTCCGGTGGAGTTGGGGTTATTGGACCGGTTGACTTTTCACTTAGTCCCGGAGTAATTATGAGCACGGGATGCGCTTCTCGGTATACGCTGTTGCCTGCGGGCGCAGCATTAATATTTTGTGCTTTTTTCCCGGATGTTATTGTATTTTTGTCGTCTATTCCTAAACCGGTAATGGGAGTTATTTTGCTCTATTTAATGACGACTCAGCTTTCATCGGCTTTTCAATTGGTGGTTCAAGATGATTCGCTACCCAATTTTAACAGCTGCATGACGATTGCATTTCCGCTTATGATTGCCTTGATAATCTCTTTTATGCCGGTCGCTGTTGCCGAATCAATGCCTCCCGTACTTAGACCGTTGCTGGCCAACGGTTTTGTAATGGGGGTAATAGCTGTATTATTAATGGAGCATGTGATTTATAGAAATAATCGTCGTTAATTAATAGGTTATAGTTGTATATGGAAATAAGAAAGGCCACGATGGCCGATGTGCAGAGACAATTGGAATTGTTTGATATGGCTCGCTCTGTGATGCGAAATACAGGAAATATGGAACAATGGACAAACGGATATCCATCTCAGGAAGTGATTGAAGACGATATTGTTGCCGGTAACAGTTATGTTTGTCTGGATGATGAGGGGGAGATGGTAGCAACCTTTTGTTTCTGGCAAGGTAAGGATGATACGTATGATTACATTGAAAATGGTAAATGGTTAAATGATAAACCCTACGGAGTGGTACATCGTTTGGCGGGAAGTGGTAAGATAAAGGGCATCGGCTCTTATTGTTTGCAATGGTGCTTTGATCGTTGCTTCAACATTAGGGTGGATACGCATCGAGATAATTGGGTGATGCAATCTGTTCTCAGGAAAAATGGTTTCACAGAGTGTGGAATTATTTATTTGAAGAATGGAGCACCCAGAGTGGCTTTTCAGAAGTTATAGCAAGATTGGACAATTTTATTGATGAATGCTTCGCTACTTTTGTGCCCGAATTGAAAAATGAATATCATGCAAACGGAAAGTCTTTCAATAAAAAATGTTTCTGTAATAATGGCAGGGCTTATGCTTTGCTTGTTTCTCTCTGCTTTAGATAATGCAATTGTTGCAACGGCAATGCCTCGTATCATAGACGATCTAAAGGGGATGACGTACTATTCGCTTCCCTTTACTACTTATTTGTTATTTTCCACGGTGGCAATTCCCGTTGCCGGAAAGCTGTCGGACGTTTTCGGTCGTAAACGAATTGTTTTATGGGGTATAGTAAGCTTCCTAATCAGTTCGGCTCTATGTGCTCTCTCTGTTGATATGTTGATGTTGATAGTTGCTCGGGGTTTGCAAGGCGCGTGTGGTGGTGTGATCGCATCAAGTGCTTTTATTATTACAGCGGAACTTTTTCCTGTAAAGGAAAGGGCTAAATATATTGGTATTTTAGCTTCTATGCATGGGTTGGCGAGCTTGCTGGGGCCCGTGATGGGAGGAGTTATAACGGAATATGTGTCTTGGCATTGGATATTCTTGGTTAATATACCGATTGGCATGATTGCCATCTGGTTACTAAATAAATATCTGCCTGTATTAAAACATGCCAGTCAAACGAACAAGCTGGATGTAAGAGGTATTTTGGTATTTCTTGCATCGATACTACCTTTCTTATTCTGTATGGTAGAAGGCGGACGGCTTTTACCGTGGACTTCGCCCTTATTAATATCTCTGCTTATAGTGTCTGTCTTTTTGATGATTTGTTTTATCAGGCTCGAACGAATATCCGTATCGCCTATGTTGCCCGCCGGTTTGCTTAAAAACAGCATCTTCCGTAAATCGGCTTTTATCGGAGCTATGGGCTATGTAGCTTTGTTTGGACTCATATTGTACGTACCGTATCTTCTACAGGTTATTTTAAAAAAGGATGCTGCTTTTTCCGGTGTAATGATGTTGCCTATGACTTTGTCTATGGTGGTAGGAGGGATGTTGGGAGGTGCTTTAATTTCTCGCTATCAGCATTATAGAAGATCGGGAATTGTGAATCTGTCCATCGCTATCGTTGGTTTATTATTACTATTTGTTTTTGGGCAGGGGATTTCGATGTTACAGATGACAGCAGGATTGTTGCTTACCGGTATTGGTATCGGAATGAACTTTCCACTTGTTAACATAGCACCTCAGTCTGTTATTTCCGTTACGCAGATGGGTATTCTGGTTTCTAGTATTGAATTCTTTCAGGTAATGGGAGGTGTTACTGCTACTTCGTTGTTCGGCAAATTGCTGGGAACTTCTATGTCGTTGATCTTATTGCTTTGTATTGGTGCATTAGCTGCCGGATTGGTGGTGTCGTGTCTTCTCGACGATAAGAAAATTAAAGAAGGTTTTGCGCGCCAACACTCGGAAGTACATACTATAAAGGAATGACTAGATTAATAAATATGATAAAATTATGACTGAAAAAGGATTTAATGTTGCGGCTTGTGGTCTTTATTGTGGAACTTGCCGACGCTTTTTGAATGGTAAATGCCCGGGATGTGCCAATAATGATAAGGCCTCTTGGTGTTCTGTACGCAACTGCTGCAAAGAGCATGGATGGATGAGTTGTGCCGAGTGCAACTTAATGCCTATAGAGCGTTGTCCTAAATTTAATGCATTTATAAGTAAGGTCTTTGGATTTGTGTTCCGCTCTGACCGTGGTGCATGCATTCGTAGAATCCGTGAAATAGGAGTTGAGAACTTTGCTAAAGAAATGACAGAATCAGGCAATTATAATCGTCCTGTTAAAAAGCATTAGCGAGGAAGCGTACTTCTCTGCGGATTATTTATAAAAAAGACACCCGATAAGGTGTTGTTTTAAAAATGATCGTTATATTTGTACCCGAAAAGGTATTGAATATGGAAAATCTACCATTAAACGAATATGTGAAGGCTAAGCGCAAAGCGCTTGGATTTTCGCGTGAAGAGTTTGCACAGAAAGCAGGCGTAGGACTGCGCTTCCTGCGTGAACTGGAACAGGGTAAGGAAACCCTGAAAATGGACAAGGTAAATCAAGTATTAAAATTGTTCGGAGTGCAATTGGGTGTCGTTCCAATGGACAGAAATAATTTGATATAGCAATGAAACAGGCTAAAATCTTTATGTACAACCATCCGGCAGGTACGCTCACCGAAGATGAAAACGGTTACACTTTTGTGTACGACCCTGCTTATTTGGCGAATAAAAAAGCAGAACCGGTAAGCCTCACATTACCTTTGACCGATAAACCATTTGTCAGCAATGTACTGCATCCTTTCTTCGACGGGCTTATTCCCGAAGGCTGGTTGTTGGATATTGCCGAAAAGAACTGGAAAATCAATAATCGCGATCGTATGTCTTTGCTGCTTGCCTGCTGCAAAGATTGTATAGGGGCGGTAAGTGTTCAACCTATTCAAGAATGATAATCATGGAAAGATGCTTATATTGTTATCAATCGCTGGAACAGGGGCAAGTTGATTTTCATCCGCAATGTTCAAAGAAAATATTTGGAACAGCGGTCCCGCCTGTTCTTCCCTACACAAAAGCCGATATAGAATCGTTGGCGTTGGAAGTGGTGCGTTCTCAGGTTACGATTACAGGCGTGCAGCCGAAACTATCGGTTGACTTGGAAAAGGGAAAAGGGGGCGAGAAACGCTTTACGATAGTTGGTTTATGGGGTGAATATATCCTCAAGCCACAAACGGAACAATATCCATCGCTTCCTGAAAACGAAGATTTAACCATGCATCTGGCATCACTTGCCCGTATAAAAACAGTTCCCCATTCCCTGATACGATTTCAAGATAGTTCATTGGCATACATTACCAAACGAATAGACCGTGACAAGAAAGGCGTTAAAATCCCGATGGAAGATATGTGCCAACTGACAGAGAAACTTACCGAACAAAAATACAAAGGTTCTCATGAGCAAATTGCTAAAAAGATAGTGGAGTTCTCGGCTTATCCGGTGTTGGATTTAATCAACTATTTCGAGGTACTTTTGTTCTGCTACCTGATCGGAAATACAGACATGCACCTGAAAAACTTTTCGCTTTACAAAAAGGTCGGTGAATGCGTTTTGGCTCCGGCTTATGACCTTCTATCTACCAAGCTGGTTATTCCACAAGACAACGAAGAACTGGCATTGACATTGAACGGCAAAAAAAGCAAACTGAAAAAAGTCGATTTTGATAGCCTTTTAAAAACGATGAAAGTCGATGATAAGGCAATCGAAAATGTGTATGACAAATTCAGGAAGGTAATACCGGAATGGCTTTTATTTATAGACTCTTCATTCTTGCCGGATGAAATGAAAGAACAATATAAGACATTGATACAAGAGAAA
>MTLE01001312.1_pt1 | contig 43282 bp, 40 predicted proteins | sample 1982461 | NCBI WGS metagenome assembly MTLE01 (sample SAMN05712605, study PRJNA340218) | biofilm metagenome | isolation source: sample SPL anode biofilm adapted to -200 mV | place: USA | collected 2012-02-03
GGTACTGGGTTATTTTTCAAGTTTTGCTAAGACGAAAAAGTGGTAATAGCCGTATCCAGCCCCAAAAACAATGGCGCAAATGGCAAAGTAAAGTCCAAACAGCGGATTCTGAATGCCTCCGGAGAAAATGATCAACGAGCCAATGGTAGCCAGAAGCGGACAGATCAGGCCCCGGAACAGGCTTTTGATTTCTTTTTTTCGCCACAGTGAAAAAACTTTATAGTAGAGGCCCAGGTACAACAGATAGCTGGTGACAATGGCGATTTCAGAAATATCGGAATTAGGAAAAAGCGTATATTTCTGGGAAAAATAATGAACCATCAACCAGAATCCAACAATGATCAGGGCAAAAAAAGCTGAATTGACCGGAAAATCAAAGCGGGACGAAAGTTTCGTCATGGTTTTAGCTTTAGGGATCATTTGATCCAGACCTAAGGCATAGGGCATCCGGATCATTGCCATGACCAAGCCATTAAGAGTGCCCAGTACCGAGATAAAAACAAAGAGCATCAGAATTTTGGCGCCACTGGGACCAAAAATCATATTGGCAGCATAGTCCAGATGGGCATCGCCACTGTTCATTATTTCGGTCGGCCCCACCAGATTGGAAATGCCCACAAAATAAATAATGTAAAGCACCAGAATAATCAGCGGACTGATCACCAGCGCCAGGGGCAGATTTCGTTTGCTGTTTTTAATTTCATAGGCCACCGAGGTGGAAATAATCCAGCCGTCAAAAGAAAAGGCAATCGGGGCAATGGCCGCAATCCATCCAGTCGAGCCGATTTCTGAAACGGCCGCACTGGTGAAATGGTCTGCAGTACCGCCAAAGATCAGACCGGCAAAACCGATGATAACCAGCGGAATCAGTTTGATGACCATGGCGGCACTTTGGAAATGACCGCCGATTTTGGCTGACAGAATATTGGTGGTATAAAGCACCAAAAAACAGCAGATCCCCGCCAGAATCTGAACTTCCAGAGTCTGTTCGACATTAAAAAAAATGCAGAAATAAATACCGGAAACCCAGGCCAGAATAGCGGTGATGGTGGGTAAATAAATAAAGGTCTGGAACCAGCCATAGGCAGAACCCATGCTGGGGCTGATAAATTCCTTGGCATAGGAAAGAACGCCGCCGGGACGATCGGTTCGGGCTGCCAGTTCGGCAATGGTTAAACAACCAAAGACAATGCTGATGGCTGCAATGACGAAGACCAGAATACCTAAAAACACATTGCCGCCGGTGGCGACCAGAATATTATCGCTTTTGAAAAATATACCAGAACCGATAACGACGCCAACAATCAGCGCGATGGCGGTAAATAAGTTGTATCGTGACTGTTGCATGGTAACCTCCAGGGTTTGGATTCCCGACAATTAAGTAAAAAGCCTTGGTGTAACTTTTTCTTGTCTGAAAATGATTTTAAAATTTACTTGGTACCGAAAAGGCGGTCGCCAGCATCACCTAAACCAGGCACAATGTAAGCGTGGTCGTTTAAGTGATCATCGATGGCAGCGCAAAAAATCGGGATATCGGGATAAGCGGTGGTGACGGCTTTAATCCCTTCCGGGCAGGCCAGAATATGAACCACCTTGATATTGGGGCAGTTGGCCTCTTTTAAAAGGCGAATGGTATGAATGACTGAAACCCCGGTGGCCAGCATCGGGTCGACAATAATGGCTTCTCGTTCGGCAATGTCAGAAGGCAGTTTCTTGTAGTATTCCACCGCCTGGAGCGTCTCGGGATCACGGTACAAACCGATGTGACCGATTTTGGCCTTGGGGATAATGTTGGTAAAGCCTTCCACCATGCCCAAACCTGCCCGTAGAATAGGGACAATGACCACGTCTTTTTCGGCCAGAACTTTTTGGGTTGTTTTGCAGATTGGGGTTTCAATCTCGATTTCTTTAAGCGGAAAATTCTTGGTAACCTCCCAGGCCATCAGGCTGGATAGTTCTTTCACCAGTTCCCGAAACTCCCGGGACGGGGTTTCCATCTTTCGTAGGTGGGTCAATTTGTGCATGACAAGTGGATGATCCACGATCGTTACATTTTGCATGATAATCTCCTTTTATTGTTAATAGATTAATAATACGATAATTGTCTGAATAATTCTACAATTATTTAAGAATTATTTGTTGACACTTGGGAAATAAGGGTTAAAATGAAATAATATGATAAAATTCATGAGGAATAGAAATTTTTAAAAAGGAAGGTGACCTGAAAAATGAAAGAAATTAAATTATATACTTGGGCCCACTGTCCCTATTGTCGAGCCGCCAAACAACTTCTGGATGACAAGGGTTTGAAGTATACCGAAATTGATATTTACAATGATGCGCAGACCCGTCGCCAATTACAGGATCAGACCAGTCATTATACGGTACCTTTTGTCTTTATAGGGGAGACATTTGTTGGTGGCTTTTCAGAGCTTAAAGAAATTGAGTTTAGCGGTAAACTCGACGAATTATTATAAGGTGAGGTTAAGATGGCAGCAATAACATTCAAAGTTGTAGAAGAAATCGGTGTTCTCAGCGAATTACCCAGTGGTTGGCAGAAAGAGCTGAATCTGGTGAGCTGGAATGAACGGGACCCCAAATATGATATCCGGGATTGGAATGCAGATCACGAAAAAATGCGTAAGGGCATCACGTTGACCGCCGATGAGCTGGTTCAATTGCGCGATATCTTAAACGGTATGGAACTTTAGTAAATAACAGTAATTTTAGGTGCGAAGAATACTACCGTACCGACCAATTGTTAATCTGAATAAAAAGCGTATCTTCCCTTTTGGTGAGATACGCTTTTTTAAGGTTACTTGATGGGTTCGGCGCAATTGGCGGAACCGGTGGTCAGGAGCATCTCGAGGCCGTGATCCAGGGCTGGCAGAATGGCTTCAAGGTTTTCTTTGACAGCCTTGGGGCTGCCGGGGAGGTTGATGATCAGGGTTTGCTTGCGGATACCGGCGGCACTGCGGCTGAGCATCGCTTTGGGAGTGATCTGAAGGCTGTGATAGCGCATCGCTTCGGGGATGCCGGGAGTCATCCGGTCACAGACGGCAATGGTCGCTTCGGGGGTCCAGTCCCGTCCGGAAAAGCCGGTGCCGCCAGTGGTTAGAATCAGATCCAGATGGTCTTCATCGGCCCAGGCCATCAGGGCAGCTTTAATGGTTTCCAGATCATCCGGAAGAATGATGGTTTTGACGACCTCATAAAGCGTGGTTTCGGCCAGCATCGTGGCAATCATCGGACCGCTTTTGTCTTCACGTTGGCCCTTCGAGCCCAGATCACTTAAGGTCATTATTCCAGTTCGATACATGTTTTCCTCCTAAATATTAAATGTAAAAAAGTCGTTAGCCAATAAATCAATATATAACAGTTTGTTTCGCAAGATTTCTTCTTTGCCAGTTAGGACTTTCAAGGCTTCAGATACCTGTAGTGATGCTGCCAGAGCCGGAGTAAAGGATGGGTTGCCCAGAGCCTTGGAGTCGTATTCTTTTTCACCGTCATAGAGTCGGGACAGGGTATCATCTTCCGGAAAAACGGTGGTAACCTGGGCAAACCAGCCGCCGATGGCACCGTGGATCAGGGGGATGTTCTTTTCTTTACATAAGGTCTGGAGGGTGAGCCGAGCTGGTACGTTATCCAAGGCATCAACCACCAAATCGGCCTCACCAATCAAGGAAAAACCGTTTTCCTCGTCGAGAAAATCGTGATAGTAGGTGGTCGTCACTTCTTTATTGATCAACTTGACCCGGGCTGCTGCCGCTTTAGCTTTGGGGGTGCCGAGATTTTTCTCGGTTGAGAAAATCTGGCGGTTCTGGTTGGAATCTTCAAAGACATCACCATCAATCAAAATCAGCGAACCGATTCCGACTCGGGCCAGCATCTCAATGATATAGCCACCCAAACCGCCACATCCGACGATACAAATTGTGGCATGTTGAATGCGCTCAAAGTCCTGTTCGGAAAAAGCTGGAAAATTGCGTTCATAACGTGACATTGCGCCACCTCCTTAAGTCCAATAAAAACTATTCATTTTAGTATAACAATTTTTAACGAAAAATTAAAGTCTTGAATTGATATTGTTTTTTCTGACAATAATCGTTAGAATAGAAAGCAGACACCGAATGAAAAAAATGGTCGGTAAGGAGAAAAAATGGAGTTATTAAAAGTAAAAACCATTGATGAGATGAAAAAAATTATCAATGAGTCATTTATAGATATCACGCTAGAGAATGAAACCATTGATTTAAGCCATGGATTAGGGCGGATACTGGCGGCTGATCTTGTATCGACTATCGATGTTCCGCACTTTGAACGATCCGTGGTTGATGGGTATGCGGTGAAACTAACCGACGTTCAGGGAGCGTCCCAGGCCATACCGGGCTTTTTAAGAATCGCCGGAGAAGTCCAGATGGGCAAAGAAACCGCCGAGCGCCTTAACCAGGGTGAAACCTTCTATGTTCCAACTGGGGGGATGGTACCAGCCGGTACGGAAGCCATGATTATGATTGAATATACTGAAAAACTGGGAGAAAAAGACCTGGCCATTTACACCAATGCTGGTGCAAATGAAAACATGATGAAAATTGGTGATGACATCAGAAAGGGGGAACTGGTTTTTTCCCGGGGCCATCAGTTAAGACCGCAGGACATCGGCGTTTTATCAGCTTTGGGTTATTTGCAGATTGAGGTTTTTAAGCGTCCCCGGATCAGCATTATTTCCACCGGTGATGAAATCATTCGGCCTGGTGAAACACCTAAACCCGGGGAAGTGATTGATATCAACACCCCGGCGTTGGCAGCGGTGGCAAAACGTTTGGGCGCCGAGGTCATCTCAACCGCCTACGCCAGAGATGATCTGGAGGAGATTCGCTCAGCCGTGCAAAAGGGCATCGAAAACGGCGAGATGGTGATTCTTTCTGGTGGCAGTTCGATGGGCGAAAAGGATTATACCGTCCAGGTCATTGATGGACTGGGACAGGTGCTGCTCCATGGTCTGGCGGTTAAACCGGGAAAACCGACGATTTTGGGAACCGTTTTACAAAAACCGGTAATCGGTTTACCGGGCCAGCCAGCCGCCGCCATTATGGTGCTGATGATCGTACTACAGGAATTTATGACCCTGTATTATGGACAGGATCGTGTAAACGATCAGACCGTCCAGGGGCTGCTGATGGAAAATGTCCATGCCGCTCCGGGTCGCCGAACCTTCCAGACCGTGGCCATCAAAAAGACTGAAGAAGGCATCGAAGTCCGGCCTACTCACGGTAAATCGGGAATGATTACGCTGTTAGCGTATTCTGACGGTTATATTGAAATTACCGAAAACGAAGAAGGAAAGAATACTGGGGATCAGGTCTTGGTAACCCTGTTTTAAAAGCTCACAGACTTACTACTTAGATCTGAACTGGAGGGAATAATGAATACTGAAAATACCGGAAAAAAAGACGAACGGAATTTATATTTAAAAAACGAAGATCTCGATCTGGCAGTGACGAAGTATCTGGCCTTATTATCCTTTGCCGAAGCGCAGGAAAAAGGCCGTATTCTACCCGTCATCGAAGCCCAGGGCTGGGTAACGAAAGAGCCGGTTTTTGCCAAAATTTCATCGCCCTATTATAATGCCTCGGCCATGGATGGAATCTGTGTGGAAGCAATGGCGATGGTCGGCGTGGATGAACGTCATCCCCGGTCGTTGATAAAAGGAAGCGATTTTAACTTTGTCGATACCGGTGATGTGATCAGTGATCCCTACAATGCCGTGGTGATGATTGAGGATGTGATCATAAAAAGTGATAATGAAGTCAGCATCAACAATCCGGTTTCGTTGTGGCAGAATATCCGGCCAATTGGTGAAGATATCGTCGCCGGAGAACTGATTATCCCGGCTTTTCACCGGGTTCGCCCAATCGATCTGGGCGCCCTGCTGGCTGGCGGTATCACGGAGATTGAAGTGATGGATAAACCCCGGGTGGGAATTATTCCCACAGGTACCGAACTGGTGGAAGCGGGAGCAACCATGGCGGTAGGAAAAATAATTGACTCCAATACCCATATGTTTGCCGGGCTGGTCAAAGGATATGGTGGTGAAGCCCGACGTTACCCGACAGTACGGGATGACTATGAGTTGATTAAAAAGGCGATCATTAAAGCTGTTGATGAAAATGATGTGGTACTTATTTCCGCTGGTTCCTCGGCCGGAACCGAAGACTACACCCGTAAGCTGATTGATGAATTGGGTGAAGTGGTGGTTCATGGCGTCGCCATTAAACCCGGCAAACCCGTGGTTTTGGGAATGATTGAGGGCAAGCCGGTGATTGGTATTCCCGGCTATCCGGTTTCTGCCTATTTCGTCTTTGAAAGCTTTGTCAAACCGGTGATTCTAGCCTATAACCACCAGACCCTGACAGAAGGGGTGACCATTAAGGCGGTGCTGTCCAAACGGTTGATGTCGTCGCTTAAATATCTGGAATTTGTCCGGATGAAATGTGGCCGGGTCAATCAGCGCTTTGTGGCAACGCCGCTGGATCGGGGCGCAGGGGTGACCATGTCACTGGTCAATGCTGACGGTATTTTGAAGATTCCCAAAAATGTTGAAGGTTACGAAGCCGGGGAAGAGGTCGAGCTGATTCTGATGCGGCCCCGGGAAGAAATTGAAAATACCTTGGTTTCGATTGGTAGTCATGATGTACTGATGGATATCGTCGCCAATATTATCCATCAAAACAAAGAACTGGTAAACCTGTCCTCAGCCCATGTTGGCAGCCTGGGGGGGATTATGGCAATCAAAAAAGGAGAGTGCCATATTGCTCCGATTCATTTGCTGGATGAAGAAACCGGGATGTATAATCTTTCTTATTTAAAGCGTTATCTGGTTGACGAGGGGGTAGTGTTGATTAAAGGGGTTAAACGAACCCAGGGGATGATCATCCCCAAGGGCAATCCCAAAAATATCAAGGGCATTAATGACCTGATCCGACCGGATATTAGTTTCGTTAATCGGCAGCGGGGCTCCGGTACCCGGGTACTCTTGGATTACTTATTAAAACAAAAGCAGCTCGAGGCCAATCAGATTTTGGGCTACACCCGGGAAATGAACACCCATATGATGGTGGCTTCGGCAGTTGCGTCTGGTTCCTGCGATGTCGGGATCGGGGTTTTATCGGCCGCCAATATGATGGATCTGGATTTTATCCCGATTGGAGATGAAGCCTATGATTTTGTTATTTTAAAAGAAAATCTGGACGATCCCCGGGTGCAGATATTTATCAAGGTGCTTAAATCAGAACAATTTAGAGAAGCGCTGAAACGGCTGGGGGGATATGAACTGGAGCAGCCGGGAGAAATCGTTAAACCCTAGACATCAGGGGAGAAAGCAGGAAACAGATGAAGGATCATTATGGAAGAAAAATAAATTACATGCGTATTTCCATCACCGATTTATGCAATTTAAGATGTGTTTACTGCATGCCGGAGGAGGGAATTGAGAAACATCCGCATCAGAAGAATTTGTCCTTTGAAGAAATTCTGGATCTGATTAAAGCTGGGGTTACCCTGGGGGTTAATAAGATTCGCTTAACTGGCGGGGAACCGCTGGTGCGTCATGGGATTGTTGATTTGGTCAGAAGAATTGGCGAGATCCCCGGGATTGAGGATCTCACCATGACCACCAATGGGATTCTCTTGCCGAAATACGCCAAAGATTTAAAAGCTGCAGGCTTAAACCGGGTTAATATCAGTCTGGACACCTTTGATCCGGCCAAATTTCATGAGATTACCCGGTGGGGGCACCTGGAAGATGTTTTTTCCGGGATTGCCGCCGCCAAGGCAGCAGGAATGCATCCCATTAAAATCAACACGGTGCTGATCAAGGGTTTTAATGACGATGAAATTGAAAGCTTTGTCAATTATACCCGGGACGAAGCCGTTTATGTGCGGTTTATTGAACTGATGCCGCTGGGTCAATCCAGCGGTTTTGCAGAAAACAAATACCTGTCCAATGATGAGGTATTAAAGCGCGTACCAGCGCTAACGCCACTACTGATCCCGGACAAAACCGGACCGGCAGAGTATTACCAGCTGCCTGGAGCCAAGGGGAGAGTCGGACTGATTAATCCCATCAGTAAGCATTTTTGCAGCGAATGTAACCGGATCCGGGTGACCACTGATGGTAAAATCAAACCCTGCCTCCATTCAGACTTCGAGATTGATCTGGTGGCGCTGCACCAAGCCGGAATGACTTATCAAGAAATTCTCTTACAGGCGATTAATAAAAAACCGGAAAAGCATCATATTAATGAACATGAAAAGCAGTTACTAAGAAATATGAACGAAATTGGAGGATGATATGGACGAAATGGATAAAGAGATCGCCGAGTTCACTCATTTTAATGAGGCGGGCCGCAGCAAAATGGTAGATGTCAGCGAGAAAAAAAGCTCCGAACGAATGGCCATTGCCAGAGGAGCCATCAGTATGAAAAAAGCGACCCTGCAAAAAATCATCGACGGCCAGATGAAAAAAGGCGATGTTCTGGGAGTGGCTCAGGTTGCCGGAATTATGGGTGTTAAACGAACGGCCGATCTGATCCCGATGTGTCATAATATATTTATTTCAGGCAGTGATATTAATTTTCAAATTGATGAGGCAAATTCCCGGATTCTAATCGAAGCCGTGGTAAAAAATACCGGTCAGACCGGGGTGGAAATGGAAGCCCTAACAGCGGTTTCAGTGGCTGCCCTGACCATTTATGACATGTGTAAAGCAGTCGACAAAGAAATGACCATTGAAGCGATTTATCTGGCTAGAAAAACCGGTGGTAAATCCGGTGAGTTTATAAACCCCAACCATCAACAAAATTAAATAGGAGAAAAAACATGAGTGGAAAAGTAATAGCAATTAATATCAGCGAAACAAAAGGTGTCATGAAAAAACCGATTCCGGTTGGGAATTTTATTAAGGATTTTGGACTGGAGGGCGATGCCCACGCCGGAAAATGGCATCGTCAGGTCAGCCTCTTGGGACAGGAGAGTATTGATAAGATGATCGCCATGGGCGCAGCGGGACTTTGTGCCGGTAATTTTGCTGAAAACATTACGACTGAAGGCATCTGTGTCTATGAACTGCCAGTGGGGACAAAGCTAAGAATCGGTGAAACCCTGCAGGAAGTCACCCAGATTGGCAAAGAATGCCATGCCGGATGTGAAATCGCCCAACAGGTCGGCGATTGCGTCATGCCAAGAGAAGGCATCTTTACTATTATCCTCGAAGGTGGGATTATCAAAGCTGGGGATACCATTGAAGTGGTGGAATAGTCAGAAAAATATCTGCACATATAATTTTAGCTTTTTGAATCACTGTTAAGACTTTCGGGATTGACCACGATTGCAAAGCGCTACTTATTTCCCGAACCATAAAACAAATCATAAAAAATGATGGAATGTGTATTGCATTATCAGAATTTAATGTTACAATAGTAAATGTTATTGCCGTACAACTGTCTTTCACAGAAAGACAGAGGCCTAATGGAGGACGATATGAATCAATTTATAAATAGTATGGCCGGTGTGGCCTGGAGTATCATCCCGATATTACTGATCTTTTTTTTGATGTCAGGCATCATGTTTGTATTTTATTTCAAAGTGAAAATTGAAGAAATATCGATCTATTTAAAAAGTATTGCGGCTTCCCTTGAAAGGCTTTCAAATCGGCGAAATGACTATTAGAAAGAGTTTTATGGAGGAAATTATGTATTTTGAAAAAGTAAAAGTTGCTGATCCTGAGATTTATGAACTCATGAAAAAGGAATTGCATCGACAGCAAAGTCATCTGGAGCTGATCGCCTCTGAGAACTTTGTGTCAGACGCAGTGATGTTAGCCATGGGGAGCCATTTAACCAATAAATACGCCGAAGGTACGCCGGGACACCGTTTCTACGGCGGCTGTGTTCATGTGGATACCATTGAACAGATCGCTATTGATCGGGCCAAGGCCTTATTTGGTGCCGAACATGCCAATGTTCAGCCGCATTCCGGGGCTCAGGCCAATACTGCGGTCTACATGGGAGTTTTGCAACCGGGTGATACGGTTTTGGGGATGCGCCTCGATCAAGGCGGTCATCTAACCCACGGCAGTCCGGCCAACCTTTCTGGAATATATTACAATTTTATTTCTTATGGGGTGAATCAGGAAACCGAAACCATCGATTATGATGAGATCGAGAAGCTGATCAAAGAACACCAGCCCAAATTGGTAGTAGTGGGCGCCAGCTCATACCCTCGCGCCATCGACTTTGAACGGATTTCAAAGATGACCAAGGCCGCTGGATGCTATCTGATGGTGGATATGGCTCACATTGCCGGTCTGGTGGCGGCTGGACAACATCAAAGTCCCGTGCCTTATGCCGACTTTGTTACCACCACTACCCATAAAACCTTGCGTGGTCCTCGCGGGGGGATTATCCTCTGCAAAAAGGAATATGCCAAGCTGATCGACAAGGGTGTCTTTCCCGGTACCCAGGGCGGACCACTGGAGCATATGATCGCCGCCAAGGCCATTGCTTTTAAAGAGGCCGCAACACCTGAGTTTAAGGCCTATCAGGAACAGGTGGTCAAGAATGCCAAAGTGTTGGCGGCAGCGCTTGAAAAGCGGGGTTTTCGGATTGTTTCCGGTGGAACGGATAATCACCTGATGCTGTTAGATGTCAGCAAAGTCGGCCTGACCGGGAAAGAGGCCGATGAAACCCTGGGAAAAGTCAACATCACGGCCAATAAAAACGCCATTCCTTATGATAAGGAAAGTCCTTTTGTGACCAGCGGCATCCGGGTCGGAACACCGGCCGTAACCACCCGGGGATTGGTGGAAGTTGACATGGAAGTGGTTGCCGATGCCATTGAAGCGGCACTGATTAAGAAAGATATGGAACTGGCCCTGGAAAAGGTCGCTTTTTTAACTGAGAAATATCCCTTATATCCCGACTTGATGGATTAAAAATTTTAATAGCAGAGCGTCTGACCAATATTGTTTGGTCAGGCGCTTTTTTTGATTCGAAATAATTTAAAAAGACAGAAAACTTTTTAGGAAAAGAAAAAGCTCCAACCGGAATGATATCCAGTTGGAGCCTGATTTTTTAGGAGACGGGTGTCGTTTCAGGTTTTAAATCCGATGATGGAGATTCCATGTTTTTTAAATCATTGGTGCGTTTTACCAGTAACAGCGAGGATCCAATTCCGAGGATCGCACAAATAATAAGTAAGATAAAAATCTGGTTGAAGCCAGTGGCAATATCACCAGCAGCTTTGGCATCATCCAGCCACTTACCACAAATCAGGCCGTAGAAGACATCCGGGATAAAAGCGATAAATGAGATAATACCTGTAGCCATTCCGGTCATTCCAACGGGGATACCAGCCTGATCCATAATCGACCAGTAGGTGGATTTCATGATGTTTGCGATGAATGCGATCACCAGGGTCAGGATAATGCTGATGGCAATAACCTTGGCAGAGAAGAGCAGAGCAACCAAAGCAGCGGCGATGGCGCCAAAAGCGATCATAAAGCCTTTGCCCTTGTAAGTGAACTTATCCATGAAAAAGCCGCCGATTACCCCGGCTAACAAGACAATGATGTAACTGCGTACGATACCAATAGCGCTGGCTGTTGTTGTTGAGATGTTGAGTACTTGCACCGTATAGGTCGTCATGTAGGCATTACCGATGGCCCAGGTAAGATAGGCAAACATAATCACCAGGATCGTGATCCAGACGCCTTTGTTTTTCAGGACATCCATAACACTGTATTTGGTTTCGTCAACGACTGCCTGGGCTTCGTGTTTGATATCTGTTTTGGGAAGAAAGAACAGGGCCAGAACAAAAAACAGGGCACAAACACCAGCGCCGAAAATAAAGAGAACCTTCATGCCGGCAGCTGGGGTAGCGGCCAAACCGACAATCGCCAGAAAGGCGAATCCCATCAGGGTTTGAATAACACCCCGCAAGGCCTCGCTGCCACCGAACATCTTACTCTGATTGTCTTCGTTGGCCAAATTTCTGATCCCTTTGAGGTAGGCTGACCACAGCGTGGCAATACCGAAAAAGCCGTAAAGAAAATGAATAATCAGTAGCGCCGTAAAGTTAGTGGTCATCGCAAAGGCGAAAGTTAGCACGGCATAAGCCGCCAGGGTAGTGGAAATCATTGAGCGCATTGAGAAACGGTCAGCCATCCAGCCGCCGATCGGATAACAAAAGGTGTAGGTTAAATTCAGGGCCGAGGCCAGAACGCCAATTTGCGTATTGCTGAGCTGATACGCCGCCGCAAACTGATCATAAAAGGTAAAGCGTAAAAAGGGTAATTGATAGGCAAGAGCAACTGTAGCACTTAGTATTAAAAATACCATTGCATTCTTAAATCCAAAATTTTTCATTTCATCCTCCTGAAACATGATTGCGAAATACATGTCTAATGCAATGGAGTATAACACGATAAATGTAAACGGTCAACAATTATTTTAAAGAAAGGATAACAACCAAATATCTTAATAAAACGCCAGAAAATTGAGGTTTTTAAAAAATATTTATGCTAAATCCTTATAATGTAGATCACCAAGAAGTCTGGTTTCGATTACAAAATAAGTATTGACAACAATTTGGAAACCGTGCTATAGTTTAGTTGCGAAATACATGTATTTATTAAAAAACTCGGAGGTTATTTCAAATGTATATGAACAGACGCTTTTATGAAAAATACGTTTCCACCAGCGATGTGGAACTGCTGCACGAGTATTCTTTAAAAGTTTTAAAAGAAGTCGGTGTTTCCTTTGCCAGCGAAGAGGTCCTGGCAATCTTTAAAAAACATGGAGCAACCGTCGAAGGGAATATTGTAAAAATAAGTGAAGAACTTTTAAATAAAGCCCTGGCGACAGCACCGAAATCATTTGCAGTGACCACGAGTGCTGGCGAAACACACATTGGTGAACGCTTCAAACCGAAAACAGTTGGCTGTTACGGTCCTTCAAAATTCTTATTTGAAGATGATACCTACAGAGCGGCATTACTGCCCGACGTGGTTAAATTTCTAAAACTGATGCATACCAGTGATGTGACGGATTTTGTCAATAATTCAGCTTATGATACCCCGGACTTGGACAAATCCCAGGACAATTTCTATATCCCGCAGGTGGCCCTGTGTCTTAAATATTCAGACCGACCAACCTATGGTAATGTTGCCAACAGTTTAAATGTCAAAAAACAAAGCTTGAAGGATGCGGCCAAAGAAATCGCCAATCTATACAAAGAATTCTATGATATCTGGGATCGACCGGTATTGTTAACCAATTGCTGTGCCCTTTCACCGCTCGGCTATTCTTACGAGGTGCTTGATAACATCATGGGTCTAGTTGAAGAAGGTCAGCCGGTTACCATTATCACCTGTTCGATGACTAATCTGACTGCTCCAGCGGCACTGATGGGTTCGGTAATTCAGGATAATGCAACGATTCTGGCCGGGATTGTCTTAACACAATTGATTAATCCGGGAGTTGGGGTTATTTACGGAACCGTGTCGTCACCAACGGACATGCGTAAAACAGCCATTGCCATTGGGGCACCAGAAGCACAACTGATTCAAATGGCAACATTGGCCTTGGGACGTTACTATGGTCTGCCAGTGAGAACCGGTGTCAGTGGTTCTGATTCACTAAAACCGGATTATCAGGCTGGAGTCGAATCAATGACGACACTCATGACCACTTATCTGGGAAAATCAGACTTTGCGCTGAATAATGCTGGGATCCTTCAATCTTACGCTGTTGGCAGTTATGAAAAATTTGTTCTCGATGAAGAGGTCAATCGCATCTTGATGCGACTAAACAAAGGGATTAAAATCTCGGATACACAAGCCAGTAAGGTTTTTGACGAAATCAAGAAGGCTGGCCCACTGGGTAATTATTTATCAGGCAGAACCCCGAAAGAATACCGAGATCAGCATCACTTATCACAGATTTTCAATAAAACTGCCGGTGATCCAGCCGTTATTTTTGAAGAAGTGGGCGATATAAGGCAGCGGGCTTCAAAAATTATCGAAGAGCGATTGGAAAGCTATCAGGCTCCTGACCTGACCAAAAAACAACAGGAACTGTTAAACCGTTACCTGCCAGAAAGCGAAAAATTCTAAAACAAATACACTTAATAAAGAATCAGGCCAGGGCATGGTGGTTGCGACTATCATGTCAATAAAAATAAAAAAGGAATGGTATAGAAATGTTAGATTTAAAAGAATTAACACAAGCAGTAGGAGATTTGGAAGAAGAACTGGTAATGGATTTACTCAACGAGTTTGTTAAAGCGAGTCCGTCAGAACCAGAAGCCCAGGAAGCCATTGCCGCCTGTCAGGCCGGTATGGCAATTGTTGGTGAACTGTTTGAAAAGGGCGACTATTTTGTTGGCGATCTGATTTTTGCCGGTGAACTATTAACCGAGTCAATCAATCTGTTAAAACCAGTGCTGGGGAGTGGCGCTGATACAGTTGCCGGAACCATTATACTTGGTACTGTTCATGGCGATTTACATGATATCGGTAAGAATATTTTCAAAAGCATGTCCGAAGCAGCGGGTTTTGAAGTGATTGATCTGGGAATTGATGTTGCGCCGGAACTGTTTGTTAAGACCGCCAAAGAAAATCAGGGCTGCATCATCGGAATGAGCGGTGTTTTGACCCTGGCCATCGATGCCATGAAGGAAACCGTCGAAATGGTGAAGGCGGCTGGAATTGACGCCAAAATTATTATTGGCGGAAATCCGGTTACAAAAGAAGCCTGCCAGTATGTTGGGGCCGATCAATATACAACCAATGCCGCTGAAGGTGTCAAGATCTGTCAGGAATGGGTTGCTTAATTAATCAGCTCAACCAAACGGAAAATGAACAGACATTCAAAAATGATTTAAGAAAAGATAATTTAACAGATAGAAGGCAGTAACAAAGACTGTCTTCTATCTGTATTTCAAGGAGATGAATAAATGATAATAATTGGAGAAAAGATCAACGGTACGATTCCATCCGTCAAAGCAGCGATCGAAAGAAAAGATGCTGATTACATCGCCTCTCTGGCGGTAAAACAAACCGAAGCGGGAGCGACTTATATTGATGTCTGTGCCAGCACCGCACCGGAGTTTGAAATAGAAACGTTGAAATGGCTGATGGATATTGTTCAGAACGCAACCGATACGCCACTGTGTCTTGACAGTCCGAATCCCCGGGTGATTGAGGCTGTTTTTAAATATGCCAATAAGCCCGGTCTGATCAATTCGATTTCAGAAGAAGGCGATAAATGCGAGGTGTTATTGCCGCTGTTGGCAGGTAATAGCTGGCAGGTGGTTGGTTTAACCTGTGACAACAAGGGTATCCCCAACGATGTCGAAACAAAGGTGGCAATTACCAAAATTTTGGTTGAAAAAGCGGCTAAATATGGGATTACACCTGATCGGATGCATATTGATCCCTGTGTTATGGCTTTGTCAACGGAAAACAACTCGATGCTTAATTTCGCTGAGGAAATCCGCCAAATCAAAGCCTTGTATCCGACTATTCATGTAACTGGAGCGATCAGCAATATGTCATTTGGTTTACCGGTGCGTTCGTTGTTGAACAAAACCTGCATGGCCTTTGCCATGGAAGCCGGAATGGACTCGGCAGTGATTGATCCGCTTAATCGTGATATGATGGGCACCATTTTTGCCACCTACGCCCTGCTTGGCCAGGATAAGCACTGTCGTAAGTACAGCAAAGCTTACCGACAAGGGCAAATCGGACCAGTTAAAGAATAATTTAATCATGTTTCTTAACACCCGGGTTAAAAACTTTCTCATGGGTCATCACAACGGAGAAAGTTTTTAGCTGATGCGGGTGTTAAATCGCAAAAGAAAGTTTTGGTTGCAAATTGTACCTGATCGGTTGATACTTTATAGATGGCATTACTGGTGCATAAATAAGAAAGAGGCAGACACTATGGTACTTTATATTTCACTCGTTTTGTTAGTTGTTTTTTTGTTTTTTGGATTTATTTATACCGATGAATTACTGAATGTGACAAATGTTCTGTTTGGTGTGATTACCCATAATCTGGGATGGTTCTATTTGGTCTCGGTGCTGGGGATTCTGATTTTTTGTCTGGCACTGGCTTTTAGCAAATATGGAAAATTGCGGTTGGGGGATGAGGATGATCGCCCCGAGTATTCAAATTTTTCCTGGTTTGCCATGCTTTTTAGTGCCGGGATGGGCATCGGCCTGGTGTTTTGGGGTGTGGCCGAACCGGTTTATCATTACTTACAGCCACCGCTGGGGATTGAAGCAGCATCCAGCGAGTCGGCCAGCAAGGCATTTCAGTATGCCTTTTTGCATTGGGGTTTTCACCCCTGGGCGATATACGCCATCGTTGGTCTGGCACTAGCCTATGTCACCTTCAAGAAAAAACAGCCCTGTCTGATCAGCTCGACCCTTGAGCCGCTGCTGGGTGAAAAGACCAAAGGAATTGTTGGCAAGCTGATTGATGTGCTGGCGCTGGTCTTGACCGTGATCGGTGTGGCAACATCATTGGGGTTGGGGGCATTGCAGGTCAATGGCGGTCTCAAAACACTTTTCGGCATCCCCAATACGATCACCGTCCAGATTATCATTATTGTCATCATTACGGTGCTGTTTTTGATTTCTTCGATAACGGGGTTGGATAAAGGAATTAAAATACTCAGTAACACCAATATCGTGATTGCGCTGTTAATTATGATTTTTGTGCTTTTTACCGGTCCGACGGTTTTTATCATCGAAACTTTTTTTGTCAGTTTAAGCGCTTATCTTCATAATATTCTGCCGATGAGTCTGGCCCTGACGCCTTTTAGCGATGATCCCTGGCTGGGTAACTGGACCATTTTTTATTGGGCCTGGTGGATGTCCTGGGGTCCGTTTGTGGGAACTTTTATCGCCCGGATCTCAAAGGGTCGAACGGTCAAAGAGTTTATTATGGGGGTCCTTATCATCCCGGCGATTTTTTGCTGTCTCTGGTTTGCCGTATTTGGCGGAACCGCCCTGCATTTTGAAATTATCGATAAGCTAAACATAGCTGAGGCCATCACTGGTGATGTGGCAGTCGGATTATTTGTCACCCTATCACATTTGCCCTTTGGCCAGGCGATTTCATTTTTGGCGACATTATTAATAGTTACATTCTTTGTGACATCAGCCGATTCGGCCAATTTTGTGGTGGCGATGTTTTCACGAAATGGTGATTTAAATCCGGATCGTAAAATCAAGGTTGTCTGGGGCATTGTACTTTCATCCATGGCCATTGTGCTGCTGTTAAGTGGCGGTCTGGTGGCAATCCGCAATGTGGCCATTATTATGGCCCTACCCTTTGTATTTATTCTGATTATGATGTGTGTTTCGATTATTAAGGCGTTTAAGAATGAAGCGGACTAGATATTTTAAAATAGCCAACGGTGTGGTAGAATTCGTTTATTGAAGTAAAGAAAGGAATGATAGGAATGAAAAGAGTGATGATTGGCTGCAGTGTTCTAAAAAAAGAAGTCGAAGCGCTGCTGGATTGTTCGGAGCTCGAAATCCGCTGGATCAAAGAGCACCTCCATAACACCCCGGAGCTTCTCCACACCGAAATACAGGCGGCTATTGATGCCGAAACAGACGCAGACATCATCTATCTCGGTTATGGATTGTGCGGAAGGGCGCTGGTTGATATTCAGGCACGATCCTGTCCTTTAGTCATCCCCCGAGTGGATGACTGTATTGCGATGATTTTGTATGATCGGTCTGATCTTGGAGTACTGCGCTGTTCTTCTTACTTTGTTTCTCAGGGATGGCTTTGGGGTGAGGATGGAATCGGCTATGAACATGATCGGATGAAAGAAAAATATGGTGAAAAACGGGCTTTGCGGATTGCCAGAGCAATGTTTAAAAACTATCAATATCTGTTGTTTATCAGCACCGGGGTGGAAACCGAGGAAGATCGACAAAAATGCCAAGCCATGGCTGAGAAACTGGGACTCAAGGTTAATGAAACCACTGGCAATATTGATATTCTGGATGCGCTAATCAGCGACAGCAATGATCAGCGGTTTATTCGAATCGAACCTGGTCAAGTGATAAAAGAAGAGATGTTTCGGACGGTGGATTAAGATTCTGATTTTGCGAATAAAATGTTTACAAACCGTATTGCATACGGTTTGTTTAAGTTAATGGTTTAATAAGCATTACCCAGCATCCGGCACAAGAAATCCCAGATATGATTACGACCAGAAAAGGTAAAAATCAGTAAAGATTGAGACCTAAAATTATCATGATGAAACGGTAAACAAACCGGGGTTATTGTGATATAATCTTAAAATGTATCAAAACTGAGGGGATTGCAGGGGGCAGTGATCATGAAATTAACGCTTGGCATTTCGAAAAAAGAATGTGATCTTATCCATGAACAGTCACTGAAACTTTTAAAAACCATGGGGATCACCGTTTTTTCGAATGAAGCACAGGAGATTTTTAAAAAAGCCGGGGCCAGAGTTGATGGCAAACAGGTTTTTCTTGATGCGCCACTGGTTGAAGAAAGTCTCAAACTGGTTCCGAGTGCTTTCCCGATCTACTCCAGCAACGGACGTATAGTAGTCGGGAAGGGTGAAATTTGTACCCTGCCGGCTTATGGTGGAACCTATGTATCACGAAATGAAACGATCGCCCTGGGTAACCGTGAAGATTATCTGAATTTTACAAAACTCAATCAACAGAACCAGCTGATTAAAATGGCATGTCCCTATACGATTGAACCCTTTGATATTCCGCTGGAGTTGCGAAGTGCCTATCGGATGGCGATGATTTTAAAATACTCGGATAAACCAAGTCTTTCAATTGTCGGCAGTCGGGAGGAGTCTCGTGCGTGCATTGCGATGGTTAAACGCTACCGTGGCATTAATCACAAGCCGGTAGTGCTTGGCAATGTCAATGTATCAGCACCGCTGATCATGGGCAACTCGACTACGGAAGTCATTAGTGTTCATTGTCAGGAAAATCAACCGCTGATGATTGCCTGCGGCAGCGGATTAAGCGGTTTAACGGCACCGCCAACCCCTGGCGGTAATTTTTTGCTGGCCAATGCCGGAATTATTGCCGGGATTGTCTTTGCTCAGATTCAAAGCCCCGGTCTGCCTATTATTTATGGTTTGCCACTGTTTGGAGTGGATCCATTCAAAGCCGAAACCGCTGTGGGCAGTCCTGCAACGGCATTGTTCACCCTGGCTGCGAAGGGGATGGCGGAATACTATAAAATTCCGTTTCGGGCCGGTGGAACATTTACCGATTCAAAATACCTTGATTATCAAAGTGGTTTTGAAAGCGGGATCAATCTTCTATCCTGTCTGCTGGCAGAGGTTGATTGTCTGATGCACAGCTTTGGGATGGAAGATGCCTTAAAAACAATTAATTATAATAAGTATATTTTGGATGAATACGCTTTCTTAAGTCTGAAAGACTTTGTCCGGGGAATGGAAATTAATGATGTCACGACGATGATGGATGAAATCCTGAAGGTGGGGTCAACCGGGAATTACATCTCTTCACGAAACCTGAAATTAATCAGAAAGCAATATCGGCCCCATGGTTTTGGCGAAGGGAAAACGAAGGCAGTGGTACTAAAAGAGACCGATGATGAGATTGTAAGGCGTTTAGACAGCTATCAATTTGCCGCACCGACTAAAGAACAAATTAAACTATTAAGGGGTTATCTGCCAGATGAATATATCGACTAATAATGCCATGAATACGACTACTTTTGAGAGTATTGTCGAGGCTATGAAAAAAATTGAAGAGAAAAAAGTGCTTAAATTGGTTAATTATGCCATTCGCGAAGGCGCATCCCAGGCCCAGATTGTCGAAGCGATTCAGCTTGGTCTGGATCACATTGGCCATTACTTTGAAGAGGGCCGTTATGGGGTTACTGATTTAATGATGGCGGGCATCATTTTTGAAGAAGTCTTGAAATTGCCGAGTCTAAAGCTTATCAATGAGGGATCGGGTGAACCGATTGGTCGGATTCTGCTGTGCACCATCGAGCGGGATCTGCATGACATTGGCAAGTCGATTTTTAAAAGCGCTGCATTAATGTCAAATTTTGAGGTCATTGATCTGGGGATTAACATCACCGCCCAGGAGATTTTGGCAGAAACCATCAAATTAAAGCCCGACGTGATTGCCATCAGTTCAATTCTGGCTGAAGGGGTCCGCTATATCAAAGCCGTGAATGACGCACTGGTGGCCGCTGGAATCAGGGATCAGGTTAAAATTATTGTGGGGGGGCTCTCGACCCATCGCCAGGCAATTGAATACACCGGAGTGGATGCCTTTGCTCATGATGTCTATGAAGGGGTCAAACAATGCAAAATTTGGATAACGGAGGGGGGCGAAGCGCATTAATCACAAATATGAAGAAATTGCCGATAGTATTAAATATAAGATCCAGAAGAATTTCTACGCCATCAATTCCGCCATCCCGCCGGAAAACACCCTGGCTGAGGAATATGGTGTCAGTCGCATCACCATCAGAAATGCGATTTCAAAATTGATTGATGAAGGCTATATTTATTCGATACCGGGAAAAGGAAATTATGTGCTTGAAAAAAGTAACGATAAATACCTGATTTCCTTAAAAACCGATCAACTTTTAAAAAAACCCTACCAACGGGCTGAGTTGTTGGGATCGGAGATTATTAAACCGACCATCGATTTGGTTTACCATCTGCGGGTAGCCCCCAATGCCCGGGTTGTTTATGTGCGCTGGGTACTGCTTTTTGAGGAAAAGCCGATTGCCTATGATATTCAGTACATTCCCTATTTCCCGGGAATTACTGTTTGGAATGATAATTTTGAATATACCAGCTTCAGTGAAATATTGTCACAAAAAAACAAATTGTTTCAAATGCAGGGCAGGATGAATGTGACGGCGATGAATTGTGACCAGGAAGTGGCAGAAATTCTAAAAATTCCGGATGAAACGCCAGTGATGCAAATTACCCAAAAAATATTAGACGATAATGAACCCATGGGTTTTCGTCAGCTGTTTATTAAACGTGAATGGTGCTGCGTCCGTGGAATGTCTTATCAGGAATAGATTGAAGGACTTAAATGAAAGTGAAAATATACGAACGAATTGTCAACGATATTCTGTCTGAGATCAGAAGTGGTTCACTTAAACCCAATGAAAAATTACCGACCAATCAGGAGCTGGCTGAAAAATATAATACCAGCGGGGTGACGGTCCGAAAAAGTCTGGCAACACTGGTAAACAAGGGCTATCTGGTCTCGATTGAACGCGTCGGGACGTTTGTCAAAGAGCGAGAGAAGGATCTTTTTTTAGTCAATTTTTCCCTGGAGGGAAACATCAACGAGGAAATAACTGACATCCAGACTGAAGATATCCTGATTTCGATGACAAAATTAAAAGGCGAGCGGCGGGAATTAAAGACGCTTGAAATAAGACGGATGTATTTTTCGGATGCAATGCCGGTGGGCTACAGCATCGATTCGCTGTTTTTAAATGGTCGTTACCTGAGTGCAGGAATTGAAAAAAAAGCCGAGAAAAATATTGCCATCATGCATCGCATCTTTAATAGTTTTGAGGTAAAAAAAAGCATCGAAGTGACCATGGATTATCCCAACAAATACATCTCAAACCGACTGTTAATTGATGAAAACATGCCAATGTTTTGCATAAATATATATTTCTCAACCATAACTGATCATCCGATTGGTAAAAGAACCTTGTATGTTTTGGGTGAAAATATTGAGTTGAATGGAAAATCATTTTATGAATAAGGAAAAATAAGAAATGAACTATATAATAATTTATCTGATCCTTGTTAATCTGCTTACCTTTGGACTGTTTTGGCAGGACAAACGGCGTTCAAAAAAAGCGGTTTGGCGGATTCCTGAGAAAACCCTGATGGGCTTATGTGTGATTGGCGGCTCCATTGGCGGATTGCTGGGTATGCGGGTTTTTCATCATAAAACCAGGCACGCTTTGTTTGTTTGGGGAATTCCGATAATTATTGCGCTTCAGATCGGCCTGGTGCTGTTATTCTATTTTAAAGGACTCAATTGGCTGGTATAAAATAAAAGCGTCGAAATAAAAAAGTTATGGAAATGACTTGACAATTTGGATAAAATCGTGTATTCTATAGTGGTGTTCAAAATGATTTATGCGAGAGTGTTGGAACTGGCAGACAAGCACGTTTCAGAGGCGTGTGTCGCAAGGCGTACGGGTTCGACTCCCGTCTCTCGCACCATTTAGAATTTACAAAAACGGCATAAGATGGCCGTTTTTTTATGCCCAAAAACAGGTTTTGGTCATTTGACATATATAATGAACAAAGAACTGTTGGAATAGATAAAAATACTATTTCAACAGTTCTTAGATCTGGATCGGAGATTTAAGCTTTGTGTTTGCGTATCACTGTCACGGTGAAAACCAGGAGCAAAGAAACGAGCCCCAAAGCCAGAAATAAATAACCCATTGGGATTAAATAGAAGGATTCCACAAGGGTTCCGTCGGGAGCAATTTTTGACCCGATGATGGTGTAGGCTATCCAGAAACCCATACCTAAAACAAGTGACAGCAAGGAAAATAAGTACTTTTTCATAAATGCCTCCATATTAGTTTTTCAAGTCGTCTTTTTCATAAACCAGGATATCTCCCGGCTGACAATCAAGGACTTCACACAATTTTTCCAGGGTCGAAAAACGGATTGCCCTGGCTTTTTCATTTTTAAGGATCGAGAGATTGGCCATGGTGATCCCGACCTTCTGAGACAGTTCGGTGACACTCATTTTTCGTTGGGCCAGTAACACATCAATACTAATTTTTATTGCCATTCTTCCACCTCAGACTGTTAAATCATTTTCTGATTTTATTTCAAGTGCAGTGCGTAAAAGCTCCTGAAGAACTGCCGCAAAGATTGCGATGGATGCGGAAGCGAAGATTATAATACCACCCAGCAATATCAAAATGGGCACGAGAACATTGATTATGAAGAGTGCCAGGGCACCAATTCCATATAATACAGCGATGGCAAGGGCGCATAGTTTGATATGATTCAAGGATATAACACCCTGCTGGGAAAAAGCATGTTCACGTTCAATATAGACCAGAAGCCGAAAGCCTTCTAATAGGGCGAAGTAAAAGGGTACTGTCGTAAGATAAATTCCAATTAGCATTGGATATTTTAAATGGCTTTGCTCAGGGTTCTGCTTCGAAATGTTTTCAGCCAGCCAAGGCAGATAGAAGACACACAGTAGAAGTACGACGAGTCCGATTACCAAAATGGCAATTTTTAAAAAAGCTGTTTTTCGATTATTCATCAACCACCTCACATCTTAAGATTAAGTTGATAATAACTGAAAATTTATCGTTTGTCAATAAATAACTATCGTTTAACAATTCGATCTAGAGGTTGCTAAGTAATTAAACAAAAAAATCTTATGGTATGTATCTGAAAAAATAATGGGGTAGTTCCTCCCAGTAGATGATTTGTTTTAGGATCTTAGCAGTGCTTGAAACAAGCCACTTATGAGGTCTATGCAAACTTTATCGAAGACCGGATTCTTATGTAACTGTCTTAGGGTCTGAGTGTCTGGTTTTCCTCCAGGATTAATCAAAATAAAAATGGGTAAACTATTTTGTATAATCAATAGTAAACATGAAATAAGTATGTGAAGCGAATCATGAATTGATTGAAGTTAGTCAGTTTTTTAAAGGGGGATACGATGAAATGTGAAAAATGCGGAACAGAAAATGAAGCATCAAGTCTGTTTTGCCAAAGCTGTGGAAATCCGATCAGAAGTCTGGAAAAGTGGGAGACCGGGGAACCGGAAAAAACGGAAAGTACGATTCCGGATCGGAAGGCGGGGCATCAGGGAAAGAACAAGGGAATCATTATTGCAATTGTGGCGGTGGTCGGAGTCTTTCTGATTGCGGGAGCCGTTTTTGGATTTATTAATTTTCAGAAAATCAATGCCATCAACAGCGGTCTCAAAAACGGCGAAGATTTGCTGTCCGTTCAAAATTATACCGAAGCGCTGATAGCCTTCGATGGAGTGTTAAAGCTGGATCCGAATAACGCTTCCGCAATTTTTGGAAAAGCCAAAGCTTACACCGGGGCGGGCAATTATAAAATGGCTAATGCTTTCTTCGAAGAAGCCATCCTAAAAGAAAAAAAATCGGAAAAATTAAAAGTGATCTTTGACGCCTATATTGCTTCGGAAATTCAGGCTGGAGTCTCAGAAACGGATCTTTTCGCCCTGCTGGATCGAGCCACCGAAGTCACCGGAGACAGTAAATATGTCGATCAGAAAAGTAGCTATACGGTTAAGCCGCCATCTTTTAATCTCAATTCGGGAACCTATCAGGGGGAACAAAAACTGGAAATCATTAAAGCTGATGCCAATGATCAGGTTTTTTATACGACGGATGGATCTCAGCCTACGGTCAGTTCAATCGCATATACAGAGCCGATTACCTTGACAAAAGGTGAAAAAACAATCAAAGCCATTGAAGTCAATGTGGCTGGTTTTGCCAGTAAAATAATCGAAGGCAAATACGTTATCAATGATATTCCAACCACATCTGGTGGAGCAGAATCAGGGGGAATCGACTCGGGAGGCGGCATCGCCACCGGTTGGGACTATTCAAATTTTAGTCTCTATGCGTCTTCGACTCTACCAGACATGGCTGGAATCAGTTATTATGTCGGGAACGTGATGGATGGCAGTGATAATACCGCCTGGGTTGAAGGGGTGTCTGGCGATGGGATTGGCGAATATGTTCAATGTGTCTATAACGGAACCACCGCACTGACCATTCATGGAGTGTCCATTAAAAACGGTTATGTCAAGACCGCCACATCCTTTGCCGAAAATGGTAGTGTTCGGGGACTGGTGATGTATGTTAATACCAGTCCGGTGGCCAACATGATTCTTGAACGAATCCGGGATGAACAGGTGATCACAATCAGCCCGGTCACCATTAATCCCGGTGACTCTGTTGTTTTTGTCATCGATTCGGCGGTGGCCGGACCTGCGGATGGTGAACATGACACCGCCATCACCGAAATCAGACTGTTCTGATTTTGGTGATGAACGTTTAAATTAGCGTCATTTTAAAATCTGGAGAAGCGCTTCTCCAGATTTTTTGATTTGTTTATTTCAGCCTTTTCTTTATCTTTTTCAGGCAAATAATGTTATAATAACCAGGTAACCCTAACATCAACTAACGAAAGAGGTTTTAATGAAGTTTCAGGAGATTTCAGATAAGCTGACACGATTTATTAATAAATATAACTATCTGGCTGAGGAGCGCAGTGCCAATGTGCTTTTTTTATTAAAGTGCATTGTTTTAAAGTACCTGGCAGATAATCAGCATCTTGACTTTGAAGCCCACCAGAAGGCCATCAAAAAGAACTTTACGCTGGATTATGTCCTGGCAATCTGGCAGGGTCGCCCCCTTGAGACGTCGTTCTGGGGGCAGGAACAGACAGAGCCTCAGCCTATTGGGGATGAGATATGGGCGTGGGTCTCTGAATTTATTCAGTCATCCCCTGCGCTGGCGGGAGAAAACCCCGGCTTGATCGGCAACCTTTACGAAGCCAGTTTGCTGCTTAATCACAAGAAAAACCATGGAGTCTTTTATACTCCGGAAAACATCGCCAGGTATATGGCGGCGGATGTGCTTGAAGCATTTTCACCGGGTAACCAACAGCAGGATTTTCGGGTTCTTGATCCGGCTTGCGGAAGCGGTTCACTGCTTAGTGCAATATATGATGAAATTATGCTTCGAAGTGGTGAACTGAGTCCGGAGCAACAAGCCAGGCAGCATCGCCAGTTGCTGGAAACCGGCCTGCTGGGAGTTGACCGGGATCCGATCGCCTGTCTGGTAACCCGGCTGATCCTGACCTTAAAAGGAAAAGAATATGTTAAGCCGCTGGGAATTTTTTGCGGCGATATTTTAATCGAAGAATTAGTTGCCGTGCAGTCGGTCGATGTAGTCATCGGGAATCCGCCTTATGTCGGTCATAAAGAAATCCAGACGGATTATATGAAGCAGCTAAAAAACCGCTACGGTGAGGTGTATCGGGATAAGGGGGATCTTTCCTATTGCTTTATCTATCGGGGTTGGGAGCTGCTAAAACCGGGGGGGCAGCTTATCCATATCACCTCCCGCTATTTTATCGAAGCCTTGTATGGAAAACCATTACGGGCCTTTATCCGAAAAGCATTTGCAATTCAGGAAATCGTCGATTTCAACGGACTCCGGGTGATTGAGGGGGTTGGGGTTGATCCGGCCATTATCCGGCTGCTAAAAGCGAATCGGATCGATGAAGACCAAATGATTCTGGTTAAACGGTTCTTTATTAAAAACCACAAACCGGAAAGCTATTCCAAACTTATCCAATCGCTTGTTCAAACCAATCAGCAAAGCCCGTTCTATGAGTCCTTTGAACTCGTGCAGAACCAGCTGAATGACGATTCCTGGCGACTCTATTCACCGCTGACCCGGGGAATCATCGAGAAGATTGAGACCAAAACCCCCTTTACCCTGGATAATGTCGTCCACAGTTTTCAAGGCATTATCACCGGAAACGACAAGGCTTTTATCTTTGAGCAGACTGATCCGGCACTTTGTGCCTTTGATCCGGCCTTCTTAAAACCCTGGATTAAGAATAAAGATGTAAAGGCTTATCAGATAAGTGAACCGCAAAAGCAAATTCTCTATACCAACCAGATCAGTGTGATTGACGAGCACCCTGAGGTCGTTGCGCATCTGGAAGCATACCGTGAGAAGCTCAAAAACCGCCGGGAATGCAAAAACGGCAAACTGGCCTGGTATAAACTGCAATGGGGACGGGATCCGGATCATTTTGAGGGGCGAAAGATTGTTTTTCCCTATAAGGCAACTCAAAACCGTTTTGCCATTGATGAAGCGCACTGTTATTTTAGCGCTGATGTTTATGGCTTAATTCTCAAACCGCGGCTTTATCATCAGATCACCGAGGAATTTTTGGTGCTGCTGTTAAACAGCCGGCTCTATAATTACTACTTTAAGTCCTACGGAAAAAAACTGGGTGATAAGCTTTATGAGTACTATCCCAACACCCTGTTGCGACTGGGAATACCGGACATAAAAGAGGAAACCATTAAGGTTTTTAAAGATTCTTATGATAGAATCGTAGAATTAAAGAAAAGTGGAGACAATGTGGGATTAGGCAAGATTCTTGCTGAAATTGACCAGTGGTTCTATGATTTTTTTGAGTTGAATCAGATCGAAATAGCAGCAATTGAAACAAACCGGTGATTATGAAGAGCTCATTGGCTTTGCAGAATCCGAATAGAGTGCTATCGTGAAAGGACATTATGCAGGAAAGTTTTTTTAACCAGAATTATGAAGGCCAAATTGCCGATAATGCTCCCCTTGCGGTAAGAATGCGGCCCCATACGCTGGCAGAATTTGTAGGCCAGCAGCATATCATTGGCCGGGGGAAGCTTTTGTATCGACTGATTGAAGCGGATAAACTGTCATCGGTGGTGTTTTATGGGCCACCGGGTACCGGCAAGACCTCATTGGCAAAAATTATTGCCAACCGCACCAATGCGGTGTTTTACGAGCTCAATGCAGTGACCTCGGGGAAAAAAGAAATTACCGAGGTACTGGATAAGGCTAAGAATAACCTGGGGGTTTACAATAAAAAATCCATCCTCTTTATTGACGAGATCCATCGTTTTAATAAGGCTCAACAGGATGCCCTCTTACCCAGTGTCGAAAAAGGGTTGGTAACCCTGATTGGTGCTACCACCGAAAACCCCTATTTTGAAATCAACTCGCCACTACTGTCCCGCTCCACCATTTTTGAGTTTTACAACCTGACCCCAGACGACATTCGTCAGGTGATCAAACGGGCTATTACTGATCAGGATCGGGGCTATGGTGTAATGAAAATAAACTGTGATCAGGAAGCCCTTGATCATTTTGCCGAGGTCGCTAACGGTGATGTCCGTCGGGCCTTGAATGCCCTGGAGCTGGGGATTCTGACGGTGGATAAAAATGCCGACGGGATCATCCATATCGATCTGGAAACGGCCCAGGAGTGTATCCAAAAGCGGGCGGTTCAATATGATAAAAATGGCGATAACCATTATGACACCATTTCAGCCTTTATCAAGAGTATCCGGGGTTCCGATCCCGATGCGGCGCTTTACTGGATGGCTAAAATGATTACCGCCGGGGAAGACCCCAAGTTTATTGCCCGGCGGATTGTCATTTCGGCGTCTGAAGATATTGGCAATGCCGAACCGCTGGCTTTACCGGTAGCGATGGCCGCCGCTGATGCGGTCCAGTTTATCGGGATGCCGGAAGCCCGAATTAATCTGGCCCAGGCAGTGGTTTTTCTGGCTTGTGCACCGAAAAGCAATGCCTCCTATCTGGCGGTGGATGCTGCCATAGAGGCGGTTAAGCATGTTTCAAATAGCCATGTTCCGGCACACTTGCAGGATACCCACTATTCTGGCAGTAAAAATATGGGCCGTGGCATGACGTATCAGTATCCCCACAATTATCCCGGCCACTATGTTAAACAGCAATACTTACCGGATGATCTGATTGGCACGCATTTTTATCAACCAACAGAAATGGGTCATGAACAAAAAATGAAAGAATACCTTCAGAAAAAAGGAATAATCGAATAAATTACAAACAGAAAAGGAGAGACATTTGAAAAAAGAATTGCAAGAACAACAAGAAAAAATGTTTAAACTGGAAGAAAATATTCATGGGTTTATCTTGAAAAAAGAAGAATTTGTGGATGAAATAGATGGCTTTGCCCGAACCTTTGTACATCAAAAAACCGGGGCCAAGTTAGTGTATATATCGGCTGATGATGACAATAAGGTTTTTTCAATCAGCTTCCGCACCCCATCCACCGACAGCACCGGGGTGCCGCACATTCTTGAGCATTCGGTATTATGCGGTTCAAAAAAATACCCGGTTAAGGAACCCTTTGTGGAATTGGCCAAAGGATCGCTAAATACCTTCCTCAATGCGATGACCTATCCGGATAAAACGATGTACCCGATTGCCAGTACCAATGCCAAAGATTTTATGAATCTGATGGATGTTTATCTGGATGCGGTTTTTTATCCCAATATCTATGAAAATCCCTACACCTTCTTGCAGGAGGGCTGGCATTATCATATTGAAAATGCCGATGATCCGATTATCTACAATGGGGTAGTCTATAATGAAATGAAGGGTGCCTTCTCCAATCCCGAGGAATTGCTGCAAAATAAAATTTTTGAATCCCTTTATCCCCAGTCCTGCTACCGGTTTGAATCAGGCGGGGATCCGGATGTGATCCCGGAACTGACCTATGCGGATTTTCTGGGCTTCCATAAAAAATACTATCATCCCTCCAACAGCTATATTTATCTTTATGGCGATGGAGAGGTCCGGGCGCACTTGAAATATTTAAATGACGAATATCTCAGTACCTTTGATAAACAGCCGGTTGACAGTGAAATTGCGGCCCAGCCGATGCTCACACAGCGGACGGAAATGCGGGCTTCCTACGGGGTATCAAAGGAAGAAGTGCTGGAAAATAAAGACTATCTGGCTCTTTCTGTGGTGCTGGGTGATAAATTATCCTACGAAGATGCCCTGGCTTTTGATATCCTTGCCCATATCTTATTAAACAATAATTCATCACCGCTCAAAGAGGCTCTGCTGGATCTTAAAATTGCTGAAGATGTCAGCTATCATTACAGCAGTTCCTTAAGACAGCCCTATTTTTCAATTGTCCTCAAAAACACAGAGGAGAAACATAAGGATCTGTTTGTTAGTACGGTGGAATCAGTGCTCAACAAGCTGGTTGCTGATGGCCTCGATCCCCGCAGCGTTGAAGCGGGCATTAATATCCATGAATTTTCCCATATCGAAGGCGAGTACGGTTCTTATCCCAAAGGTCTGATTTATGGGATTGAGATGATGGATGACTGGCTCTATGGTGACGATCCGATTGCCTACCTTAAATACAAAGCAGCCTTTAAAAAATTCAAGGACAGTTGGAAAGACGGCTATTTTGAAAAACTTCTTAAACGGATGCTGATCGACAATACCCATCAAACCCTGGTGACGATTGTGCCGGATAATACCCTGCAGGAAAAAGCCGACCAGGCATTAGCGGAAAAACTGGCATCTTTTAAAGCGGCTTTGACCCCGGAAGAACTCCAGGCTCTGATTGATGAAACCCAAACCTTGATTGAAAAGCAAAATGAAGAGGATAAGCCGGAAGATCTGGAAAAAATTCCCAAGCTGTCGTTGGCCGATATCAATCGTACGGGTCGGAGCTATCCTCTGGAAGTCCAAGAGGCGTTGGAAACCAGACTGCTGTTCCATTCTGGTTTTACTGGCGGAATTTCTTATTTAAAACTCTATTTTGATTACAGTGATCTGCCGCAGGAAGATTTGAAATATTTATCGCTGATGTGCAAGCTGCTGGGTAGTCTCAGTACCGAAACCATGGATTTTAGACGATTGAGTCAGGAAATTGAAATTCACACCGGTGGCCTGTCCTTTGGGATTGAGTCGTATGACGACGTCCACCATTTTGGGGATTTCACCTCCCACTGTTACGTTAAGGGAAAAGCGGTGATGGAGAATATCCCGACCTTGGTCAAAATCATGACCGATGTGATTACCAAGACGCTATTTACGGAAAAAAACCTGATTCACGATATGATCCGGGAAATTAAGACTCATAAGGAGACCCAGTTTTTAACCGCTGGCCATGTCGTCGGGGTACAACGGCTGCAGTCTTATTATTCTCAATCAGCCCGGCTGTTTGAAGAATTTGGTGGGATTGAGTTTTATCGCTTTATTGCCGATCTGGAAGCCAACTTTGAGCAGAAGTTTGAAGCCTTAACCGAAAAGCTTACCAGCATCGCCAACTTGGTGTTTACCAACAGAAAACCAATTATAAGTATTACCGGTACCGAAGAAATTCGGGATCGGACTGTGACTGCCTTGAGTCCTTATGTCGTGGGGTTGGCGCCAAATAAAGCGGCTAAAAATGCCTTTACTTTTGAAACTGAAATTGCCAATGAAGGTTTCTTAACGGCGGCAAAGATTCAATACGTTTCCCAAGGTTATAATATCCGTGCTTTAGGCTACGAGTACGCCGGTTCCCAACTGGTTTTAAAAGGTTTACTGTCAATGGACTATCTCTGGAACCGGGTTCGGGTTCAGGGTGGTGCCTATGGTGCTTTTATGAGTATTGGTCGTGGTGGCGACTTGTACTTTGGTTCTTATCGTGATCCTAAACTGAAGAAAACCTTTGAAGCCTATCAAGGGGTGGTTGATTATATTAATAATCTCGAGCTGTCCCAGCGTGAACTGGAAAAGTACATCATCGGTACCATCAGCAGCAAGGATGTTCCGCTCAGCGCTTCGGTGAAAGGCGAGATTGCGGATAATTTTTATTTTAGTGGGGTTACTGCCGCAGATTTGCAAAAAGAGCGGGATGAAATTTTAGAAACCACTGTGGCGCAACTAAAAAGTCATGGGGACATGATTGCGGCAGTGCTTGCTAAAAATGCCATTTGTGTTTTAGGTAGTGAAGAAGCCATCAATGAAGAAAAAGAATTGTTCAAAGTAACCCGCTATATCAAATAGCTGCTCTGAGGGGAGAGGGGAAATGAAAAGAAAAATTGGACTATTGTTGATACTTAGCCTGGTCTTTGGCACGTCTGGAGTGTTGGCGGCGGGCTTGCCAGCCTATGGTGCTGATGAAGGGGTAATCATTTATGAAGTGAATAGCGGCGATGTTCTTTTTGCCCAAAAACAGAATGAAAAATTCTATCCGGCCAGTACCACCAAATTGATGACAGCACTGGTAGCCATCGAACACGGTGATCTCAATGAGAATTTTACGGTGGGTGATGAAATTGCAAGTCTGGATGCCGACAGCAGCACGGCTGGTCTTGAAGCCGAAGAGGTGTTATCACTCAACGAATTGCTCTATGCCCTGTTGTTGCCGTCCGGAAACGATGCAGCGGAAACCATTGCGGTGAACATTGGTCGAAAAATTGCTGGCGACAGCTCGATCAGTTCGGATAAAGCCTATGAAACTTTTGTGACAGAGATGAATAAAAAAGCTAAGGATATGGGGATGACCGGCAGCAATTTCACTAACCCCCATGGACTCCATAGCAGCAATCACTATACCACCCCGGCAGATATGCTGATCCTTGCTAAAGCGGCCTTTGAGGAGACCACCATCAAAGCGATTACCCGGGCGAAGGTTCATGAGGTTCAAACTAATAAAACCAAGCACAAGTGGAATAACTCCAACCTTTTATTATATTCCAACTTCAATGAACTGTCCGAAGAATATCGGGTGGCCAATAACCTCTCTGGAACCAATCCGGTTTTTAATGGCTATGCCACCAGCGGAAAAACGGGTTTCACCGAAGAAGCAAATAAATGCCTGGTTTTTGAGGGTGAAGGTAATGATAAGAATATGATCGGCATTATTTTATATGCGGATGAGACGGTACTTTTTAAAGAAGCCAGCGATACCATTAATGCTGTAGTCAAAGAATATGAGTTGTTGGAATGGTCCGATCCGGAAGATGAAGAGCGGGTCGTTCAGGTGGTCAATTATCATGTCTTTGATGGTAATAAACTAAAGTACAAGACCAATGACCCGCTGATTACGGCGGTTCCTCAGGCTAATCAGGATAGCTACACGTCCAAGGTAAAATGGGATGAAACCAAAGTCATTGGCGACGAAACCCTGGCAAACCTCGAAGCCGATGTGAAAGCGGGAGAACAGATTGGGGAGTTGCAGGTTTATAATGGCGAAACCTTTGTGGAGGCTACTCCGGTGTATGCGGTGAATGATATGAAAGCCCGTAACTGGACTGATTATCCGATCCTTTACTGGTATGTAACCATCATTGTGATCTTGATGCTGTTGGCGATAATGCGAATTATGTTTGTTCAGTTTATGCGAAAAAACAATATTAAATATAAAAAAATCAAAATCAAGGGAAAACAAAATTCTTCCGGGAGCAGACCTTCTGGTCAGTCACCGAAGCGAAGACGGTAGTAAATGAATAAATAATGGAGTCTGTAGTAAAACAACAGACTCCAGCTATTTTTACTTGACATGTATAGACAAGTGGTTTATAATTTAGATAGTATTTAAAGCATTGAAGTGCAGAATACGAATCAATTTTAAGATACGAAAATGATGCCATGAAGGTATTTCCAGAGTTGAAACTTGGGAGGTGTTCTTCGTGTTTTTTTGTGTTAAGTTAAATTTTGAGGAGGTTTTATTATGCACATGGCAGATGCTTTAGTTTCTCCGGCAGTCGGAGGAATCATGCTTGCGGCGAGCGCCGGAGCAATCGCCTATTCGGCGTATAAATGTAAAGACGATTTAGATGAAAAGAAGATCCCGTTAATGGGGGTTATGGGGGCCGTAATTTTTGCCGGACAGATGATTAATTTCACTATTCCGGGAACTGGTTCCAGTGGACATATTGGTGGGGGGATTTTGCTGGCAGCCTTATTGGGACCATTTCCGGCCTTTTTGACTCTGACGGCAGTATTATTGATTCAGGCCTTATTCTTTGCTGATGGGGGACTGTTGGCCTTGGGGGCAAATATCTGGAATCTTGGTTTCTATGCCTGTTTACTGGTTTACCCCTTTGTCTTTAAACCGATCGTGAAAAAAGGGCTGACATCAACTCGGATATCTGTGGCATCGGTGGTATCGGTTATTTTAGCCTTAACCCTGGGAGCTATTTCGGTGGTGATCCAGACTCTGGCTTCCGGTATTACTGAATTGCCGATGGCAACCTTCATGGGGATGATGATTCCAATTCATCTGGCGATTGGTCTGGTTGAAGGGATTGTTACCGGCGGAATTTTAGTCTTTATTTACAAGATGAGACCAGAACTGCTGGAATCGTCCATGGATAATAAAAAATTGCCAAAAAATTTATCAATTCAAAAAGTACTGGGCGTTTTGCTGGTGTTTGCCGTTGTTGTTGGTGGCGGTTTGTCGTTGCTGGCATCATCCAATCCGGATGGTTTGGAATGGTCAATGGAAAATGTAGCGGGTACAGCCGAGCTGGAAGTCTCGGGCAATGCCTATGACAGTGCCGCTGGGATTCAGGAAAGCACGGCTTTCTTGCCGGATTATGGATTTAAATCAACAGATGGTGAAGGCTCAGCCGCTGGAACCAGTGTTTCTGGTATAATCGGCGCTGGGATTACCCTGATCCTGGCAGGTGGAACGGGTTATCTGATTTACGCTGTCAAACGCCGAAAAGAAAAAACGGTATAGTTGTTTTAATACTAATTGAAATGAAAATCTTTATATGGTAATATTAACAATAGTTTGCTTAATAACCTCTGTTTAGTAACAGAGGTTATTTAATATTTAAGTGAAAGGTAGTCCCAATGTCAACAATTACCGATTCCATGAATACAATCAGTTCCCTTGAAGAAATGGCCGAGGGCAACACCATCATTCATCGCCTCCATCCAATGGTCAAACTGATCACCACGATGCTTTATCTGGTGCTGGTGATTTCATTTAACCCCTATAATATTACTGGACTGATGGTTTTTGCATTCTATCCGGTGATTTTAATGGCACTGGCTGAAATTCCCTACAAACCCTTGCTGAAACGGCTTTTAGTAGCACTGCCCTTTTCTTTTTTTGCAGGTTTATCCAACATCATTTTTAATCAGCAGCTGGCTCTGATGATTGGGCCGATGCCAATCAGTTATGGTGCACTTTCCTTTATTTCGATTATGGTTAAAACGATTTTTACGGTCATGGCGGTGATGATCCTGATTGCCACAACCTCACTACCTAAAATATCCTATCAACTCTTATCAATTAAGGTGCCCAAAATTATTGTGGAGCAGATCATGCTGACCTACCGTTATATATCGGTGTTGCTGGAACAAGTTTCCAACATGTATACGGCCTATATTTTACGAGCTCCGGCTGCCAAGGGGATTAAAATGAAGGATATGGGTGTCTTTGTCGGGCAGTTGTTGCTAAAGAGTTTTGATCGGGCCGAGAGCATCTATGTCGCCATGAAATGTCGAGGCTACGATGGCAATTATCTGTACGCCAAACCTAGCCCGATTCAAAAGGGCGATTGGCTGTTTCTGGTTTTAGCTTCGGGGATTTTGTGTTTGATGCGATTTTTTGATTTGAGCCTGTTTATCGGCAGTTTTTTATAATGAGGAGTTCCAATGCTAAAAATTGATAAATTAAACTATGCCTATCCCGATGGTCATCAGGCGATCCGGGATATCAATCTTACAATTGAAGAGGGTGAGAGCATCGCCTTGGTGGGAGCCAACGGTGCAGGGAAATCCAGCTTGTTCAAACTGATTGTTGGTGTTTCCGAGATTAAAGAGGGATCAATAATGGTTGATGAACTCGCCGTTGGAAAAAAGACCCTGAAGGATGTTCGCCGCCGGGTCGGGATGGTTTTTCAAAATCCTGATGATCAATTGTTTATGACCAAGGTTTATGATGACATTGCCTTTGGCCCACGCAATGAATTGTTGGATGAGCATGTGGTCGAAGAGCGTGTGGTCAATGTCATGGAACAACTGGGCATCATTCACCTCCGGGATCGGATGCCTCATCGCTTATCTGGCGGTGAAAAGCGGGTCATTGCCATTGCCTCTGTGCTGGCTATGGATCCCCGAGTGATTTTATTTGATGAACCGACCTCGTTTCTCGATCCTCAGGCCAGACGAAATGTCATTAATACCCTGGACACCTTGAAGATGACTAAAATTATTGCTACCCATGATCTGGACATGGCTCTTGATATCTGTGACCGGGTAATTATTTTACACCATGGCAGTGTGTTTGCTGATGGCAGTGTCAAAGACATCTTGTTGGATGAGGCGCTCTTATCCCAATGTCATCTGGAGTTGCCACTGTGTATGCAAAAACCCCGGATTCGATAAATGGATGATTCCGGGAAAGTAAAAGCTTGATGTCGTCAAGCTTTTTTTAGATTTCAGAGCAAGGGACCAAAAAGATTATGAATTTACTAAAGAATAGCACCGGGAAATGGTTTCTTAATTGAATTTTTAAAATTTATACGATATAATTAATGCAATGTTTGGGAGGTCAAGGATGGCAAAAAAAGATTATTCGAATATTGGTAATGATATTAAAGATATTGTTCAGGATGCCTTGAATTCGGAGGAGTTTAAAGAACTGAATAAAAACATTACTGCAACTGTCGCCCGGGCCATGGATGAGGTCAAACGCAGTGGCGAGTATTGGCAGGAGCAGCAACGTCAGCAACGGGAAAATAATCAGAAAGCCAAACGGCAGGCAGCTAATGGCAGAAGAACCCGGGAAAAAATAAACAAGCCGCAGCCACCGGAAATGGTTGCCAGAAACGCTGTTCAGAATGCCTATAGTCCGGTTAAAAAACAGCAAAATAATTTGATTTCAAAATCACCTCACGGTCGGATTTCCGGCATGTTACTGATGGTCTTTGGAAATATCGGCATTGGGGTGTCACTGTTATTGCTACTGATATTTTCATCAGTATTTGGCTTTACGTTTACCAGTATGCCGCTTTTGGGAATCAGTGCCGGGATTCTGTTGCCAATTTTTACGGTCAGTGCGCTGATGTCGGCCAAGGGTTCAAACCTGCGGGGGCGGGTGAAACGCTTTCGCCAGTATTCCAGCCGCCTCAGAGGTCGTGAATTCTGTAAGATCAGTGATTTGTCTGATCCAATTGGCCGCAGTAAGAAATATGTGGTCAAGGATCTGCGTAAAATGATCAGTCTGGGAATGTTTCCCCAAGGACGATTTGATGAAGATGAAGAATATTTGCTGATTAGCGATGAAGCCTATCAGAACCATTTAAAGCTTAAAGAAGGAAAAAAACTTCAGGAAGAAAAAGTGCGCATGGAACAGTCCGCACTGGATCAGAAAAGAAAACTGGAAACCGAAAATCCGGAAATGAAGGCGGTTCACGAGGTCATTGCCGAGGGGCAGGATACCATCCGGCAGATCAATGAGGCAAATATAGCCATTGAAGGCGAAATCATTTCTCAGAAACTGGATCGGTTGGAAAAAGTGATCACCAAGATTTTTGAATTTATTGAAGAGAATCCCGATGGTTTGCCGGAAATCCGCAAATTTATGGGCTATTATCTGCCAACTACCCTTAAGCTGGTTTCGGTTTATCGAGATCTGGATGCGGAACCGATTCAAGGGGCCAATATTCTAGCCACAAAAAAAGAAATCGAAGATACCCTGGATACCATCAGTCATGCCTTTGAAAACCTGCTCGACAGTTTTTATGAGGATACCGCCATGGATGTCTCTACTGATATCTCGGTACTCAACACCATGCTTGCCCAGGAAGGGCTGACAAACAGAGAATTCAAAAAATAATCGCATCAATTAAAAAATGATGAGTTGCGATAAAGTAACCATTAAAGATGATTAACCCAAAATTATAACGAGGAGAATTGCAATGGAAGATAGTATGAACGATTATTCCCAGGTAACCCCGACCCTGACCTTTGACCCGTTTGAGGAAGAAAAAGCCGTAACGACCAATATCCATCAGGAACTAAAGGGGGAACGGGAAGTATTTGACGAAAGCCGACTGACCCCGGAAGAGCGAAAAATGGTCGATGATTTTGCCAGTAAAATCGACCTCACCAATTCCAGTCTGGTGATGCAGTTTGGGGTTGGGGCCCAGAAAAAAATCGCTGATTTCTCCGAAACGGCCCTGAATAATGTCCGCACTAAAGACATGGGTGAAGTGGGCAAAATGCTCGGCGATATGGTGATGGAACTACGGAACTTCGATATCGAGGAGGAAGACAAAGGCTTTTTAGGCTTTTTTAAAAAAAGCAGCAATAAGCTCAGCTCCATGCAGACCCGGTATGCCTCCGCTGAAAGTAACGTTAACCGGATCTGTGAAGCGCTCGAAAAACATCAGATGCAACTGTTAAAAGACGTGGCGATGCTGGATAAGCTTTATGATGTTAACAAAACTTATTTCAAAGAGTTATCAATGTATATTTTGGCCGGGAAAAAGAAGCTTAAGGAAGTCGAAACCAAAGAATTGCCGGAGCTGATTAAACGCTCTCAGATTAGTGGACTGCCGGAAGACGCGCAGGCGGTTAATGATTTGTCAGCGATGTGCAACCGCTTTGAGAAAAAAATTCATGATTTGGAACTGACGCGGATGATCTCGATTCAAATGGCTCCGCAGATCCGACTGGTACAGCATAATGATACCCTGATGGCTGAAAAAATTCAATCGTCCATTGTGAACACCATTCCACTCTGGAAAAGCCAGATGGTGCTGGCCCTGGGGGTGGTCCATTCCGGCCAGGCAGCTAAAGCCCAGCGGGAAGTCACCAATATGACCAATGAATTATTGAGAAAGAATGCGGAAACTTTAAAGATGGAATCCATCGCTACTGCCAAAGAATCGGAACGGGGCATTGTCGATATCGAAACCCTGCGTATTTCCAACGAGTCGTTGATTTCAACCTTTGACGAGGTGTTGCGTATCCAGACCGAGGGACGCCAGAAACGAAAAGAAGTGGAAGCTGAGCTGGAAAAACTGGAAAATGATTTAAAAGTTAAAATGCTGGAAATTAGAAAATAAAGAAGAAATATATCAAAAAGACAATCAGTGCTAAAGACTGGTTGTTTTTTTTAGTAAGCATCATTCAGCTAATCATTGCTTACTGATTGCTAATCGGACAGAGGCTTAAGAAGATGACGCCATATTCGATTTAAAAATTAATTATTGTATAATTGTCCAATGAATAGGTGATTAGTTGGCTAAAATACCATTGATAACTGTTAGAGATTGGGTATAATTATAATCAATAGTATTTTGCTAAGCGCATCAAGCGGGAATCATCTAAGATCGATCTTGGTTATGTCGATAATTTCTGAAACAGCGAAAATAATCAAAGTTTAACAAACAGGTGAAGCGGGCAAGGTATTTATCAATTATAGGAGGAAAGCTATGGCAACTTTTTTTACCAATGATCATGTTGAATTGTATTATGAGGTAAAGGGTACAGGAAGCCCCTTACTGATGATTCCCGGATGGACGTGTACAACCCAGTTTTTTAAAAAGAACAGCGAAGCTCTGGCCAAAGATTTTCAGGTTATTCTGATGGATTTTCGGGGACACGGCGAATCAGAAAAGGTTTTACACAGTCACCGAATATCCCGCTATGCAATGGATGTCAAAGAATTGCTGGATCAGCTCGATGTTAAGGATGTCACCGTGTTGGGATGGTCAATGGGGGTCGCTGTACTGTGGAGTTATCTGGAATTATTTGGAAACCATCGGGTGAGCAAACTGATTTGTGTTGACCAGGCGCCACTCCAATATACCGGGCCAGATTGGGTTTGGGGACAGAATGGTTGTTATGATGTGGAAATGTTTATCCGAACCTGTTGTGCCATCGAATATGCACCGCGCGAAAGTGCAGAAGGCTTGGCGTTTGGCTGTCTCTACCATCAACCGACACCGGAAGAAGTAAAATTTATAGCCGACGAAATATCAAAATGCCCGCCGAAGGTGCGGATTGAGATTATGCGGGATCAAACCAACTTAGACTGGCGGGATTTGTTGCCAGTGATCAATCTCCCCACCCTGGTGTGTGTAGCCCGACACAGCGCAGTCTTTGACTGGCAGGGCAGTGCCTATGTTGCTGAGCAGATTCCCGAAGCACAACTGGTGTTTTTTGAAGATTCCGGTCATATGCTTTTCTGGGAAGAAGCCGAAAAATTCAATCAAGTCGTTGCCGATTTTATCAAAGCCTAAAAAAATAGTGTCAACAATAGCATGGGTTGTTGCTTTACCCATGCTATTATTTTTAAGACCCAAGAAAACGAATTGAAAGGAGAACCCAAATGAAAATCGTGATTGCTCCGGACTCCTTCAAAGGATCTTTATCAGCCACTGCAGTTTGTGACATTGTCGAAGGTGCGATTCTAAAAATTATGCCAACCGCTGAGATTGTGAAGATACCCATTTCTGATGGGGGAGAGGGGTTGGTGGAGGTACTGATCAAGCACCACGGTGAAAGGATCACAATAAAAACAAAAGACCCCTTAGCCAGAGAAATAACGGCGACCTATGGGATTCTCCACGGCGGGGTGGCAGTAATTGAAATGTCGGCCGCCTCTGGTTTGCCACTACTTACTGATGATGAGCGTAATCCATTAAAAACAAGTACCTATGGCACCGGAGAAATGATTGCCGATGCCATTAAGCGGGGCTGTAGCAAGATCATTCTGGGTTTAGGGGGCAGTGCCACCAACGACGGAGGATTGGGTGTTGCCAGTGCTCTGGGGGTATGTTTTTATGATCAGGAGATGGAACGGCTAGAACCAATTGGTGAAAATTTATGTCGGGTGAAAACAGTCGATACCAGTAAGGCCGAGATCTTATTAAAGGGAGTGGAGATTACCATTGCCTGCGATGTAGAAAATGTCCTTTGTGGCCATCAGGGAGCAGCGGCAGTTTATGGACCCCAAAAAGGTGCCAACCCGGATATGGTGACTTTTCTGGATCGGGGACTCGAGGCTTTTGGTCAGTTACTGGAGACGAAAACGGCGATGAAGTTGATCCAATTAAAAGGGATCGGTGCGGCCGGTGGGATGGCCTTACCCTTGGTGGCTTTCTTCAATGCGCAGCTAAAATCTGGTCTCGAGATTGTATTGGATGAAATTGGTTTTGATTCTTTAATTTGCGGGGCGGATATGATTATTACCGGTGAAGGGAAAACCGATGCGCAGAGTGTGATGGGCAAGGTAATTTATGGGGTCGGAAAACACGGAAAAAACCAGAATATCCCAGTTGTGGTGATCTCCGGCGCTTTGGATGTGGGTTATGAAGCCATCTATCAGTGTGGCGTGGTGGCGGCTTTTGCCCTCTTTAGCAATGATCGGGGGCTGGCATGGCACATGAAAAATGCGGCTGAATTATTGGAACAACGCACTTGCGACCTTTTTCGCTTTCTGGCGATTATTGGCATGATCCCGCAAAATTCAAGGCAGAAAAAAAGGAGTGGATAGATGCTGGATAAAAAAATAGCGCAAAAAATAGCTGATGAGGTGATGAACACCTTGGGTTATAACATCAATGTCATGAATAAGAATGCCATTATTATTGGGAGCGGTTTACCGGAGCGACTGGGCACCTTTCACGAAACTGCGATGTTTGCCATCCGTAATTCCGTTACCTGTGAAGTCACCGAAGAGGAGTCCAAGCAACTTCAGGGTGTAAAGCCTGGGATCAATATGCCGATTGTCGATAAAGCCGGTGATGTCATCGGGGTAGTGGGAATAACCGGCGATCCGGATGAGGTTCGCAACATTGGCAAACTGGTGAAAATGACCGCCGAACTGATCATTGAACAGCAGGAAACGATGAACCTCTTCTATACTCACCGTAACGACAAGGAAATTTTTTTAAATACCTTAATCAGCGAGCAGCGAACCATCAGTGAAGAAGAGATAACCGAATGGGGCGAGCGCATCGGTTATAATATGGAAAGTAATCGGGTGGCATTAATCCTTAGTTTCACTGGTGATTATCAAAAGTCGGAAGAAGGGGCCCTCGAAAAAATCCTCAACCAGATTAAGGAGTCAGACAGTCATTTAAAAAATGACATCTCATCAGTGATGTCTGGTGGGTTTATTTTAGTGTTTAAATGCCTTAAAAAAACCGAACCCTGGGAAATCGAAAAAACTATTAAAAGATATTTGGATGCTTCAATCAGTAGTGAAGATGCCAAAAATATGCAGTGTTTTGTGGGTAGCTACTACCTGGGGATCGAGGGTTATGTGAAATCTTATGCCGATGCCTATGGAATGTATCGCAGTGGTATTTATAAAAAAGATCAGCATGTTTATTTTTCACATCAGCACTATTTCTGGCGGCTCTATAATCAATTGGAAAAGGAAACTTACGCGTTGGTGGTGGAACCTTATATAAAAAAAATACAGAAATACTTCGGAAAAGGTACAGATGAAGCGATGTTGACCATGCGCAAAATTATTGAACATCACTTTCATTTTGATTTAGTGGCTGGGGATTTGTTTATCCATAAAAATACGGTTATTTTTAGAAAAAAGAAAATGGAAGAGTGCCTGGGATTTCCGATCAAATGTGGCAGTGATGACAATCTTTTATTTATGATAATTCTTAACCATTACGAAAAATTAAAAAAAATTAAAGATCATCCAATCAGGTAAAATTTTGCAGATATTATGGAATTGTAACTAAAAATATGATATTATAGTGACAAATAATATTTGAAAGAGGAATAAAATTGGACGACGTACCGTTATATGAGACAAAAACGAAAACAACAACTCAATTGACCAGATCATTGATAGTGATGACTGATGGATCTGTTTACTGGGAGGAATCTTAGTCAATGGATAACAGTGTGATAGGTTTTATAATTGTTCTGGCGGTGATGTTGCTGATGTCGGCATATTTTTCGGCGACAGAAACGGCATTTACTTCCCTTAATCGGATTCGCATTAAGAATCTGGCAAAGGATGGCAATAAGCGTGCAGCCCAGGTATTGGCACTTTCCGATCGCTATGATGCGTTGCTATCAACCATTCTGATCGGTAATAATATTGTCAATATTGCTTCGGCTTCGATTGCTACAGTGGTATTTGTTCAGTATTTCGGCAATGCTGGCGTAACCATTTCTACTGCAGTCATGACGGTACTGGTGTTGATTTTCGGCGAAATTTCGCCCAAAAGTCTGGCCAAAGATTCACCGGAAAAATTTGCAATGTTTTCAGTCCCCTTTATCCGATTGCTGATGTTTCTTTTAACACCGGTCAATTTTCTTTTTTCACAGTGGAAGAGAATGCTGGATCGATTGTTTAAGGTCAGCAACGAACGCAGTATGACTGAAGAAGAACTGCTGACAATTGTCGAGGAAGCCGAAAATGATGGCGGCATCGATCTCCAGGATGGGGAACTGATCCGTAGTGCCATCGAATTTAATGACCTGGATGTGGATGACATCCTGACCCATCGGGTCGATGTCGTAGCGATTGATATGGATAACCCTAAGGAAGATATTGCCAAAATCTTTTTTGATACCGG
>MTLE01000413.1_pt2 | contig 43067 bp, 45 predicted proteins | sample 1982461 | NCBI WGS metagenome assembly MTLE01 (sample SAMN05712605, study PRJNA340218) | biofilm metagenome | isolation source: sample SPL anode biofilm adapted to -200 mV | place: USA | collected 2012-02-03
TGGTTAGAGCGCACCCCTGATAAGGGTGAGGTCGATAGTCCGAATCTATTAAGGCCCACCAATCGTCTAATTAGCCCTTTATGGGCTTTTTATAAAGAAGTTAAGTTGCGAAGCTCATATTGGTTTGTTATCATTTAAAGGTGCTTGGGCACTTAGCTCAGATGGGAGAGCGTTTCCTTCACACGGAAGAGGTCACAGGTTCGATCCCTGCAGCGCCCACCATACGCCGTCTTAGCTCAATTGGCAGAGCAATTGATTTGTAATCAATAGGTTGGAGGTTCGATTCCCCTAGACGGCACCACAAAGTATTGAAAGGATTGATACGATTGTATTAATCTTTTTTCTTTTTCTGCATATTATATATTGACAATCATCAATGTAATAGTTAATATATTGATACACATCAATGTTTGATATCGAGGTAATTTATGAAAAAAGAAGAATTATTAGCTAGAATGGAAAGTTTATCTGATGGGACACGTCTTGAAATTGTTAGACTTCTTTCTCAAAGTGGCGAATTATGCGCTTGTGAATTGCTCAAACAGCTATCTATCACACAAGGGACTTTATCTCATCATATGAAAGACTTAGCTGACTCGAATATTGTCACGGTAAAAAAACAAGGGAAGTGGTGTCACTATACTTTAAATGCAAAATCATTATGTGAACTTGCGGACTATATCAATGATTTATGCTGTCCTTCACAATGTAATTGTTCATGCGGTTGTTCTGATAAATAAATAATATTTTTTTAGGATTCTTTGACTTATGGATAACAACAACGATCAAATAGATCAATCAAGAGATAAAAAATGGTATCAAAAATCCTGGTTTTGGTGGACGCTTGGGGCCATCTTATTTATAATTGCCTTGAATGTAGCACTAGGATTTATAATCGGTTGGGATAAAGTTAAAATTCCTTGGGATTTTTTAAGCGAACAAATCCTTGGTATGAAATGGCTCAATTATCTACTGGGTCTTCTCATTACGAGCATCGGTGGCGTTTTTGATGAAAATACTTGGCAATATCGCGTTGAAAATTCCGTACAATTCTTTGTTTATGATTTTATCAAAATTGGTATCTTGCTTTGCGTGTTGATTTTTTTGGTATCGTACATCCAGTCATTTTTTCCACCAGAACGAAGCAAAAAAATACTTGGAAAGTTTCATGGGATTAAGGCAAACATACTAGGGGCTCTTTTAGGAACTGTTACTCCATTTTGCTCTTGTTCTTCAATCCCGATATTTATTGGTTTTACCCGAGCTGGTCTATCTAGTGGCGTGACTTTTTCATTTTTAATCTCTAGTCCACTTGTCGATTTAGGATCATTAATGCTTTTAGTCGGCTTTTTTGGCTGGCCAATCGCTATTGCTTATGTTTTGGTTGGTTTAATCATTGCGGTTGTTGGTGGAACAATTATTGAAGCAACCGGAATTGGTAATCAAGTGAAAGATTTTGTCAAAGAAGGCTCTTCCGTGGTCGATATTGATTCTCCAGAATTGACGCAAAAAGATCGTCTAATATATGCCAGAGATCAAATGTGGGGAACTTATAAAAAAGTTTTTTGGTACATTGTAATTGGAGTTGCTTTAGGGGCATTGATTCATAATGTCATTCCTGCGGAATGGATTGAAAGCATTCTCGGCGGGAACACTTGGTATGGCGTTTTAGCAGCCACGGCGGTTGGAGTGCCGATGTATGCAGATATTTTTGGTACCCTTCCAGTGGCTGAAGTTCTCTATGAAAAAGGAGCAGGACTTGGGACTGTTCTCTCTTTCATGATGAGTGTAACTGCTCTTTCACTCCCTTCTTTAATCATGTTAAGCAAAGTCACAAAACCAAAACTTCTCATCGTTTTTATCGCGGTAGTAGTTTTTGGAATAATCGCCATTGGATATTTATTCAACGCTTTTAGTTATCTCTTAACCTAAGAGATGAATAAAATATATAAAGCATGAACAGGAGGTATTTAATATGAAAATTCAAGCTTTAGGATGTGGATGCAAACGCTCTGTTGCAAATTACGAGGCAGTGGTTAAAGCAGCCAAGGAATTAGGAATCGAGGATGAAGTGGAATTCTATAAGGATTCAGATGGAATTCTTGCTATGGGTATAATGTCGACGCCTGCCCTTGTTATCGACAATAAAATCTATAGTACAGGACGTGTTTTAACAGTTGAACAGGCCAAATCATTTTTAGAAAAAGCAAAGCTTGGTTGTGGCTGTTCATGCAAAAAATAGTCATCCCAAACTTCAATATCAATTTTACTTATTGATTTGCTAATTGTAGTGTATTTTATTTTAATATTGAGAAAATACATCATCTAGTTTTTTATATCGAAATGAATTATTGCATAATAAGTGTAAAAGTTTTACTATTATTAAGCGTAATTTAGCGCAGATATGGCGGAATTGGCAGACGCGCTAGACTTAGGATCTAGTGGGGCGACCCGTGCAGGTTCAACTCCTGTTATCTGCACCATAATGAGTGTTTGATTACTACGTAATCAATACAATAAAGTGCACAAAACCCCTGAAAATTAGGGGTTTTTGCTTTATATAGGGATGAACTGATACCAAAAAGTTGTACTTTGATATAATAGAGGTACATGCTGGAGGTATCAAATGAAAGATAAAAAGAAAAAGAACAGATTGTGGAGTGGAGACTTTAAATTAAAGGTTGTATTAGACATTATTGAAAATGAATTATCATACAGTCAAGCAGCCAGAAAATATGAAATGTACTTCAGTAGTGGAACTTTAAATGATACCTTGCCTGCAAGATGGGTCTATCAATATCGTCTCTATGGAAAAGAACGTTTCTTTCAAACGCCAAAAGACTATAGGAAGAATCCGATCAGACAGTTTCATAAACCATCAAAAGAGGTTGAACAGGATCTAGAACTCAAAGTAAAACACTTAGAAATGGAACTTGAATACGTAAAAAAACTTACCGCCTTAATTCAGAAACAGGAACGAACCAACAAAAATATCAAGTAGTCAAAGAATTAAGGCGAAAATATGCACTAAAGGATCTACTTGAGATATCGGGATTACCGAAATCAGTATATTACTATTATGAACATCAAAAAGAAAATGATAAGTATCAAAATATCAAATTGCTTATCACGGAAATCTTTGAAGGCAGTAATAAGACATATGGTTACCGTCGCCTTAAATTAGCACTACAAAACTTCTACAATGTGAGCATTGCCTATAAAACTGTCAGAAAACTCATGAAAGAACTACGTATCATATGTAAAGTAAGAAAAAAGAGATATCGCTATATCTCTCAAATATCGAATCAGATTACACCTAATATTCTTCAACAAGACTTCAAAAAAGAGTTACCTAATTTAGCTTGGGTGACAGACGTTTCGGAGTTTAGAATTAATCGAAAGAAACTATTCTTATCCGTCATTCAAGATCTCTATAATGGTGAAGTTAAAGGATATCAAATTTCTAGAAGTCAAAATCAAGACTTAATAATGAGAACACTCAAAAAAGCGATTGATCCAAGTGAAGACCTATCTAAATTACTGATTCATTCAGATCAAGGGGTATTATATCAATCGCCTAAATATCGTAATTACTTGAAGAAAGCTTCCTATATTCAGTCCATGAGTTCAAAAGGAAATGCATACGATAACGCAGTCGTAGAAAGCTTCTTTGGCACCCTCAAATGCGAAACGATTTATCTTCAAAAAATAAGAACACTATCGGATTTGATTAAGACAATAGATGATTACATTTACTGGTATAATCATGAGAGAATCAAACTTACTTTAGGAGGTTATTCTCCTGTACTGTACTAGTTCAATTGATGTGAGACTAAATTAAAGAAAATAAAAGAGTCCTTGCTTATAATAAGTTAACCACAACTTGTTAAGGAGGACTCCATGGACATTTTAACACAAGAAAGAAACTTTGTACCTGTAGATATTGAAACAAGATTCCATGCTTGCAAAAGAGCAAAGGAATCGCACTGGAAAATAAGTAAGGTTTGTTCTTTTTATCATGTCAGAAAATCATCGTTGTTTAGATGGTTAAAAGCTTACGACGGTACTTCTGGCTCTTTAAAAGATCACTCTCATAGACCAAAGACACCTCACCCAAAAACATTATCAGAAGAAGTAATTAAAAAGGTGCTGGACTTAAAACGAAGAAATCCAGATAATTCATATATGGAGATTTGGATAAAGATGCATAGAAATAACTATGTTATATCGTTATCAAGTACGCTGAGAATCTTAAAAAGAAATAAAGAATATTCACCATATTTAAGTAACGCAAAAAAGAAACACGATAAGCCCTATCATACACCGACAATGATAGGTGAGAAATGGCAAATTGATGTCAAATTCGTTCCAAAAGAATGTTATACAGGTGGTCATTCCGAAAATAAGTTTTACCAATATACAATCCTGGACGAATGCAGCAGAAAAAGATATCTACATTACACGAATGAACATAGTCTGTATGAAACCGTAACCGCTCTTAAAAAGGCTATTAGATCATTTGGATATAGTCCAATCATCTTGCAGAGTGATAATGGCTTGGAATTCACCGATAAAGTGAAAAGAACAAATACCATTCATTCAAGAAAATACCCAAATTATCTAGAACAATATTGTATTGAAAAAGGAATCATACATAAGCTAATAAGACCAAGAACCCCTGAACATAATGGAAAAGTCGAAAGAAGCCATAGAATAGACCAAGATAAATTCTATAGAACCTTAAGGTTCTTCAACTTAGAAGACTTAAGAAATCAAGGAGAATCATGGAACAGAAGATATAATGACACACCAAGGTTTGTACTAAAATGTTTAACTCCGAATGAAATTGAATTGTCACTTTACGATGAACTTATTAAGATAAGAGTAAAGCAAGGACAAAAAAGTCTCACATCATTTGAAAGTTAACAACTTTAGGAGGTTATTCTCCTGTACAATATAGATTAATGAACAATGAAATGATATAATATCTACAAAGAACAAAAAGTACAAGAAAATGGTATCAGTTCATTTTCCGCACTTTTTAAAATATGTGTGATAAAATGAAATCATAAAAGAGCTACATATATAAAAGGGGGATTGCACTTATGCTGCAAAAAATATTGCTAGCCACGCTTCTTTCAATAGTTGGAGTCTCAAATATTAATACTGCTGAAAATAACCAAGGACATGGAGATCATGACAAAGAACAAGTTGAGGAAGTGAACGTAGATCAGCTTCAGACAATAAAAGAAAAATATGTTTCTAATATAAAATTGGGTACAGTTGGACAAAATGAAGATTTGATTGCGCCGGGTGAAGATAATCCAACTGGTGGTCCAGATTATGTTGATTATACAGACAAATCTCTTTATGCTACTACAACATTTAATAGGGTGAATTATTTTCAAAATTTAACAACCTATTCTCCTAATAACAACATTGGTTCTTGCGGTTTTGTTTCTTTAATACAAGCGATGTCATTCTATGATACTTTTTATAATGACGACGTTATACCAAATAATTATGATTTTGGCAACACCACCGCATTAACTGAGGCTCAAGCAAAAGCTCACTCACCAGGAGTTTTGAGACAATCATTTAGTGGGAGTGGATATCCAACTTACTATCAATATTCACACGCAACCCAAAACACAGACATGCAAAGTAGATTAACTGTTCTGCATAATGTGCATACGACGAATAATGATAATGACGGCACTCATTACGATGGTGAAGGAAATTTAGTACCTAATTTTAATTATTCAATTGGTGCCTGGGACTATGAAGTGGCGCTAGATAACCTTTATGATAATAGTTCAATTGTTTCAGTTAATCTTTTTAGTAATATGAGTCAAGGTTCATATATTGAACTAATAGAAGACACGATTGACAGCGGCAATCCTATTATTGTTCATATTCAAAAAAGAGATGCACTTGGAAATGCATTCGCCCATCACTCCGTCGTGGCATATTCATATAATGAAGGCGGGATTTATGCGAATTTTGGGTGGGGTGCTAGCGCAAATTCCAATTTGCTTTTAGGCGGAACAGCGGGATATACAGAAATTTACTATGCAGCGACTCTCGATTATTCAAGTTTAGGTCATAGACACTCGAATAATTATATTATCGGCGGAAAAAGTTATTGTGGTTGTAATATTAGTGATGAAGTCAGTTTTTCAAATTCTCCAAACTGGACTAATATCCCACCGTCATTCTATTGGATGAAAAATTTGTATGATCCAAATGAATCGTTTTCAATAGCATTCAGAAGTTCTCATAATGGTTCTAATATAGTATCATTTACAACTCAACACAACCAAATGACACTTTCTTCGAACGCGTGGAAATCAATCATTAATAGTTGCAATGGAACCATTTACCTATATTTCAAAAGGAATTCAAGTAAAGTTAATTATGTTGCGACAATTAGCAGTTTTGCAGAACCAACTAGTGCAATGAATTATGTCACTTTATCACCCTCAAGTTATGGCTTTGCTGATGCTTACCCAACTGATGATTTGACGAGAAATAGTTATAAAACACATACTTCTAGTTCCGGGTTCCCATTTAAGACCAGAAGATACAGAACCGGATTTATTCAAGGGGAATATGTTGTAATGTCTTGTATAAAGACAGGCATAACAGAAGCATTCATTGAATATGCATTTAACACTCCTGTATATCGAATTGATGTTGAATTGACTCATTGGAGAGAGTATTCAAATGAATGGCTAGATAAAAATTCAGGCATTTCAGAACTGCAAATCTGGCACGAAAAGGTCTGGTGGAATCCTTTCGATTCAAGTAGGTGGATACAAAAATTTGATTTACTGTCTGACCAAACTGCATTATCACGCGATCGAACAAATCCAACAACCTACACCATAGAATTTTCTACACCAGTAATGGGATTTAGATTTTATTCAAAAATAAATGCACCAGCTTATAGTACAAGCAATCGCGGAAGAGTGTGCATAGGTGATATGAAAATATATTTGGAGGGATAGAAGCATGAAAAAAACAGTCTTTTTCATCGGCGTTATGATGATATCTACGCTTACTGGATGCGATTACACTAGACTTGATAATAAGCTTCCGATGAAGGAAGTATCGGTCAGTGTTGATTATGGAAATTTAGCTATAAATAAGGCGACGGTTACACTTTCGGAAAATATCGACATAAGCGATCAAAAATTATTGCATAAAAGCAAACCTTCCAAAGAGGTTAAAAAACTTCTTGCTGGAGATAATATTGAAATATATTATACGAATGATAATTATGATCAGATTGACCACATATTAGTTGATGCAGTCGATGAACTGATTGTAAAAGTTACCAATGCGGCAATACCAGGTTCCGGAGAGATGGATGTTTTTGTTGAAAATGAGAAGATTACCATTCGTCACCCAAACATTTTTTATATCATAAATAGCGACGGAACTTTTGATAATTTACAAAAAGCAGAGTATTTCCGAGAGTTATATGGCACCTATAAAGAAAGCGATTGTTTTTATGACAATGTTTCGGCAAGAAGAATAATCACATTAACTGCATTGTATTCATATAAACCAAGAATTCTCTAGGTATTAGTCACATAACACTATTGCACGCCAACAGAATGGCGACAGCAGAAGACAACGCATATCAAAACGATGACAAAGCATACCAAATTGTGACATAGCCAAACATAGGTACATCACACCATAGTGAACGGCAATCAAATGCCGTTTTCTTTTTGGATACGCATTGCATTTGTTGCCAGTTCGACCACCAAAATAACGAAACATCAAAGATACAATGACCGCGAGTGAGTAGGCCGTTCGCGGTTTTTCACTTACGAATACTGGTTAACAGAACCTAGGGTAAATGCCTTGCGGAAATCCGTAGTGTTCAACTTGCAAAGGAGCGAAGTTGAACCATGAGAAAAGACAACTACCAAGAATGGAAAGAAAAAAATGAGTTGAACTCCAAACTGGATACGATCAAGAAACTGGCCGGAAGTGGCGTCTCGATCAACGTCATCGCCGATAAACTCGGCATCAGCAGACGCACTTTCATTACTTTGAAGAACAAATACAAGGCGATTGAAGAAGCGTATGAGACGGGTAAAGAAATATTCAAAGCCAATATTATCGAAGCGATGATAAAACGAGCACTCGGCTTCAAAATCACCGACGAAGATCAATACATTGAAGAGACGTCCAGAGGCACGAGAAAAAGGATCGTCAAGCACATCAAGGAAATGCCACCGGACATCGCCGCGATGAAGTACTTGCTGGTCACGCACTTCGGCCGAGAGTTCTCCGAGAAGAAGTACGAACTTGAACTGATGGAAAAACGAATCGAAAAAGAAATCGAGGAATGGACAAATGCAGATAGTCATGAAGAAGATAAGTGAACTGAAGGAATACGAGAATAATCCGAGAAACAACGAAGAAGCGGTGGAAGCCGTCGCAAACTCGATTAAGGAATTCGGTTTTAAGGTTCCCATCATCATCACCAAAGACAACGTGATCATCGCCGGTCACACGCGCTATAAAGCAAGCCATCGCCTCGGACTTCTGGAAGTTCCGTGCATCGTCGCCGATGATCTCACCGATGAGCAGATCAAAGCGTTTCGTCTGGTCGATAATAAGACGAGCGAACTTACGACCTGGGATTTGGAGAAACTGGCCATTGAACTGGAGGGACTTGATTTGGACATGTCCCTTTTTGGCTTTGAGCATCAACTCGAAGAAGCGGAAGAAACACATGAAGATGACTTTGACATCGGCGAGGAACTCGAAAAAGAACCGTTCTCTCAATTTGGTGACATATACATCCTTGGGAAACACAGACTCTTGTGCGGTGATTCCACCAAGGAAGAAGATTTCAAAACATTGCTAGGCGATGAACAGGCTGACCTTATCGTCACTGATCCGCCGTATAACGTCGACGTTGGCTCTAAAGGCGATGTCATTGAAGAATTCGATAACAGGCGAATCCTGAACGACAACATGAAATCGGAAGACTTCACTGCATTTCTGACGAATGCATTTACGAATATGGAGAAACACCTTAAAAAAGGCGGAGCGTCCTACATTTTCCATGCGAGTTCGTCTTTGGTCGAATTTGATATCGCTCTACGGAACGCGGATCTCAAACCAAGGCAACAGCTCATCTGGAAGAAGAACACCTTCGTGCTCGGTCGTCAGGATTACCAGTGGAAGCACGAAGCGATCTACTATTCGTTCAAAGAAGGCAGCGCGCATTACTTCGTGAACGACAGAACGAATGCGACGGTCATTGATTCCGCACTCCTGGATTTCAAGGCGATGAAGAAAGACGAACTCATTCAACTCCTTGAAGATATCTATTCGAAAGTGTCATTTACCGTGCTTAACGAAAACAAGCCGTCCAAGAACGATCTGCATCCGACGATGAAACCAATCAACTTGATTGGTGAGCTCATCAAGAATTCTTCAAAGAAAGATGAACTTGTGTTGGATCTCTTTGGCGGTTCGGGTTCCACACTCATCGCCGCGAATCAACTCGGAAGAAAATGCTATCTCATTGAGCTTGAACGCAAATATGTCGACGTAATCGTGAAGAGATACTTGGCAGATGAAGGAAACGTTGAAGATTGCTATCTCATAAGAGATGGAGCCAAGACTCCGCTTTCGGAGATCGAAGCGTTCGCTATTGATGAAGACGAAGAATCGGACGCTTAATAATAAGACTTAATCTTTGATTAAGTCTTATTATTAAAGTGCCGGTAACAGAGAAAAAGCCGCTCATTACCATATTACAAAGTAATAAGGTAATGGTAATTCAGAAAGGAAATCATGCATATGCACATCAACACAAGCGAAGCCGTATTCAAAGGACATCCGGATAAAATCTGCGATCAGGTCGCCGATGCCATCCTTGATGCTATTCTGAAAGAAGACAAAGAAAGCCGGGTGGCCATTGAGTGTCTTGTAAAAGACGAATTCTTCATCATTGCCGGAGAAGTGACGACAAACGCGAATATCAGTTATGAAGAAATAGCAAGGAATACACTTATAGGTATTGGACTTAATGCTTCCGAGTATTCGTTTCTGGTTAAGGTTTCGAAACAAAGCGAAGATATTTGTCAAGGCGTGGATAAACTCGGCGCCGGTGACCAAGGGATCATGTACGGATACGCCACAAGCGAGACCGAAGAAATGCTTCCGCTATCTTATGTGATTGCACGAAATATCGCCAAGCGCATGGATGAAGTGAATCGGGCGAACCCAGATATCTTCGGACTTGACGGTAAATGCCAAGTGTCGATCGTCTATGACGACACGGGTGATGCAGTTCATGTTTCGACTGTTGTCGTTTCGGCGCAAACCAAATCGGGAGTAAGCAGAGAAACATACGAACCATTCATCTATGAAGTTATCGAAGAAATCGTGCCAAGCCATCTCGCTGATGCATCGACGCTCATTCTCATCAATCCCACAGGAGAATTCGTAAAAGGCGGATCATATGCCGATAGTGGACTTACCGGACGAAAACTACAGGTCGACAGTTATGGCACGATTGTTCCTCATGGTGGTGGAGCATTTTCCGGTAAGGATTACACAAAGGTCGACAGATCAGGAGCGTACTACGCAAGATATGTCACCAAAGCAATCGTCAAAGCAGGATTGGCGAAAGCATGCGAAGTGAGCGTTGCATATGCCATTGGGGTACCTTTTCCTGTATCGCTTGATGTGAAGGTTACAGGAAGCAAGCATTCGAACGATGAGATCAAGACGATCATCAATAAACTTTTTGATTTCTCGCCGTCAAACATCATTAATGAATTAAAGCTGAAAGAAGTATCGTATCAACCGCTTGCAGCATATGGACACTTCGGATGGAAAAAGTATCCTTGGGAAATGATTAGTGACGAATTGGTAGAAGTAATCAAGGAACTAAGCAATGGCAAGAAACAAAGAACTTGAGTCGCTGTATAACTCAAAAGAATGGAAAAAGATTAGACTTTATAAACTCGCGAGCGTTGATTACAGATGCGAACGTTGTGGCGGTATTGCTGTCGAAGTCCACCATAAGATAAAGATCACACCTGAAAATAGATATAATTCTGATGTTACGTTGAATCAAGACAATCTCGAAGCAATCTGCATTGAATGTCACAACGAAGAACACGGTCGCTTCAAGAAAAACCATATTAGATTCGATAAAGAAGGCAATCTGGCGCCTTATTGATAACGCAGTTCTACATATCCTATAATAGATGTAACTAAACTTCGCAACCTACTTAGCAACAATTGCGAAGTAATGATATAATAATTACAAAGGGAGATAAAGATATGAAAAAAAATCTGCGCAATTATATGGATTTAGCATATAAGGAAATGCTGAAAACAAAAGAAGACATAATAAAGAATAGTGAATCAACGCCACCACTAGTAGGAGCTGTTATTGTATCTAATAAAAAAGGAAAAAAGGAAATTCTAAAAGCACACCGATGCCAAACGCGCGACGGACAGCATGCAGAAGAGACAGTGATTGATGTTTTAAATCAAACAAGAGAATTTGATGGGACAGAAATAATGTTTACGACATTGGAGCCATGCACTCCCGAATCACGAAGTGCAGATAAAAAATGTTGTGCTATAAGAATTGTTGAAGCAGGAATAAAAAATGTGTACATTGGCATGCTTGATCCAAATCCGAATATTTACATGAAAGGAGTGCAGTATTTGCTTGAGAATCATGTAAGCGTAACTTTTTTTGATGAAGACATAACGGAAAAAATAATGAAGGAAAATAATGAATTTATCCGATCTTTTGGAAACAATGATACTAAAACATATATTAAATTGAATAAGGAACTCCTACCCAAACTATCTATAGAAGCTATTGAGTATTATTGCTCAGAAAATAAGATTGATGTAGAAGAGCATATCGGATTGTTTTGGGATTTTTTAATTGATAAGAAATTAATCACTGTCAATAAAAAGGACATTTACGTAGATGATTTTGTTTATATTGCATTCGGAGAAAACCCTAGCAAATGTTGTGATGGAGCGGAAGTGACATTATCAGTTAGAATGTCTGCAAACAATTTGAAGAACAACACAGGAGAAACTTACGAGAGAAAGGATTCTTATACTGGACCAATGCTATTGGCATATGAGAAAGTAAAAGCATTCTCTGAAGAATTTCTCCCGGAATCTCAGAAGAGATCAGGTGCAGGGACGAAATACGATCTTATCATTCCAAAACTCACAATTAGAGAAGCATTCATTAACTCGATAATCCATCGCGCTTACAGTGGTGAATTAAGCGGTGGGTTTAATCGTTTTACCATTACAGACGATTCTGTAACAATCTCAAACCCCTGCAAATTAACGGAATCAGATGTATTGCAACTGAAGCAATTTGAAAAAAAGGCAATTTCACCTAATCCATTACTTGCAAGGATTTTTCAAAAAACTAATTTGGTTCAAAGAGATGGGTTTGGAATGGATACGTTCAAACATTCAATCGTTCAGCCATTCATCGAATATGATGGGAAAGTACTTTCTGTTTCATTTCCTTATTCACAATATAATGCTTTGCAAAAGATAAACGCAAAAAACACAAAAGTAAAACTGAACAATGAGGATTTTCAAATATTGCAATATATTAAGAACAGAAAAGAAGTTACTAGAGAGATGATAGAAAAAGAATTTAACTTGCCTTCTAGAACAGCAAATTATAAGCTTAAAAAACTTATGAATGGTAGTTATATTGAAAGAAAGGGCGAGCAAAATAGTCCAACAGCCAAATACTTCGCAGTTTAGTTTGCAAACATTGCAAAGCAAATAATGTAGTAAAAGAATTATCTCGTAGTCTTTGCGAGAAAAGTTACGAGGAAAATTCTACTAGGCATCCCCCGGGTGCCTATTTTCATGCAAAACCACCACCAACGCACCGCCCACCTCTAAAATACGCAAGACCAATTTTCCAAAATCTCGGATTTAGTTCCGGGATTTTTTTCATCTTTGCGAGGATAATTGCACCCCCTTACGCGCGAGAAAAAAAGAGCACATGGATTTGTTGCCGGTTCGACCACTAAAAAAGCAGAGCATGATTTGTAAAATCAAGGCAAGAGTCAAACCGAAACGACACCCCTAACCCGGGATTACGTTACAGTGGTTTGCTCCCCGCACCCCGCAGAGTGACTCCAAATCACTGCATGTGCGGGCTCGTTCATACTGAATTCAAACTATTGTTCTGGTTAACAGTAGACTTAATAAATCTTTGTGGTATTTGTTTTGTTAGATACAAAGTATCTAAAGGAGAACAAACAAATGAAAGTAAACGACGAAAGAATCATAACGTTGACCGATGTCACTCCCGGAAGACCAAAGAGCGAACCGATTCAAATCAAAGAGAGCGAACTGCGTATCGGAGTTACCGCCCTTGGAGAGTTAAGAAGAAACAACATGGGAATAGTGAATCTCGGACAGATCACGAAACTCGAAAACCACATCAAGGCGACCGGTAAGAAGAGATACACCAAAAGCGAACTGAGAGAAATCATAGGAGAAACGGAAGATGCCAAATAAGAAGGAATGCTCAATATGCCGAAAGCCATTTGAAGGATACGGCAACAACCCCGCGCCTTTGCCAGGCGAACGATGCTGTGACGATTGCAACAGAAGCTACGTGATTCCGCTGCGACTGGTTCAAATCAAGATCACTCGCGAATCAAAGAGTGCAGTAATCTTCAAAGAAGACGGAACGGTATTGACCGTGACGCCTAAAGGTATGTACTACACCTTGGAAGAACTGCAAGCCCTGGTTGGCGGACTCATCGAAATCTATCCCGCGAGATACCTTGACCATGTAATCGTCTGCGACGAAGAAGGCATCATCAAGCACCGCAAGTTCAATGTTCCATTCAAGCAGCTTACAGGCATCGGACTATTGGGAAATGTACTCCTTGTACCAGAAAGCATCTTTGAAGAGCCGGAAGAGGAAGACGAATCATGAGCCATCCTGGACGGATTATCCAAAACCGGAAAGTACGACCAGAAAATCGGAGAACCATGGATGGACGAGATCAGCGACATCAAGAAGAACTGGGATAAGGAAAACTTTCAAAAGACTATCCTGGTTAAAGCCAAATCGTATTTAGAAGAGATCAAAACGATCAGAAAGGAGATAGAGTCATGAGCGAAACAGAGATCATCTTAACCATCATATCCGTGCTTGGAACATTGTCCTCCATCATGTTCGGATATCTGGCGTTTAGACGCGCAGACAAAAAGGAGGACAAACTGGCCGGCAGAAACGAAGGCATTCTTATCTCGGATCTCGGCTACATCAAATCAAGCACGGAGCGTATCGAAAAACGGCTCGACAAACTAGAGCACAACAACTCCGACATCGGTTCAAGAGTCCTGCTATTGGAGAATGAAGTCAAGTATCTAAAAACACGAAAAATACAAACCAAGGAGGTTCGTTAAAATGAACGACATTATCATTTCGATTATCAGCGTAGTGGTGACTAGTATTGTATTGCCGCTAATCACTATTGGAGGTACGAAACTTATTCAGTACCTAAATCAGAAGATCAAGGACGAGAAGACAAGAAACGTCTTAACTGGCATTACCCAGATAGTAGAACGCGCTGTCCGCAGCGTGTTTCAGACATATGTGGAATCGCTCAAGAAAAGCGGAACATTCGACAAGGAAGCGCAACTCAAAGCATTGTCATTCGCCAAAACGGAGGTGATGAAGGAATTAAGTGACGACGCCATTGATTTCATCAAGAGCAACTATGGCGACATTCAAGGATTTATCGCGAATCAAATTGAAGCGACAATTAATATCCTTAAGACATAAAAACGAAGGCAATCTGCAAAAATACCACGAATTTCCCCAAATTTGTGATTTATTTTAAAGAAAATGATAAAATCATAAATAAAGATTAATCTTGGGGGTATAAATATGGCAGTTACATTTAAGGTGCTATTTAATGAGGTAAAAACCTTTTTTCCTACTCTGGAATGTGTAAGAGTCGACCTATCTACTCAAGACATCAATCTACTGCAAAATGAAGATGTGGGAAAATCGAGAATTATTGAAAATGAGTTTCTCATTTATAGAGACACTGATGAAATAGTGAAATATCATTTTAGTAAAGTACTAGAACCTTTTGAAAACAAATTCTTAGAGATGTTGTTTGATGAATTGTTTAAATGTTACGTGACAAATAAGCATGATAAGCCAGAAGATTTTTCTCGTTTTGTCCCCGGATATGTGTTGAATGCGATATGTAAATTTACTAATAAGAATACACGTTTTAAAGTACCTAACACGAAAGACACCTTTCGTGAAGCTGCATATTTCGACCACCCCAACACCATGGTTTACATTGTTGACGCATTGATAAGTTGGATTGGTTCAAGAAATGAAGGAAAACAACCGGATTTCTCTTTTACTGTACTAGACGATAAAGAAGGATTATTTGATGAATCAAAGATGGAGTATCTAAAAGTTGTTACTGAGAAGTATTTTGAGAGATTAAGTGTAGCAGAATCATCGTCTATTCTCCTAGATAAATATGGAGGCATAGTGAAGCATATATCAGTTGATTCTTATGAAAAACAGATTGATCTAGATGTCCCTGATAGAATTAATGATATCATCTCAACTGTTTCAAAATACGCCTATAAGGAAAACAAATCATTTATCACGATAATGCTTATGCAGGGACGTGATGTTTTGATTATTCGAGACGGAGACTTGATCTTTGCAAGAAGAGGAGCTCATTGGAAAGTTTTTAACGAGAAAATTGTAAGGGAAAACCTCAAGTGGAAGAATAAAAAATTTGGAGGTAAGTTAACGTCCTCAATTTATCGATCATTGATAGATGCATCGTTTTCATATGGAGGTGCAGGTTTAGCTGTTTTAGATGTTGCCAAGGATGAAATGAGTGATGAGTACTTAAAAAAATTAATCACTTACATAGACGAAGAGTACATTTATGATTCGGATATTTTTGACAGGGTTGACAACTTTAGTGGAAACAGCATAAGCAAAGCTATTCAAACGTCCGAGTATAAAAACAATAGAAGAAAATCAATACAAAGAGTAATTGGATACAACAATACTATCCGAACGGCCAGAATAATTAACTGCTTTGATGGTGCATGCTTCGTGGATAGACATCTACTAAAAGAATTAATGTCCATTGATGGATCAACTATCTTAGATAAAAATGGAGCGATAATTGCTGTTGGGGCTCTGGTAAAGAAGCATACTCAAATTGCGGAAGGCGGCGCCAGACTTGCCGCAGCTGTAGCGATTTCAGAGATTGGTTTGGGTATTAAAATATCTGAAGACGGAAAAATATCTGGTTACAGAGGTGGAAAGCCTAAAGATGGAAGTAAGTTAACGGCTGTTTTTGAAATGGGATAATCTCTTGACAATTACTGGGACATAAGGTAAAATACAAGCGACGGTTAGATGAAGCAGTTTGTTTTATCATCCTGAGCCAGGACAAATGACCAGTCTCAACGAACCCCAGAAAAATCTGGGGTTATTTTATTACATAACAACCATTCAAGCACTAGCGCAAGTTGCTATAATACTAGAACACTAGAAAAGTGTCTTTCGATCAGGGTGACGGTTAGTACTAGTTACTTCTGTTAATCGTAAAACATAGGCAGTATTCAATTTAACAGATGAGAGCAATTTGATCTGGAATTACCGATCTCCCTATGGTTTAAAATGACACGATACAACACGAAAAGACACGATATGATATGTTTTTGTCAAAAAATGACCGTTGCTTTACTTGTCCGTAATTGTCATCAAAACAGCGCGAAATGTATAAACTTGCAAAAATATGACCGTTGCTTATACATAGCCAAAAATCTTCCGCATTTAATTCGCTCTATGGCACCAATTAAAAAATGTGGTTTAGTTTAAAACTAGACCATTTTTATTTTCATTGAACAGCTAGTCATCTATAATAAAAATATGATCGACAAACTTATTAAAGAAAAAAGTTGCGGTGGAGTCGTTTTTTATAAAGATGACAAGGGAATTCTTTTTCTTATTGAAAAAATGAATCGTGGTCATTATTCAATGCCTAAAGGTCATGTCGAAAAAGCAGAAACTGAATTAGATACCGCTTTAAGAGAAATCAAAGAAGAAACAGGATTAGATGCTTGCTACTTGCCTGGGTTTCGCCATAAAATTACATATTCTCCTGAAAAAGGTCATATCAAAGATGTGTTTTTCTTTGTTTTTAGAGTGTGGAACAAGAATGCGATTCCTCAGGAAAAGGAAGTTAGTGAAATATATTTTCTACCTTATAAAAACGCTTATGATTTATTGACGTATCCTGATGATAAAAATACTCTTGAATTCGCTTATGAATTCATTAAGAATTTCGCTTTTTGACATTTTATATAAATATATGTGATATTATACTGATAATGATTAGATATCATTATTTGCATGAAAACATTTCTTAAAATATTATCGATTGTTTTTCTCCTCATTGGAGGATTTGGTCTTTTTGTAATCATACAAAATTCTGATCGATTAGTGGTAACTTCTTACGAATATGTTTCAAGTCAATTGCCTGTTTCCTTTGATGGTTTTAAAATCGTCCAGTTAAGCGACATGCACAATCACTCTAATGACTATTCCAATGGGAACATCGTGGATACTATCAAAAAAGAGAACCCCAACATCATTGTAATGACTGGAGATTTTGTCGATACTCACACTAAAAATATGGATCAACTTAATTCTTTGCTTTCAGGTCTAGATGATTATCCTATTTATTTTGTTCCAGGAAATCACGAAGCCTATTCTCCTAAAACAAAGGATTTTTATTCTTTGTTTAATGCCCATAATAAAAACATAAGCCTTTTTGATTCTTGCTATATTTATAGTAATGGCATCGACAAAATAAATATCTTCGGGCTCCACGATCCATATTATGATCATCCGGATAATATGTATATTGGTCGAAATGAAGGAAGCATTGACAAAACGTTAAAAATTTTGACTAGTGAATACAATATGAACTATTTTTCCATTCTTTTATCACATCGCCCGGATTTGGCAGACATATATTCTAAATACAAAATGAATGTCATATTTAGCGGACACACTCATGGAGGGCAAGTTAATATTGGCTTCACATTAGGAGTGGCAAACTCCATCTTTCCAAGATATGTCGCCGGAGAATATAAACTAAACAATGACCAAACAATGTATGTTTCGCGTGGCCTTGGCTACAGTGCAAATCTTCCTGTTCGAATGAATTGCGATATGGAAGTTGTAGTAACAACTTTAAAATACGCTAATGCTTAAGTGCAATGTCAAAATATATATGGTAAAATTAGCCTAACTTAGTTAAATATATGGAAGAAGTAAAAGAAGAGCAAAAAAAGAAAAAAGGACTTATTAAATATGTCCTTTATATCGTCTTTGTTTTAGTCGCCACTGGACTGGCACTTTTCTTTTCTTTATATAGCGAAGACGGTTCAATTTTTAATACGACAGTTGCTGCTATTTCATCATGTCGTTGGGAATGGCTAGTTGCTATTGCAGCTGTAGTGATTTTTTCAATTGCAGTCGACGGATTTATCATCTTTGTTTTTTGCCGCCTTTATACTAAAGATTACCATTGGCGTTCAGGGATAGCTACTTCGATGATAGGAACATTTTATTCTGGTATTACTCCAAGTTCTTCTGGTGGTCAAATCATGCAGGCATATACCTTAAAAAAGCAAGGAATTGAAATTTCTAATGCCGCGTCCATATTTGTCATGTGGTTTATTCTTTACCAAGTCGCATTGATTGGATTTGGCCTAGTTGCACTTTTGTTTAAATGGAATCTTTTTGCCTCGATGGGCAATATCAATTTTAAAATTGGCACGCTAGGTATTTCTATTCCGGTCATTCCATTAATCTTCATTGGCTTCGGTTTGAACTTGTTTATAATTGGCATGTTATTTTTGATGTCTTATTCACATAAGTTCCACAATTTTGTCATGCATTATGGAGTCTCGTTTCTAGCCAAGATTAAAATCTTAAAAAATCCTGATAAAACAAGAGAAACCCTTCGCATCCAAGTTGAAAACTTTAAAGTTGAATTAAAGCGTCTCCAGTCCAATATTCCTGTCACCATTTTAATCGTTTCGCTGTTTTTATTATTTTTAATTTGTCGATTCTCTATCCCGTGGTTTGCTGGTGGCGCGCTGAATGCCTATGGGAATTATGTTGCTGATAACGGACAAATTGTTCACACTGTTGGCGATTATTCCTTTGTAAGTTTCTTTGATGCGTGCTTTTTGTCAGCATTCCATCAAATGGTAACAGGTTTAATCCCTCTGCCAGGATCTGCTGGTGTTTCTGAATTGTTCTTTTCCCTTTGCTTTGCAAATTTTTATTCCGAAACTGGAAAGATGACAGCCGCCCAAATTCTTTGGCGTACCTCAACGTTCCACATTCCGCTTCTTGCAGGTGGTTTAACCGCGGCATTTTACCGCGCTTCACCAAAAGAGCAAACATACAAGGCTAATCGTCAAACATTCGTCGATTTGCAACTTGAAACTTACGAGGAAAGAAAGAGTTCTGCTGACACTTTATATGAAACCGCTAAACTTTCTAGAAAAGAAATACAAAAGAAACTCAAGACTTTTGGCGATGCCTTTTCTCCTAAAAATAAAAACGCGAATACTGGCGAGGAAGAAGATATCATTTCTGTCACTTCATCCAAACCTGCAGCAGTGGATGAGTCGCCTAAAAAACAATCTCAAATCAATAAATGGCAAAAAGAGAACGAACGTAAAAAACTACTTAAACAACAGAAAAAATTGGACAAGAATAAAGCCAAGGCTGATGACGATGATTGGACTTCAATAGATATCGGAGACAAATGATATGCGCATTATTATTTTTTCTGATACATATCCCCCAGAGATTAATGGAGTATCAACCTCGTCGCGCAATCTTCGCACCGTTTTAGTTGAGCATGGGCACGATGTTTTAGTGGTGACGACTAACCCATTTTCAAAAAATGTCACATATGAGGATGGTTTATTAAGAATTCCTGGAATCGAGTTAACAAAATTATATGGATACCGCGCAGCATGGATTTATAACTCACAAGCAATGAATATTATCCGGGCCTTTAAAGCAGACGTTATCCATATTCAAACGGACACAGGAATTGGTCAATTCGGCCATATAGCTGGTCGCACTTTAAAAATTCCCACAATCTATACCTATCACACCATGTATGAAGATTACACATACTATGCAACAAAAGGGCATTTTGATCGCGTAGCTCGAAGTGCAGTTCGATTATATACTAGAAATACTTTTGAAAAAGTCGCGGAATTTATTACCCCATCTGAAAAGACTAAAGATTATCTACGCTCAATTGGAGTAGATGGCACGATTAATGTCATTCCAACTGGCATTAATTTCAATATATTTAAGAAAGAAAATATAGATTTGATTAAATTAGCTCAAACCAAACAAGAATTGGGCATAAAAGATGATGAACTTACTATATTATCATTAGGGCGAGTCGCTAAAGAAAAATCAATTGATGTTTGCTTGCAAGGTTTTGCTCAATTTGTCAAGCAATATCCTGATGTAAAAATTAAATTTGTTGTCGTTGGTGGCGGTCCTGCTCTGGGAAGCTTAGAGATTTTAGCCAACGAATTGCATATCTCTGATAAAGTGATATTCGTTGGTCCAGTAAGTCCAGATACCGTGCCATTTTATTACCATTTAGGGGATGTCTTCATTTCGGCTTCGATAACGGAGACTCAGGGCTTGACATATATGGAAGCGATGGCTTCAGATGTCATTGTCTTAGCTAGGTTTGATAACAACCTAATTGGTGTTATTAAAGATAATCTAACTGGTTTCTTCTTTACAGATGAAAAAGATTGCGCACATCAAATCGATAAAATCTTGCATCTTGATCAAAAGAAAAAAGACACCATAATCGATGCTGCCCATAAAGTCATAGAGCCTTATTCAATCGAGACATTCTACAAAAACATTATCGAGGTTTATAAACGTGCCATCAAAAGATATTGGTAAAACAATTACAGACATCCATTATTTAAAGAATAAGAATATTATCTTTTTTGGCACCGAGAAATTGGAAATCAGTAAATCTGCACCTACCGAAATTGCGTTATATATCGGGAAAGTTTTGACTGATAAAGATATTAAAAAGTTAACGCTTATTTCGAAACAAGAGAAAGATTTTGATTACGCTTATAAACTTCTTTCTCGAGGCGACTATTCTTTAGGATTATTTCGCGAAAAACTGACCAATCACAAAATATCGATTGTGTCCGCCAACATTATTGTTAATAAACTTATGGAACTTGGATTTTTAAACGATGTGGAATACGCAAAACAAAAAGTTGATTATTATGAAGAGGTAAAGCATTTTGGAGAACGCCGTATTATCGACGAACTTTATGCAGATAAAGTCGATGAAAAAGTTATTCGATCGTTTTCGTTCCCACGTAGTGGAGAAATAAGAAAAGCCATGTATTTTATTCCTCAACTCGATAAAAAATATCATGGTGAAAACTTCATCAACAAAAAAAGCCATATTTTCGCTTCTTTGGCACGTCTTGGCTTTTCAAACGAAATTATTAACGAATGCATGAAAAAAGTTTCTGTGCCGTCTTTAAAAGAGCAAAAAATAAAGCTCCGCAAAGATTTCGAAGCATCAAAGTTGCGTTTAAAACGAAAATATAAAGGTGAAGAATTGAAACAAAAGATAATTGAGTCTTTATTAAGAAAAGGATATCAATATGCACAAATTAAAGAATTGGAGGATTAATTATGCAATATGTAAAAGAAATTAAAGATGGGATGCACGTTATTGGGCAATTCCTAGTCATAAACGCCAACAAAGGAGTAACTAACAATAATTTGAATTATATCAATGTTACTCTTCAGGATAACACCGGAACGATTGAAGCAAAAAAATGGGATGCCGATGATGAAGACTTCGCTACTTTAGTAGCTGGTAACATCGTCGAGATTGAAGGCGAGTCGCTTCTATATAAAAATGCTATACAAATCAAAATCTTAAAGGATTCTTTGTTAGACGCCGAATCAATTGATGTAACACGTTTTACGGTACCTTCGCCAATCCCTCAAAAGGAATTAGAAACGAAACTTGCAGAATATGTGAATTCAATTAAGAACCCTGATTGCGCTTTAATTGTTAAGACTATTATTAGGAAATATTATAAGGATTACGTTTGTTATCCAGCTGCAACTAGAAATCATCATGAATTCACTAGTGGGCTTTTATATCACACTATTTCGATGGCGGATTTATCTGAAGGAATTAGCAAGCATTATCCTGATGTCAACCGCGATTTATTATTAAGTGGAATCCTTCTTCATGACTTAGGTAAAGTTGTGGAACTTTCTGGACCAGTAATTCCAAAGTATACAACAAGGGGAAAACTTGTTGGTCACATTTCAATTATGCATGCCATTCTTGTCGAAGAAACTGACAAACTCAATATCAAAAGTGAAATTCCAATGCTTCTCGAACATATGATTTTATCTCACCATGGACAATATGATTTCGGCTCACCTGTTTTGCCATTAACAAAAGAAGCTTTGTTATTGAGCATGATTGATGATATGGATGCAAAGATGAATTTGCTAGGCAAGGCTTTGTCGATTACTGAGGCTGGCGAATTCACACAAAAAATATTCGCCCTAGACGATCGTTATTTTTATAAACCTAAAGAGTAATTTATTATTTAAGACCTTTTTTAATCTGGTTTGCTAAAACTGGGAGATTGAGGTCTTTTTTATTGCCGTTATTATCTAATGTAATTCTGAAACCTTCACTAGCAAGATAACGAGGAATTATATGCACATGGAAATGCATGACGCTTTGACCTGCCGCTTCTCCAACATTAGTGAGAATATTCACGCCTTTAGCTCCTAAAACAGATACTTCGGCGATTCCAATTCTTTGAGCGACATCCATTACTTTATGCATGATGTCGTGAGGCACTTCTAAGAAATTTTCATAATGTGCTTTTGGCATGACAAGGGTGTGGCCATATGTGGCTTGCGAAATATCAAGAATAGCGATGACATCATCGTCTTCATAAACAATAGAAGATGGAATTTCTCCGTTTGCAATTTTACAAAAAATACAATTTTTGTCTTTCATATTGATACCTCTTGATAAATTAAAGGAGGGGAATACCCCTCCAATAATTATAGTTTATGTTTTAGCTTAATCAAATAGTTCAGGGAATTTTTCCTTGAAGTAATCGTAGATCACTTGATCATAATAAATGATTTTTGAGTCTTCGATATATTTAGAATAAGCATCGTTGATGTATGTGTCCTTAGTGGCATATAGTTTAGCAACTTCATTTGCAATGCTTTCGGTGAACATTGAAGTTTCTTTTTTCAATGATTCGCCAGCACGTAAATGTGCATAACTATTTGCATTATCTGCGCTTGTTGAAAGTTTAGATGTTGAGACAGCTTCTTCAACTTGAACCATGTAATAGGTTCCGCTGGAATAGATGATATATTTGTATTTATCAATATCAATCTTTTGTGTTCCACTTGCCACTAACCAATAATTGCCATTTTTCTTCATAACATAATCGCCAGAAGTATAGGCAACATTTTTCTCTTCGCTTGTGACAGTACCATCGCTATTTTGCGTCACACCTAAGTGATCGACAGCATTAGCGACCTTAATGTCAAATAAACGAGTTTGAACATCGCTTGGAAGCGCACTGCTACCATTTTTGTTGAACCATCCATCAACTGTGTAATCACTAAGAAGGATTTGCCTTGTTTGGAGAGCTAAACCAACTTCTTTTGGATAAGAGTTGTTGTTAGTGAATTCAGAATCATTCTTAGAAGTGTTTCTATCAGTGGTGATTTTTGAATACTTTTCAAGAAGAGAGCCATACTTTGTGGCAGGATATATTTCTTTTGAAACAGGATTATTGTTCTTATCAAGATAAGTAATAGTCTTTTTCTCTAATCCAGCCTCATCAAGCAAAGCTTTTGCTTCTACACTGAGATTACCACTTTCATCGCTGACACCATTCCAGGCTTCAGTTAAAATTGAATAATCAAGTTTGCCAATTGGTCCTTCAGACTCAATGTATAAATCAGCGAATTTGGAGATTAACTTCTTGGCTGAACCTGCATAGTTGGTGTTGTCGCTTATGGCAACATAATTAACTTTGCGAGCGTATGAACGTCCGAGCAATGAATAGTTTTCATCGTACATGTATTGTTCAATGAGGCGTGAACGGTAGAAATTTTTCAATAGATATCTATTCGTGTAGTCTGCGTATTGATCAACATGCATGCAACCTGTCAAATCTTCCTTGTAGTTTTCAGTGACAAGAACATTTTTATACCATCCACCTTCAGGAGTAGGAATGCTATATAGTTGTGATCTCAATTGTTGAGCATAGTTTTCCTCATTAAACAAGTTGCGATAGGAATATGTTTCGCCTTTAGCTTGTTCATAGTAGGATTCTCTAATTCTCTTTTCCATATCTTTTACGAAGTCACAAAGTTTTTGGAATTTTTGTTCTTCAGTATAAGAAGTATTGGCGGTGTAGTATTTGTGAGCTGCCATAAAGTCTTTAGCATCAGCAGCAGTTTTTGAAGATAAATCTTTAGCTGTAGCATAGTCGCCGAAATAATCGGTGGAAATGATATCTAAAACTTTATTCAAAACTTTTTCGCTATTCGATGTCGAATCACTTAAGGCATCATAGATGACGCTCATTAAATTGTTGTAAATTGTCGAATTTGTATCAACGATTGGGTCATCGTAGAAAGTTGGAGTGGCTGCAATGGTGCTACCACAAGCCGAGGCAACTAACATACTGAGGGATAAAACGCCAACAGCAAGAGCCTTTTTATTTGTTTTCATCATAATTGCACATTCCTCCTTTTACTGTCCATCCAGAAAGTGAAGATTTGTCTGGGTTGGTATATTGAATTGCACAAGTGGCAGAAAGAAGTTTGTCTTTTGTTCTCTCATTTGCTTGTTGTTCAAGATATTCTTCGTAAGCTGACCATGTCTTGGTCCAAGATTCACTGCTATCATAATCGTTTTTGTTTCTTTGAGTTGTGATATATGAATCGATGGAATTTTGAACTTTGGTTCCTTCATCACCATGGAAGGCAATGTTTTGTTCGCGAGCATAAATTTGATAAATATATGTGTCTAGAAGTGGCTCAAAGCCTTTAATTTTGCTCTCGACAGTTTCCGCTCTGGTTTTGTATTCCTTTTGATTTTCATCACGGATGTTTACATATGTATTTTTAGGATATGTGACGCCGTTATATGTATAAGTAGGATACTTTTCTTCAGATGGATAATGTGTGGTGTAATATTCGCTTAATGAAACGTCATATGAACCTGTGCTGGAGGTTGTAATGGTTTCAGAATCGATTAATGCACTTCTTTCAACAGTGATAAAGTGGACACCTTGGTATCCGCTGTCTCCTGATGAACCGCCACGTACGACAAGTATGATACGTCCAGCTTCATCGCAAAGGACTTTTCCATCAGAGTTGTTCGTCCAGTTAATGTTTTGGATTTCACTTGCTTTAGACTTAAATCCTGATTTTGCTGCATATGTGGCATTAGCTGCTCCAACATATGATTCGCTGCCTGTTGCAACACCTGTTGTTGGATCAGCTGAATAAAGTTCACTTGCAGTCGGCAAATCGTTTGGAACAATCACAGAAATCATGTGGTTGTTTAAATATTTGTTGAAATAAATATTTCTTGGATAATAGAAAGCATCGGAACCATTGACACCATTTCCGTTTGAGTCTGTGTCGGTGTCAGCAACCTTAGCCATTTCTTCAAATACAGCATATGGAATTTGTCCAACTTTCGAGTCATTTGTAAAGAATGTCTTTTGATCGGATGGAATGCTGATTCGGCTTTCATTCGCTACTGTTTTCTTATTATATAAAGAATCATAAGCGTATAAGCCTAATTTGAATTCATTAATAAAACTAGTGTCTTTATCCATAATACCTAAGTCACCATAAGCAGCTCCAGACGTGGTATCGTCCGATTGAGTGTAGGCCACTTCACCAAAGTTGTGGACTCCACCTTCCGCCAACATACTTGCAACGTTAGATAACTTTCTAGCTTCAGCTTCAGAAATCTTTCCATTATAGAATGTGTTGGAATCAGCGCTTACTTTAACAAGAATATGTTTCACGTGATATGGAATTTTCTTTGTCAAATAACCAGCATAACTGTTATCGCCAATTTTAAATCCATCGCGAAGGTTACCATATTCATTTTTGGTATCATCGTTTAGATATTGGTCGTAGAATTGATCTTCAAACTCAGTTTTTTCTTCTTGATATATGAAGTATTCCTTGAGTTCATCCTCATCTTCTACGCCGTAATTTTTTAGTAATTTTTCAAATTCTTCATCATAGGTTGTACCATTGGTATCCTTGTTGGAATTTGCTTTGGACTTAACACCGCTTACTTTGTTTTCAGCACTTTTTGTAATTTCGGTGAGTTTGCCCTGTTGATCAGCTGCTGTAAAGTGATTGCGAACAATAACTTCATAGACTGAATCAAACATTTTCTTCGATCCGTCAACATCAGAATAATAATCGCCAAAAATTGAATCAGCGGTTACATTGACTTCCGAGCCATCGGTATTTGTGAATGTTAGAATATAACCACTGCCTTCAGGTCCCCACTTTAGATTGCTTGAACATCCCACAAGGGATAGAGAAGTGATCAGTGAGCCCATGATTGCTAGGGTCAGTTTACTTTTATTCATCAGTAACATTTCCTCCTTTTTCTAAACATAGCGAGATTATTTTATACTTTTCATTGTATTAATACAATAGTCTTTTTTAGCACTTTGCCGAAAATTAACACCTAATTATCAAAATGCTCTTTCCTTTTCAATTTTGTCATTAAGGGCTTTTTAATTTATCAAATCATTTGATATACGACGTCAATTACTATAAAATAGTGAAGATTTGGAGAATGAAAATGTCTAAACTAACAATTAATAATCTACACGTCAGTGTTGAAAATAAAGAAATTTTACACGGCATAAATCTTGAGGTTTCATCAAATGAAACTGTTGCGTTATTAGGTCCAAATGGTCATGGAAAATCAACGCTTTTGCAAGCTGTCATGGGCAATCCTCATTATAAGATTACAAAAGGTTCTATTTTTCTAGATGATATTGATGTGCTAAAAATGAGTGTTGATGAGCGATCAAAAGCCGGTATTTTCTTAGCGATGCAATATCCGAGTGAGGTACCAGGAGTTAATAACGCTGAGTTTTTAAAAGCGGCAATGAATTTGCGCCAGGAAAAACCTATGTCTCTATATCAGTTTTACTCAAAACTCGATGCAGCATACAAACAAGTCGGCATACCTTTTGAAATGTCAAACAGATCTTTAAATGAAGGATTTTCAGGTGGAGAAAAGAAACGAAACGAGATTTTACAAATGATCTTATTGCAACCAAAATTTGCTCTTCTTGATGAAATTGATTCTGGCTTGGATGTCGATGCTTTAAAGATTGTTTCAGATGCGATTGTCAACTTCAAAAATGGACACGGTTTATTAGTCGTTTCTCACTATGCTAGATTATATAATTTAATCAAGCCAACTCGGGCTGTTGTTATAGTCAATGGACGCATTGCCACTGAGGGCGGTCCAGAGATTATAAAAAAGATCGATGAAAAGGGTTTTGAGTGGCTTAAAACCGAATTAGGAATTGAGATAGAAAAAGAAGAAGAAAAAATGTCTCAAAAATCCATTGGAATTTGTGCGACAAAAGAGATGTCAAAATAATGGAAAATAATTGTTCAAAAATAATTGTAGATAAAGACGAAAATAGAACTATATTTTTGGACAATTTTTTAGACTCCGATAATTTGCAGATCACCGTTAGTAAAGGCGCAAGATTTAGTTTAAATTTGTTTGCATTGCATTCATCAAAATCTTTGCAAATCTCGATTAATTTATTAGAAAAAGCACAATTTTGCGGCGCTTTTGCGGATTTTTCAAATTCAACTTATTCATGCACTGTTCATATTTATTTACAAGATGATTATACACGTGCCGAGTGGCACATGTCTTGTCTCTCTTCTCATGCTGATAACAAAAAAATTGATGTGTCATTTTCGCATATTGGTAAACACACATTTTCTCTGATGGATAATTATGGCGTGGCAAGGGATAATTCTCATCTTGTTTTTAAAGGTATTTCTCACATCGAAAGAGGAGCTTCAAAATCCGATGCAAAACAAGTTTCAAAAATTATTGTTTTCGATGATGATGTAATTGCAGAATCTAGCCCTTCTTTATGCATTGATGAGAACGATGTTAATGCATCGCATTCTGCTATTGTTGGGACTTTAAATGAAGACCATGTATTTTATCTAAAATCTAGAGGGCTTAATGAGCAAGAGGCAAAGACTTTAATTACCTATGGCTATCTTTCCCCAATCAGTATCTTTTTTGGCGAAGATTATCGCTCCAAAATCAATAGCGCTCTAAAGGAGATTTTCTAATGTTTGATGTTTATAAAATAAGAAAAGATTTCCCAATGTTTACCAATAATGTAAAAATGCAGGGTAAACCATTGGTATATTTGGATAATGCTGCAACAACGTTTAAACCACAATGCGTTTTAGATGCCATCAATCTATATAACTCGCAAGAAACTTCTAATTCTCATCGCGGAGATTATGATCTTTGCTACGCGGTTGATAAAAAAATTGATGAAACTAGACAAAGAATTGCGAAATTCATCAATGCTGAAACTAATGAAATTGTTTTTACTTCTGGAACCTCAATGTCAATCAACATGGTGGCTTATGGTTATGGTGCTAAATTTCTTACAAAAAACGATGAGATATTGATTACTCAAGCTGAACACGCAAGCAACGTTTTGCCTTGGTTTAAAGTTAGCGAGATGACTGGTTGCAAGGTTAATTACATTCCTCTTGATAAAGAAGGCCGACTTACAGTTGAAAATCTTCGAAAAACTATTACTAAAAATACAAAGATTGTTGCGGTTGCGCATGTGACAAATGTTCTTGGCTACATCATTGATATAAAGTCCATAGCAAAAGTCGTTCATGAATTTGGCGCTATCTTGATATGCGATGGTGCACAGTCCGTCCCGCACATGGCAACTGATGTAAAAGACTTAGATGTTGATTTCTTATCATTTTCTGGCCATAAAATTTGTGGACCTACTGGAATTGGCGTGCTGTTTGGAAAATTTGATCTTTTGTGTAAAATGGATCCTTTTATGACGGGTGGAGGAATGAATGCCAAGTTTGATATGTGTGGCGATGTTGCTTATTTAGCACCTCCAATAAAATTTGAAGCTGGCACGCAAAATATCGAGGGTATTTTTGGACTTAATGCCGCTATTTGGTATGTTTCCAATTTAGGAATGAATAATATTCGCGACTATGAACATTCGCTTAGAAAATATGCGATTGAGCAACTCGAAAAACTTGACAACGTCGAAATTTATAATAAAAATGCTGAGTCTGGAATTATTACTTTTAACATAAAAGGTGTATTTGCCCAAGATGTAGCGACATACTTTAATTCACGTGGTATCGCATGTCGTTCTGGACAGCATTGTGCAAAGATATTAATCGATTTTTTAAAACAAGTTGCGACTGTACGTGCTTCAATTTACTTTTATACTACAAAAGAAGAAATTGATGCTTTGGTTGAAGCTTGTAGAACTGGTGGTGACTTTTTAAATGCCTATTTCTCTTAATCCGACAATGATGAGACAAATCATCATGGATCACTACGAAAATCCTCAAAACAAGAAAGAACCTTCTGGTCCTGGATATATTTCAATGCATATGAATTCGCTCAATTGTATAGACGATATCGATGTATTTTTGAAAGTTGAAAAAGATATTGTTGTCGATTGTTGTTTTACTGGTGTGGCTTGTACTATTTCAACTGCTTCGACTGATATAATGTGCAATCTTATCAAAGGAAAAACGAAAAATGATGCCTTGTATATCATTGAACAGTATATGAATATGATCAGCGAGAAAGAGTTTGACGAAAAAGTTCTTGATGAAGCAATTGTTTTTATCAATACTTCCAAGCAAGCTGCTCGCATCAAATGTGCCACAATTGGCTGGACAGCCGCAGATGCTATTTTAAAGGATAAAAAATAATGGGTAAAAAACGTAACTTGCCAAGCGAAGATTATAAATACGGTTTCAAGAATGAAGACGTATCTATTTTGAACACTGGTAAAGGTTTATCCGAGGCAGTTGTGCGTGAGATTTCCAAATTGAAGAATGAACCGGAATGGATGCTGGATTATCGTTTAAAATCATTTAGAGCATTTCAAAAAATGCCTTTGCCATCATTTGGCCCTAAACTAGATTTTCTTGATTTTAGTTCATATACCTATTTTATTAGACCTTCGCAAAAAGAAGAGAAGAAATGGGACGATGTTCCTGCCACTATTAAAAATACATTCCAAAAATTAGGGATTCCTGAAGCTGAACAAAAATATCTTGCTGGCGTTTCGACTCAATATGAATCCGAAGTCGTCTACCACAATATGTTAAAAGAAGTAGAAGATAAGGGTGTCATCTTCTTATCGACTGATCAGGCTTTGAAATTTTGTCCAGAAATCGTAAAAAAATATTTTGGGACTTTAGTACCTTTTGCTGATAATAAATTCAGTGCCCTTAATGGGGCTGTTTGGTCTGGCGGTTCTTTTATCTATGTACCCAAGGGTGTCAAATTAGAAAAGCCACTTCAATCGTATTTTAGAATTAATAATGAAAAGATGGGACAATTCGAACGAACGCTCATCATTGTTGATGAAGGAGCTGACGTTCATTACGTTGAAGGATGCACTGCGCCAACTTATTCAAAAGAGTCTTTACATGCCGCTGTTGTCGAAATTTTTGTTCATAAGAACGCTAAATGTCGTTATTCTACCGTACAAAATTGGTCTAACAATATCGTTAACTTAGTAACAAAAAGAGCTATTTGCTATGAAAATGCTGTAATGGAATGGATAGATGGCAATATTGGGTCGCAAACAAACATGAAATATCCGGCTTGTATTCTTGCTGGAGAAGGTGCCAAAGGAACATGCATTTCAATTGCTGTTGCTGGCAAAGGACAATATCAAGATGCTGGAGCTAGAATGATTCACAAGGCTCCAAATACCTCTTCGACAATCATCTCTAAAAGTATTGTAAAAAATGGTGGTATTGCTAACTATCGTGGCACGGTCAGGCATGAACAAAATGCTTTTAACTGTAAATCGCATGTTGAATGTGACACTTTAATCCTTGATGAAATTTCAAAAAGTGATACTATCCCTACAAATTGCGTAAAAAATGCCAGTTCTTACATTGAACACGAGGCAACTGTTAGTAAAGTGAATGAAGACCAACTATTTTATTTAATGAGCCGTGGGCTTTCACAAAAAGATGCTATTCAAATGATTATTATGGGCTTTATTAAACCATTTTCGGATGAACTACCTATGGAATATGCAGTCGAACTTAACCATTTGATTAAAATGGATATGGACGGAAGTATTGGATGAAAGAATACGATGTAATTGTTGTTGGTGGTGGTCACGCTGGTGTGGAAGCTTGTCTTGCTTCAGCACATCGCGGTTTTAAGACGCTATTATGCACCTTAAATTTTAAAAAGGTGGGTAACATGCCGTGCAATCCATCAATTGGCGGTTCTGCTAAAGGAATAGTTGTTCGTGAAATCGACGCTTTAGGTGGCAATATGGGTAAGGCTGCTGATAAGCATTATTTGCAAATGAAAATGCTCAATACAGGCAAAGGACCTGGTGTTCAATGTCTTAGAGCTCAAGAAGATAAATTCGAATATCCTGAGATTGTTCAAAATGAACTTTTAAAAACTGCGAATCTCGATATTCTCGAAAAAATGGTTAATTCTTTATTATATAAAGATAATGTTGTGTTTGGTGTTATCGCAGAAGGTGAAGAAATTCATGCAAAAGCTGTCATCTTAACTACCGGAACTTATCTTGAAAGCGATATTTTAAGAGGGCATACTCGTACTTCTGCAGGACCTGATGGGGAAAAACCTGCTCACGGTCTTTCTAAATGTTTAACCGATATGGGAATTGACATTTATCGATTAAAAACTGGAACGCCTCCAAGAATTAAAAAAAGCTCGATAGATTTTTCTAAAAGTTTGGTTCAACCTGGTTCTGATGGTAAATATGCTTTTTCATATGAGACAGATAAATTTATTCCTGTCAGCGAACAAATCCCGTGTTATTTAATTTATACTACAAAAGAAACGCACAAGATAATTTTGGATAATTTAAGCGAATCTGCTCAATATAATGGTCTAGTTCAAAGTAAGGGGCCTCGTTATTGTCCTTCAATTGAAGGAAAAATTATGACTTTTAAGGATAAGGAAAGACATCAATTATTTTTGGAGCCTGAAACTCGCGATGGCGAATCGATTTATATTCAAGGATTTTCAACATCTATGTCTGAAGAAGTCCAAGTCAAAATGGTTCATTCACTTCCTGGCTTTGAAAATGCAGTATTTTTAAAATATGCCTATGCAATAGAATATGATGCTGTCAAATCATATGAATATGACTCGACTCTTGCTTTTAAAAAATATAAAGGGCTTTATTGTGCAGGACAAATCTGCGGTACTTCCGGATATGAAGAAGCAGCCGGACTTGGTTTAATGGCTGGTATTAATGCAACCCTTTATATTGAAAAGAAAGCTCCATTTATTCTTAAAAGAAATGAATCTTATATTGGCGTTATGATTGATGATCTTGTCACAAAAGGCGTCGATGAACCATATCGTTTATTATCTAGCCGCGCTGAATATAGATTGCTTTTGAGACATGATAATGCAGATATTCGTCTTTGTGAATATGGTCATCAACTTGGGTTGATTTCCGAAACTAGGTATCAGAAATTTGTTGAAAAAAATAAAAATATCGAAACTGTGAAATCTATTTTGTCTAAAACTTATTTAGGCAAAACGTCCAAAATTAATGCATTATTAGAAGCAAAGAAATATGAGCCTTTAACTGGTGGGGTTTCTTGTTTGGAATTATTAAGACGTCCAGGAATCAATTATTTAGACATTTATCCTTATATTTTAGAATTAGCAAATTATCAATTGGATGATACGGCGATTATGCAGCTTGAAACTATGGTCAAATACGAAGGATATATCAAAAAAGAGGAAAAAGAAGTCAAGTCGTTTTTGAAATTAGAAAGTATTGCTATACCTAATAATTTAGATTACTTGCACATGGATGGATTAGCTCTTGAAGCTAGGCAAAAGCTTGATAGAGTGAAGCCAATGACCATTGGTCAGGCATCTCGTATTGGTGGAGTTAATCCGAGCGATATTTCCATTCTTGTGTTAACATTAAAGAAACTAAGGATGTTATGACGTACGAAGAACTAACTAATTGCCTACTGGAAAATGGCATTCAACTCGACAGCAAAAAAGTTGATTTGTTGAAGAGATATGTTGCCATACTTTTGAAGTGGAATGAATCGATTAATTTGACTGCTATTAGAAAAGAAGATGAAATAGTTGAAAAACATTTATACGACTCTTTTTTACCTTCTCTTATCTGCGATTTTCATAACAAGAATATTATTGATGTTGGTTCTGGTGCGGGTTTTCCAGGCATTCCTTTAGCGATTCTTTATCCTGACGCAAAATTTGTACTTTTGGAGCCTATTTCAAAAAAAGCAAATTTTCTATCAACCGTTCTTTCTGAATTGAATTTGACTAATGTTAGTGTTGTTGTCAAACGAGCGGAAGATTTTAAAGAAAAAAGAGGAACATTTGATATCGCCATTTCACGTGCTGTTGCGTCATTAAATATTCTTCTTGAACTTTGCATTCCTCTAATCAAGGTCAATGGTTATTTTATTGCGATGAAATCGCAAAAAGCTGATGAAGAGATAGATAAATCTGCTAATGCCATAAAAAAACTAAATTGTGATATTGCTTCTATTTTAAAAGACACGCTTCCATCAAATAATGATATCAGATGCAATATATTATTTAAAAAAATGCTTGGTACTGATGTGAAATATCCTCGCCCTTATGCCACAATATTAAAGAGACCATTATGAAAAGAAGAATTATTGCTATTGCAAATCAAAAGGGCGGTGTTGGCAAGACAACCACAGCTATTAATCTTTCTAGTTCGCTTGCTCATTTTTCTCGACGTGTGCTTCTTATTGATATGGATCCACAAGGAAATTCATCTCGTGGTGTTGGTGTTGATAGTTCTCTACTTCAAAAAGGGATTTATGAAACGCTTGTTGGCGATGTAAATATCAACAAAGTCATCAAAAAAACAGCTATGAAAAATCTAGATGTTATTCCAAGCAACATCAAACTTGCTTCTCTTGATCCTGCGGTTGCAAATCATGTTGAAAACCCATATTTTATTTTGAAAGATGTCTTGGTCGGTTTGGAAAAAGAGTATGATTACATTATTATTGATTGCCCGCCATCATTAGGGCTTTTAAATATCAACGCCTTAGTAGCTTCAAACAGCGTGTTAATTCCTGTCCAATGTGAGTATTTCGCAATGGAAGGAGTCGCACAGATTTTAGCAGCTGTTTCAAGAATTCAAACTCAGTATAATCCTAGCTTAAAAATTGAAGGCTTTCTTTTTACTATGTATGATTCAAGAACCAGACTTGGAACCGAAGTAACCACCCAGATTCGTGGTTTGTTTAAAGAAAACACATTTTTAACATCTATTCCTCGTAACATTTCTTTGCCAGAATCTACTGCTAAAGGAATTCCTGTTACTTTATATCGTCCAACTTCAAGCGGCTCCCTTGCTTATATCAATTTGGCAAAAGAGGTTATTGAGCATGAAAACAGACAATAAAAAAACTGCTCAATTACTCAAAAAGAACAACTTGTCTTCACTTGTGAAGAAATTTTCCAAAAGCGATGTCATTTCCGACATGGAAAAAGAATACCAAGCCGCTTCTGCAAAATTATTTAAAGTTGAAACAATTGATGATAATAGTTATTTAAAAAAAGCAAAGATTTCTGATTTGGTTATATCTTCGTTAGCTGAATCCATCAAAGAAAATGGTATTAAATCGCCTCTTATTTTAAGAGTAAAAAAAGATCATTACGAGTTGGTTCTTGGTCGGAAAAGGTTATTAGCTTCCAAATTCGCCAAACGCGAATTTGTGCCCGCTGTTGTTATTTCTTTAAACGATGAAGAAATGCTTTTAATGCTTTTAGCTGATAATCGTGATCAACGCAATCCAAATGTCATTGAAACAGCCATTCTGTGTAACGAACTCGTCTCACAATATAAATATACTCGTCAAACTTTGGCTGATGTCACTCATCAGTCTCGTTCGCAAATAACTAATATTATGAGGCTATTAAATCTTCCTGATTCGGTTATCCGTGATATCTCTATTGGAAAATTATCATATGGTCACGCTAAAGCAATTGCCTCTTTGCCAGAAAGCGTTGTTCTTGAAGTTGTTGATGAAGTTTATAAACGTCATCTCTCGGTTCGTCAAATTGAACAAATTGTTAAAAGATATAAAAAAACTTCCAAAACTCAAAGCGATGAAGAAGTGACTTTAGGCAGTCGAAATCATTCACTTGTCAGTATTAAAAAGAAATCGGTTTCTTTTACTTTTAACAGCGAAGAAGACAAAAGAATATTTATCAATGAACTCTTAAAAAAATAAGAAAAACAATTTTTGTTTTTATTGTTAATCACTTTTCATGTCATTATAATAATTTTTATGAGTACTTATTTAATTACTGGTGCCGCAGGTTTTATTGGTTCAACTTTGGCTGATCGTCTTTTAAATGAAGGTCATGACGTAATTAATATCGATAATTTTGAGCCATATTATGATGTGGATTTAAAAAAGAAAAATATTTCTCTCCATCTTAAAGATAAACATTATCATTTTTATGAAGCGGATATACGTGATTTGGATAAACTCAATTATATTTTTGCAAAACATAAGATTGACTGTGTTATACACATTGCAGCCAAAGCAGGAGTGAGGCCGTCAATCATCGACCCCAAATCATATGAAGAAGTCAATATTCGTGGTACATCTAATGTACTTAGTTGTGCTCAAAAATATGGCATTTCTGATATTGTTTTTGCATCATCTAGCAGCGTATATGGCAATCAGGACAAACATAAATTTAGCGAAGACGAAATCGTTGATAAACCGATTAGTCCTTATGCCACGACAAAAATCGCTGGTGAATATTTATGTTATGCATTTCATCGCACATTTGGTTTGAACTGCATTTGTTTACGGTTTTTTACAGTTTATGGTCCGAGACAAAGACCAGATCTTGCTATCAACAAATTTGCTTCCCTTATCGAGAGTGGAAAACCTGTCACGCTCTATGGCGATGGCTCAACGTATCGCGACTATACATTCATCGATGATATCGTATCCGGGATTTGTTTATCGGTAGATTATTTAAAAACTCATAAAGCTGTTTATGAAATAATTAATTTAGGTTCTGAATCACCGATTACCCTTTTAGAAATGGTCACGACAATTGAAAAAGCCATGGGGAAAAAAGCCAATATTGAATTTGCTCCTATGCAACAAGGTGATGTTGTTGGAACGTATGCCGATATTTCTAAGGCTCGTAAATTGTTAAATTACTCACCATCTGTGAGTTTTTCCGAAGGTATTGAGCGTTTTATTAAGTGGAGGAAAACAATATGAAAATTTCTGTCGCTGGAACAGGCTATGTTGGTCTTGTGACTGCTGTTTGCTTAGCCGAGAATGGTCATTTAGTTACCTGTGTTGATATCGATGAAAAAAAGATGGCAATTCTTCGTCAAGGTATTCCGACCATTTATGAGCCTCAATTGGATGAGTTGCTTAAACACAACATGTCCAAGTTAACTTTCACAACGGATTATAAAAAGGCATATCGTGATTCAGATTTGATTTTTATTGGCGTTGGAACACCAGAAAATCCTGATGGTTCTGCTAATTTCACCTATGTTTCTAATGTTTGCCATCAAATAGCGTCTTCGATTATTCATGATGTTGTCGTTGTTGTAAAATCTACTGTTCCGGTAGGGACAAACGACAAAGTCGAAGAGATGTTTAAGGAACTAGTTCCGCAAAATATTCATGTTGAAGTCGTTTCTAACCCAGAATTTTTAGCACAAGGGAATGCCATCAAAGATACGTTGCATGCCAAACGTATTGTTGTTGGCACCAATTCAGAAAAGGCAATTGAAATTATGCATCAAGTTTATGATTCATTTAATCTTCCAATTCTTTTCACGGATAGGCGTTCTGCTGAAATGATTAAATATGCAAGCAATGATTTTCTTGCTATGAAAATATCTTATATGAATGATATTGCCAATATTTGTGAGCTTGTTGGAGCAAATATTGAAGAAGTAAAAAAAGGGATGGCTTATGATCCTCGCATTGGTTCGAACTTTTTAAATGCAGGTATTGGATATGGTGGTTCTTGCTTCCCAAAAGATACGAAAGCTCTTTATACAATGGCCAAGAATCAATATGGTTATGAAGCCAAGACTATCAAAGCGGCTATCGATGTAAATAAATCACAAAAAGTAAAACTTTTTTACGAAGCTAAGAAAATTTGTGGTAGTTTGAAAGGCGTAAAAGTTGCCATACTTGGTTTAACCTTTAAACCAGGAACTGATGACATGCGTGAAGCACCATCTATCGACATAATCAATCTTCTTCTCATAGAAGGCGCTGAAGTGACTGGCTATGATCCAGTTGGAGAAAAGGCTTGTGAAAAAATATTCGGTGATAAGATTTCCTATTCTAAAAATGTTAATGATTGTGTCAAGGATGCTTCTGTTGTTTTTGCCGTTACTGAATGGCCTCATATTGTCAACATGGATTTGTCATTATTAAATGGCAAAGTTGTTCTTGATGGAAGAAATATGTTCGACCCTAAAAAAACTTCTGGAATGAAACATTATTATTCTATTGGACGTTAATTTTTTGCATTTTGATTCCTTCAGTATTTATCTATGCTATAATAAACTTACTTCGGGGCAGGATGAAATTTCCTAACCGGTGGTATACCCCACGAGCGAAAGCATGATCTAGTGAAATTCTAGAGGCGACAGTTAAAGTCTGGATGAAAGAAGATTTCCATTTTTGGGAGCCTCGTTAGTGGAGGCTTTTTATATGAAAAAAGAATTATCGAATAACTCTAAAAAGGCTATTCAATATATGGTTAGAGTGGCAATTTTTGGGTCGATATCTATTTTACTTTACTCGCTTCCATTTTTGTCTTTTCCACTAGGAATATTTCCATCATTTCTTGAACTACACTTTGATGAAATTCCAGCTTTTATCGCCGGATTCGCCTATGGACCTTTAACATCGTTTGGCATTATTGCCATTAAAACTATTGTTAAATTTATTATTCCAGGAAGCTCAACAATGGGTGTTGGTGAACTTATAGATTTGATTTCTAGCGTTGCTTTTATTATTCCGGCTGCGTTAATTTATAAAAAACTGAAAAACCCACTAGGCTTTTCCTTAGGACTTGTTGTTGGTACTATTTTGCAACTTGCAGTAAGTCTATTGTCTAACATATATTTTATTTTGCCATTTTATATGTTCGTTATGGGTTATGATGCAAATGCTCTTCTCGCAGCTTGCCAACAAGTCAACCCAGCTATTACCGATTTAGGTTGGAGCTATGGGCTTCTTGCTGTTTTGCCATTTAATGTAATAAAGGACTTTATCGTTTTAGCCATAACAATTGTTATTTATTTAATTCTCGGAAAATATATTGAAAAAATTGGAACGATTTCGCAAAGCAAAGATGTTCCAGAAAAATAAAAAAATACCAGCAACCTGGTATTAATTTTATTGGAAGACTAAATGATTAGTTTTCTTTTTCAATTGCACCAACTGGGCAATCGGCGGCAGCAGCAGCAATTGCGGCTTCATCATCAGCGATGACTTTAGCCTTGCCATCATCATCGAAATCGAATGCTTCTGGGTGTGAACCAACACAAAGACCGCAGCTAATGCAAGCATCTTTATTAACTTTACCTTTTTTAGCCATTTTAATTTTCTCCTTTTGTTTATAAACAAGTATATTGTAGATTACTCTGTTTTGCAACATTTTGATTTTTCACTACAAAACTCTTCTAATTTATATTAGAATATAAACTTGAAAGGGATAGATAACGAGGCTAATGACAACCAGACTTCAAAAGTATAAAAGTCTGCGTGAGGAAATCGCAATGATGCCTGACGAGTCATTTGAGACCCCAAAGCAAGAAACTGTCCCCAATCAAAACGTTGTACCAAAAACAATCGATCAACAACCATCTATATCGTATGCATCTTTAATGGATGTCTACAAGGATGATGATTCAACAAAAAAACATCGCTGCTCTGCTCAAAAACGTGAGCTTATTTGGCGGGTTTGCGTTATTTCTATTGTTATTATTCTCATTGCTCTTTTAGTTGTGTTTGGCATAATTGTTTTCTGGAGGTAAGTATGGCAAAAAATATTAGTATTGCAATCGATGGTCCTGCCGCTGCAGGAAAATCTACAATTGCCAAGATTGTGGCAAAGAAATTAAATTATACTTATATTGACACAGGTGCCATGTATCGTGCTTTTACTTACTATGTAATAAAAAAAGGAATTGATACTCAAAATGAACAAGCGTGCTGCGCATTAATTCCTGAAGTTAAAATCGAATTAAAACCAAATGGCATTGTTTTGTGTAATGATGAAGACGTTACTAAAGTAATTCGAGAGCCATTGGTTTCTCAGAATGTTTCATATATTGCTTCATATAAAGCCATCAGATTGTTCTTAGTTGATGAGCAAAGGAGAATGGCTGCCAATACTTCAGTTGTTATGGATGGACGCGATATTGGTACTTATGTTCTTCCTAACGCTGACGTCAAAATTTATCAAATCGCTAGTGTTGAAACTAGAGCAGTTCGTAGATATGAAGAAAATCTTTCAAAAGGCATAGTATGTACTCTAAAGCAAATAGAAGAAGATGTTCGGAAGAGAGATTATATAGATTCTAACCGCGAATTCGCTCCTTTAAAACCGGCGCCTGATTCAGTATTGCTCGATACATCTTTTATGAGCATTGATGAAGTTGCAAACGCTGTTGAAGATATCATTAAAAGAAAGACTTCCGAAGGTAAATAAATGGTATACGGGACTTTAGCTATTGTCGGTAGCCCAAATGTTGGTAAATCAACAATTTTTAATCGTATTGTTGGTAGACGAGCATCAATCATTGATAATGAGCCTGGGATTACACGCGACCGCATTTACGCGAAAGCTGAATGGTTAACTCGCGTTTTTAGAGTGGTGGACACAGGCGGTATTGAAATTGCAAATCGACCTTTTCAAGAACAAATTAGAATGCAGGCCGAAATTGCTATTAGAGAAGCCGATGTTATTCTTTTTATTGTCGATGGGAAATCCGGTCTTTCAAATGATGACAAATTAGTGGCTAGAATTTTATATAAAGCAAAAAAACCTGTAATCCTTGGCGTTAATAAAATTGATAGCATTGAAGAAATATCCAACATCAATGATTTTTATTCTTTGGGTCTTGGCGAGCCAATCGCAATTAGCGGGGCGCATGGAATTGGCATTGGCGATGTTTTAGACAAAGTTATCAAACTTCTTCCTGAAAAAAGCGAAGTTCTGTACGAAAATTCAATTTGTTTTGCTGTAATTGGTCGTCCTAATGTTGGCAAATCTTCACTTGTAAATGCCATGATAGGTGACAACCGCGTTATTGTTTCGGATATAGAAGGAACGACTAGAGATGCTATTGATACCGAATTTGTCAAAAATAATATTTCATATGTCGCAATCGACACCGCTGGCTTGAAAAAACGAGGACAAATTTACGAGTCAATTGATAAATATAGCGCACTCCGTGCTTTATCAGCTATCGATCGTGCTAAAGTGTGCTTGTTGGTCATTGATGCTGACAAAGGCGTAACTGAGCAGGATAAACATGTAGTTGGTTATGCTGTTGAATCAAAAAAAGCAATTGTTATTGTTGTGAACAAATGGGATTTAGTAAAAAAAGATGAAAAAACGATGAGTGACTTTACAAAGAAAATTAAAGATAATTTTAAATTCTTAGATTATGCTCCGGTCGTTTATACTTCTGCTAAAAATAATGCCCGTATCCCACAAGTATTTGAAGCTTTAAACAAAGCCTCTGAAGCATATAAAACACGTATTCCTACTTCAACGCTTAATGAAATTATTCAAGATGCTCAAATCATTAACCCTACACCAGATTTTAATGGTGGAAGATTAAAGATATATTTTGCAAACCAAACAAACATTGAACCTCCAACTATTGTTTTATTTGTCAACAAGCCAAAGTTTGCGCATTTTTCTTATCTACGTTATATAGAGAACCGTTTTAGAGAGACATTTAATTTTGATGGTACTCCTATTGATATTGTTCTTAGGGAGAGAAAGTAATATATGAAAATTGGAATTATCGGTACTGGGACATGGGGTACAGCTTTAGCTAGCGTCTTAGTTGATAATGGCAATAGCGTTCTTATGTATGGACGCGATCTTTCTCAAATAGACGACATTAACAAAAATCATCAAAATAAAAAATATTTCGGTGAAAAAATATTTCTTTCTAGCAAGATTAAAGCCACATCGTCCATTGAAGAGTTTGCAAATAAAACACCTATTGTCGTTCTATCGGTACCAACGATCGCAATGCGTGATGTTTTAACTAAATATATGCCACTTCTTAATAGAAAAACTCTTTTTATAAATACTGCAAAAGGCTTTGATGTTACTGAGAAAAAAAGGATTACAGAATTAATTCGTGAGATAATCCCTGAAAAATATCGAGGAGAGGTTGTTTCTTTGATTGGTCCTAGCCATGCTGAAGAAGTCATTGTCAAACACTTAACATTGATATGTGCTGTTAGCAAGTCATCTATTCGAGCCAAAAAAGTCCAAGCGTTATTCTCAAATGAATATTTTCGAGTTTATACATTAAAAGATGAAATCGGTGCTGAATACTCTGCTGCTATGAAGAACGTTATCGCAATTGCAAGTGGAATTATTGATGGATTGGGTTATGGCGATAATGCTAAGGCTGCTTTGGTTACTCGCGGTTTAAAAGAAATGATTGATTTTGGTACTTTTTTTGGTGGAAAAAAATCTACATATCTTGGCTTGACAGGCATTGGCGATTTGATGGTAACTTGCAACTCTATTCACTCTCGAAACTATCGTGCTGGTCTTTGGATTGGCCGCGATGATTCAGCAGCTGACTTTTTAAAGAACTCAACAGAAACTGTTGAAGGTGTTAAAACCACCGAAGTAATACATCTATTGGCTAAAGATAACGGAATTGAATTGCCAATTGTTGAAGCTCTTTATAGTGTTTTATATGAAGGCTTAAGCCCTTCTAAGATGACTCGCGATTTAATGATTAGGCCTCTTCGTTCGGAAGACTAGCATTTATCGTTGTTTTTCTTGCATTTGAATCTTGGTTATGCTACTTTTTAGGTAGTCGTGAGACAATTTAGCAAATTAGGAGGTCATTTTAAATGAACAAAGCTGAATTAGTTGAAAAAGTTGCCGTTGGTGCAGAATTAAGCAAAAAACAAGCAGAAGAAGCTATTGATGCTTTAGTTGCTGCTGTTGAAAAAGCTCTTGTCAAAGGCGAAGAAGTTAAAGTCGCTGGATTTGGCATTTTCGCAAGAAAAGCTAGAGCCGGACGTGTTGGCACAAACCCTAAAACCGGTGCAAAGATTAAAATCGCCGCTTCCAAGGCTGTTGTCTTCAAACCTTCCAAGGCTTTAAAAGAAAAAGTCAACAAATAATAGGTTGATTATTCAAAAAAATGAGGAGCAATATTGAAGTGACCCCCAAATCGGA